>LULR01000050.1_pt1 | contig 42868 bp, 47 predicted proteins | sample 729471 | NCBI WGS metagenome assembly LULR01 (sample SAMN03860284, study PRJNA289734) | marine metagenome | biome: seawater column; feature: ocean; material: water; isolation source: Red Sea water column Station 108 - depth 500m | place: Saudi Arabia: Red Sea | collected 2011-10-15 | depth 500 m
ACTAAATATCCAACGCCCACAAAGAAAGACCCCATCGCAACATAACCAAGAAGGCAGATACCAATACCCACAAAAATCGTTATTACTCCTCCTCTGCGGTAATCTATCGGTTCTTTTTTTCTTTCATCTAATATACCTAACAAGTCATCTAGTTTTGACGGATCATCTAGGTTCTTGGATATCTCTATAATTGTGTCGTTCTTGTTTTTAGTTTCATGATATTGCCAGTAGAAGACCGCCAGCGGGATAATAAGACCAACGGATATTCCAGCAAGTGGTATTAGTAAGTCCATAAAGTTTTCCTTAAATTTAATATGTAACGTAAACTTATCACACCATAAATGGGAAGTAAAGGTTACATTATAAAATGTTATATAATCTTTTAAGGAAACAGTTTTTTAAAAGGAGAGAATTTTGGATGGATTAGCAGTAATGGGTTTTATTTTTGGAATGATGGGGGTTGTCGCACTGGTTCGTCTAGAAAAGTTAACAAACACTTTAAAAGAAAAAGGGATTCTCGAAGACAATTACAAGGAAGAGTAAATCGCTGTTCCAAAAACCATACTCAATTAAATGACAATTAATAAAGAATGGATCGATTGGATCAATTTAAATATCTCTCGAGGTTGCGATAAAGAAGGAATATATAAGATTCTAATAGATGAGGGGTTTGACTCTTCCGACATTGAAAAACAGATGGGCTATCAACCCAAGGTTGATATAGAGGACATTCCAATCTACACATCTGTTGGCTTTAAAAAAGAAAAACTGAACGCAAGGCTGTTTGCAAAAATTAAAGTGTTTTACGAAGAAAATAAAAATAACTCAGAAGTTGAAATAGTAAAAGGTTTTATCCATACCAGCAAAGACAATCAGCCAGCAAGCAGGTTGGTTAATTTAACCGAGAATCTAAGAAAAGAAATTCATATGAGCTTAAAACCTGTATTAGAGGAATGGGCAAATACTCAGCTTGAACCAACAGCGGTCTATGGAATCAGAATTTATGGTAAGGATGCTGTCCTCAAAGAACATCGAGACAGAGAGCAAACTCACATAGTCAGCGCGATCATTAATGTTGACCAAGAGGTTGATTCAGATTGGCCTTTAGTGATCGACGATCATCACTGTCGAAAGCACCATATGCTCCTAAGCCCTGGAGAGGTCTTGTTTTATGAAGGGGCGAGATTAAAGCACGGTCGACCAATACCGCTCAATGGCCAAAATTATGCAAATATTTTCTGTCACTTTAAGATTTCAATCCAATAAATTAGATCTCTACTCCTAATATATTTGCATATGAAAAATAATATTATTTCTGCGTTTGGGGCATTTTTATGCATTTCTGCACTTGCATATCTTAACTCTTTCGACGAAAGCAATTTATGGTTAATACCGCCATTTGGGGCAAGCATGGTTTTAGTTATGGCAGCTCATGAAAGTCCCCTAGCTCATCCGAAGAATGTTTTATTCGGTCATATATTATCTGCCTTAGCAGGAGTCTTTGTTTACTCAATATTAGGTTTTTCATTTCTCAGCGTGGGCCTGGCGGTTGGATTGGCAATATTCTTAATGATGATAACCAAGACCGTTCATCCGCCCGCTGGAGCTAACCCTATTATTGCTGTTCTTGGCGCAAAAGGGATAGGCTTTATATTAATGCCAGTTGCGGTGGGGGCGTCTTTTATAGTTCTATTTGCAATTATTTATAATAAATTATTAAAGAGGAAATACTTCACTTTTAAAGACTGGAACCAAGGATCATGAAAGAGTATTTCGGCGGATGCCATTGCGGAGAAATTAAATTCAAATTTAAGGCAAATGAGTCCGTTGAAATTTGGAAATGCAACTGCTCCATATGCAAAATGCATGATTATGAACATCTTTTTATCAAGCACGATGACTTCAAAATTATTGAAGGCAATGAATTGATTGCCGAGTATTCCTTTGGTGCTAAAAAAGCAAAGCACTTATTTTGTAAAAAATGCGGTATAAAGAGTTTTTATCAACCTCGTTCACATCCCGATTCATACAGCGTTAATCTAAAATGCGTAGAAGAACCTCCCAAAATAGAAAATACAGTTTATTTTGATGGAAAAAATGAGTTTAAATAAAAAGAGCTTCAACTTAAGGCCTTCGAGATCTCTTCATCTACATTGTAGTTCCAGATCTTATTGGTTCTCATGGCCAACAAGGGTGTGTGGCTCATTAATAGGTTTCTAGTAAATGCAGCTATAGGGTTTTTTATATGATTAAGCTTGCCCTGCAACATAGAGGCAGATTGAATCCTGTTGTTTCTGTGAAGTCTGATCTTTTCATAAAGGGGTTGTACTTTATTGAAATCACAATCCAACTCCCCGGATAAAATAGCAAACGTGTAGGCGTCTTCAATAGCCATACAGCCGCCTTGTCCTAAGAAAGGCACCATTGGGTGGGCTGCATCTCCAAGTAAAGTTATGTTTTTTGAACACATTGAATTTAAAGAAGGCCTTATATAGACGCCCCACTTATAAATAACTTCACTAGAGCTAACCATAGAGAATATTTCTTCGTCGTAAAACTTAAAATCCTCTAAAAAAACTTCTTTAGAGCCTTTTATTTTCCACGAGTCTTCTGTTGCTTCATTTGTTTTTACAACCCCTACGAAGCTAGTCCTTCCTTCATGATCTATGGGGTAATTAACTATGTGAGTTCCAGGACCAAAGTGAAATTGAATATCCTTTATCTCTGAAAGGCCTATTCCTCTCCAAGCACTGTATCCACTATAAGCAGGTACCCCTGAAGCAGGAAAATAATTTTGTCTAATGGAAGACTTAATTCCATCACACACCAGAATATGAGACACCTTATATATTTCATTATTTGTAAATGTTATTTCGCAAGAACTTTCGTCTAAGCTTTCACACTCATGCTCAAAGAGAATCTCTCCGCCTAGTCCAGCATACCTTTGGTGAATGACCTCAATTAATTTTTGTCTACTCGACGTTACCACTTCAGTGTCAAGCCTCTTAATCTCTTTGCCCTGGTAATGCATAACAGCCTTCTCAGGAACAAAAGACCTGTCAACAAAGTCGTCTTTTATGCCTAATTTTTGAAGCGGTCTCAGGGCGTTTGGAGAAATAGAAATACCTGCGCCATATTCACTAACCTCATCAGCTCTTTCAAAGACAATCGTATTGATTCCTTGTAACCTTAAAGCACAACCGACAGTAAGGCCTGCAATTCCTCCGCCAATAATCCCTATATGCGATGAGTAATTCTTCATCAACACATTTTCACGGCTATAGAAGTTATAATCAATAAGAAGGATTTGAAAATGGCAGAAAAATCTAACCACCTAGTGACTCTTGAAAAAGAAGAAGAGGTTTCATTAATCAGCTTAAATGATGAGGGCTCTTTTAATTCTTTATCCAAAAATTTATTAAAAGAATTATTTGAAGCTTTAAAAGAAGCTGAAGAAGACGGCTCAACAAAAGTTATAGTGTTGAAGGGGGTTGGAAGGGGTTTCAGCGCCGGGCATAACCTAAAAGAGGTTCAGGAAAATGAAAATGAATCCTTTTATAAAGAGCTTTTAAATAGCTGTAAGGAGGTAATGATATTTTTACCTAATCTAAATAAACCAGTTATTGCCGAGGTACATGGTGTTGCAACTGCAGCAGGATGTCAGTTAGTTGCAGCATGTGATTTAGCGTACGCAGATACAAATACCCGGTTTGCAACGCCCGGAGTAAACATTGGTTTATTCTGCCACACGCCTCTAGTTCCCGTATCAAGAACCATAGTCAAAAAGCATTCAATGGAAATGCTTCTTCTTGGTGATTTGATAGACGCAACTGAGGCCAAAAGGTTTGGTTTAATCAATGACGTATTTGGTCCCGAAGAACTTCACGAGAAAGTGATGGAAGTAGCCGGGGTTATTTGTTCAAAATCTCCCTATGTATTAAAAATGGGGAAAGAAACCTTTTATAAGCAATTGGATATGGACCTTGAAGAGGCCTATGAATATGCTACTGAAAGAATGATTAAGAACTTAAAAGCCGACGATGCTAAAGAAGGAATTGATGCTTTTATAAATAAACGAAAGCCAGATTGGAAAAATTCTTAATAAATAAAATTTAATTCAAAACAAAAGAGGAGAAAAAATGTTTAGTCACATTATGGTAGGAGCAAATGATATAGAGGAGTCCAAGCTCTTTTATGACAAAATATTAGGCACCCTAGGAAGTGGGCCAGGCATACTAACTGTCAACCCAACGGGTCACAAGAGGTATATGTATGTTGTGGGTGAAATCATGTTTTTAATCTCTGAGCCGATTGATGACAGTCCTGCAACTTACGGCAATGGCGCAACCATAGGCTTTAGTGCTGACAGTCCAGAGGCTGCTGACGCTTGGCACGAAGCTGGCCTAGAGAGTGGAGGAACCACATGTGAAGACCCTCCGGGGATTAGGGAAGGTGAGGGAATAAAGTTTTACTTGGCTTATCTCAGAGACCCCTCGGGAAATAAACTTTGCGCTCTCCACAATATGCTGGGCTAAAATTTTAAAGACATGCCTTGAAATATATTGTCCTTACAATAATCTTTTTAGTTCCGCTTGCCTTTGCTGAAAACGACCAGAACTACCCCTGGTTAGAAAATCTAGATCCTGGCAAGGGCTTTAAACAGTCTGGAGCAAAATTATCTGGGTTAGACTTGGGATTGAATCCACTTGAGAGATTTAATGGTAAGGAGAAAGTCTTATTGGTGTCAGTTCACGGAAGCAGAAGCGAGGGTTATGAATGGATATACCCCTTACAAACCCTAGACACAGATAATAGCGCTACATTCTTTTATAGATGGGATGACCGAAAGTGTTATTCGAGTTCTGCTAAGAAACTTATCTTTCACTTGAGAGAAGCAGCAAGGGGTCTTCCTGACACGGAAAGAGTAGTCATTGTTGGACACAGTTATGGCGGAGTTTTGGTAGCTTCATTGGTAGAGGGATGGAAACACAGCCTATCTACTGAAATTCACTCTGTAGCAGGACCCATTGGTTCTCCCTTTTCTAGAGGAGGCTGTAACTTCAATCCGCCTAAGAACATCCCAGATAAATTGATTTTTTATCAGTGGAGAACCCAGCACCACCTGGATGTTGCCTTTAGGGGACTAAAAAATGACCCTCAGAATTTAGACTTAATAGGAAGTAAGGTCACTAGGTTGCCTGAAACATATAGAGGAAGAAGGCTAGGGCACAACTGGTCTATCAGTTGGGTGGCTGATGAGTTGGGTCCTCTAAACTAAAGACATGTCCTCAAAAACAAATCTTATGGACTTAACTAGGGGTGAGTTAGGCGAGTATTTTTTAAATCTTGGAGAAAAAGAATACAGGGCAACACAGATCATCAAATGGATGCATCAAAGAGGGGTGAGTGATATTTCTAAGATGACTGATTTATCTAAGGAGCTAAGAGAAAGGTTAAGCCATGAATGTGAAATTCGAGCACCAGAAGTAATTTATGAGAGGGACTCTAAAGACGGCACAAGAAAATGGGTGGTTGGTGTTGGAGAAGGCGATTTAATAGAAATGGTTTTGATTCCTGAAGGTAATAGAGCAACTCTTTGTGTCTCTTCTCAGGTTGGTTGTGCAATAGATTGTAGTTTTTGTGCCACAGGGAAACAGGGCTTCTCTAGGAATCTGACCTTGGCTGAAATTATCGGGCAACTTTGGATAGCAGAAAACTCATTTGGTGATTCAAGAGCAAAGGGAGAAAGAAACATCACAAATGTAGTGATGATGGGAATGGGCGAACCGTTACACAACTTCGACCCAGTGGTAAAGGCAATGGAATTGATGTTAGACAATAATGCTTACGGCCTATCTAAACGAAGGGTAACTTTGAGCACATCAGGTTTAGTTCCTCAAATAGACAAGCTATCAAAACTTTCTGATGTATCTTTAACCATCTCCTTGCATGCGCCAAATGACAAATTAAGAGATGAATTGGTGCCTGTTAACAAGAAATACCCCATAAAGACGCTTTTAAAATCTGTAACAAATTACGTTGATCAATGTAATGACAGCCGGGTAACTACTTTCGAGTATATTCTTATAGATAGAGTTAATGACTCGCTTGAGTTAGCTGCTGAGCTTGCAGACTTGCTTAAAGACTTCCCTTGTAAAATAAACCTAATTCCTTTTAATTCATTTTCGGAATCTGCCTACAAAAGGCCTTCAGGGAACAGGGTTAAAAGATTCCAAGAATTCTTACAATCAAAGGGCCATGTGGTTACCATAAGATCAACAAGGGGAGACGACATCATGGCCGCATGTGGTCAACTAGTAGGAAAGGTTAATGATAAGACCAGACGAAAAGAAAGGAACAAAAAGAAAGAGTTAATTAAAACCAAATCAATTTAAAGGATTTAAAAATGAATAGAGTATTGCAACACCTAGGATCTAAATACCCAATCATTCAAGCCCCTATGGGCTGGATTGCACGAAGCAAGCTGGCTTCAGCGGTATCAAATGCAGGCGGCTTTGGCGTGATAGAAACATCGTCAGGAGAGGTAGAAAATTGCAAGGCCGAAATAAAAAAAATGGCAGAGCTTACGGAAAAGCCCTTTGGTGTAAATTTACCGCTGCTTTTTCTTCAAGACGATAGCATGGTAGATTTTTGTGTTTCTCATGGAGTTAAGTTTGTTACCACTTCAGCGGGAGATCCATCCAAATACATAGAGACCTTAAAATACGCAGGCATAACGGTCTATCATGCTGTTCCTAGCGTACAGGGCGCTGTAAAGGCAGCTAATGCAGGAGTTGATGGATTGGTGGTTGAAGGAACTGAAGGGGGAGGTTTTAAAAACCCTGAAGAGGTGGGCCTTTTGGTACTCATTCAGGCCATAAGGAAAGAGCTAGATTTACCAATAATAGCTGCGGGCGGCATAGTTGACGGCACCGGAATGGCTGCCGTGTTTGCTGTTGGTGCTGAGGGGATACAAATGGGTACAAGGTTTGTATCAAGTAAAGAGAGCCCTGTACACGATAACTTTAAAAACAAAATTCTTGACTCAACCATACAGGGGACTTGGATTTTGAATAAAACTTCAAAGCCAGTAATTAGAGCCCTGAGGACTGACTTCACAAAAAAAATTCATGAGGCAGGGGTGATGGAAATGAATGACATGTCAAATATCCAAGACTTATATTTTGGGGGAGACATGAATGCAGCTCCTGCGCTGTCAGGTCAATCAGTGGGCCTTATAGATGAAGTGAAGTCAGTTAAAGATATCATAGACCAGACTGTTTTAGAGTTTAACGAGACTTGTAACAATCTTTCCAGCTTTAAACTAGAAGTCTAAAGACAATCAGACATAGTTTTTGGTTTTTCCTATCTACTGAGAGCCAAGGGGGTTAGATAATTAACTACAGGTCGCCCTTTTCCCTAACTTCGCTTTGGTTAATAGTAAACTTGTCACCGTATCTCGCTTCAAGCTTTTTTTGATTTTCTAATATAACTTCAACCGGATCTAACTTAAGTGCCATACATGCCGTAACCCAGTACCACATAATGTCACCCAACTCCCTTTTCATATGAAATATATTTTCTTCATTAGCCGGCTTTCCTTGCAAGAACATTTTTTTAACAATTTCTACAAACTCACCCCCCTCACTGCTTAAGCCAAGAGCTGCTGTCATTAATCTAGGCACATCAATTTCAGAATTGTTTTGGATATTCTCTAAAGAGGCCTTCAGGCTCTCAATATCTAGGCTGGGATCACTGGTTTGTTTAGTAACAAAATCACAGTAAGCATCAAAGAATTCTTTTGGATCAGTCATGGGTTTTTCTATCATTTATCTTAACTTAAGGGGGGTTAATTCTCATGCGTTTTTTTTCAACTTTTTTAAAAACCTCTTTAAAGCCAAACCATATAAAATAGTATTGTGGATGTCTCTGATATTTTAAATAATCTAAATGAAGCTCAAAGAAACGCAGTAACTTCTGAGTCCTCTCATCTCCTTGTTTTAGCGGGCGCAGGATCTGGTAAAACTAGAGTTATCGCCCACAGGGTTGCCTGGCTAGTACAAGCCTTAGACAACAGCCCCCACTCTTTATTAACAGTAACTTTTACTAATAAAGCGGCCAATGAAATGAAAGGCAGAATCGAATCTATGTTGGGCCAAGAAATGGCAGATTTCTGGTGTGGAACCTTTCACGGCATTGCTCATAGGCTTCTGAGAAGACATTGGGAAGAAGCAAGCCTTAGAAAAGAGTTCGCAATTTTGGACAGTGAAGATCAATACAGAGTCATCAAGAGGGTTTGTAAATCCATGGGGGTTGACGAAGGCAAGTGGCCGGCTAGGCAAATCCAGTGGTACATCAATAAAGAAAAAGATGAGTGTCGAAGAGCAAATCAAGCTGAGTCCGGCGATGATTATTTCGTTGAACAAATGACAAAAGTTTACGAAGAATATGAACAGCTCTGTGAAAGAGAAAGCCTGGTAGATTTTGGAGAGCTGTTATTAAGATCTCTCATCCTCCTATCCACTAATGAATCATTGCTTTCTCATTATCAAAAACGCTTTAAGCATATCCTTGTGGACGAATTTCAAGACACCAACGAAGTCCAGTATCGATTATTATCATTATTAAAGGGAAAAGACAGTAGCTACACAGCCGTGGGTGACGACGATCAATCCATTTATGGTTGGCGAGGAGCAAAAAGTGACAATATTGATAGGTTTACTAAAGATTTCACTAAGACGGAAGTGGTTCGATTGGAGCAGAACTATAGATCTACACAAACCATCTTGGATGCTGCGAACTCAGTTATTGAAAACAATCAGACAAGAATGGGCAAAGAGCTTTGGACTGAACAAAAGGAAGGGGAAAAGATTTCAGTCTACTCTGCATACAACGAAGACGACGAAGCTAGGTTTGTTGTTGGAACAGTTCAGTCTTGGATGGATCAAGGCAATGCCCTAGATGAGGTTGCAATTCTTTACAGATCCAATGCGCAGTCGAGAGCTTTAGAAGAGGCTATCCTAAGAGAAGGGCTTCCATACAGAATTTATGGCGGGCAGAGATTCTACGCCAAGACACTAGAAATTATTAGAAAAAAAGCGAGGGATAAAAATAGCTCGCTTTGGAATGCCAGCTCAGAATTGGTCGAATTTGATGAGTTGACCGCAAGGGCTAAAGCTTCATTGTCTGGTTTTATGGGAGACCTTGAGAGCCTCAGTACCGAAGTGGACGGCTTAAAGTTAAAAGAAACTGTGGATCATATTATTCAGAGGAGCGGACTGATTGAATACCACAAAAAAGAGGCAGGTGAAAAGGGCAGAACTCGAGTTGAGAATTTAGAGGAGCTTGTCAGCGCCGCGGGTGATTTTGTACCAGACATTCAAGAAGAAGACACTCCCATCTTAAAAGCTTTCATTGATCACGCAGCACTTGATGCGGGCGAAGACCAAGCAGAAGAGCATGAGTCAGCAATACAACTCATGACCTTGCATTCAGCAAAGGGGTTAGAGTTTCCCTTGGTCTTTGTAACTGGCTTTGAAGAAAACTTATTTCCTCACAGGCTCTCTATAGAAGAACCGGGCCAGTTAGAAGAAGAAAGGAGGTTGTGTTATGTAGGAATGACTAGGGCCATGGAAAAGCTTTATATTATTTATGCAGAAATGAGAAACTTACATGGAAATGAAACATTCAACCCTCCTTCACGTTTTTTGAGAGAAATACCACCCGAGTTAACTCAAGAAATAAGAACGGGTGGGGCAATCGGCAGAAAATCATATGACTCAAAAGGCATTATTGCTCAAGGAGAGATACCTGAGACTGATCTGGTCTTAGGACAGAGGGTGGTTCACGAAGTTTTTGGCGAGGGCGTAATTCTTAACTATGAAGGCCAAGGGGCTAATGCTAGAGTAGAAGTTAATTTTGATTCAAGTGAAACTAAGTGGCTCATGGCTTCTTACGCAAAATTAAGACCAATTTAATTAAGGAAATTTATGAAGAAAAAAATTTTATCAACCTTTCTTATTTTTCTTTTTCTAGGATGTTCTGATAATTCTGTCACTTCTTCGGAAGGTAAAGTAGAAATTGATCTAAATAAAGTCTACAAGTGGAATATGGTAACCACATGGCCTAAGAATTATCCTGGACTGGGATTAGCAGCTGAAAACCTGTCTAAATATGTAGACGAAATGAGCAATGGCAGGATGAAGATAAAGGTCTATGGTGCAGGCGAGCTGGTTCCAGCAATGGGTGTTTTTGATGCAGTTTCACAAGGCAATGTTGAGTTGGGCCACGGTGCTTCTTATTACTGGACGGGCAAAGTTAAGTCTTCTCAGTTTTACACTGCTGTTCCTTTTGGTTTGACGGCACAAGAGATTAATTCTTGGATTCATTGGGGGGGTGGTCAAGAGCTTTGGGAAGAAGCTTATGCTCCTTTTAATCTAATGCCGCTGGCAGGAGGAAATACGGGTGTCCAAATGGCTGGATGGTTTAATAAAGAAATTAATTCTATCCAAGATCTTAAAGGGCTAAAAATGAGGATTCCAGGATTGGCTGGTGAAATCTTCTCACGAGCAGGTGCAGAAACTGTAGTGTTACCTGGAAGTGATATTTTTCTGGCATTGCAGCAAGGAGTAGTAGATGCAGCAGAGTGGGTAGGGCCTTTCAACGATTTAACTTTCGGGTTTCATCAGGTAGCAAAATATTATTACTATCCGGGTTGGCATGAGGGTGGCTCAACCTTAGAGATAATAATAAACAAGGAGGCTTACGAATCTCTGCCTGACGACTTGAGGGCTATAGTCAAGTATGCAGCAAGAGCAGTTAACCAAGAAATGCTTGATGAATACACAGCTAATAATAACAGGGCGTTAACAGAACTAGTTGAAGTACATGGAGTTGAACTTAGAAAGCTACCAGATGATGTTTTGGTAGAGCTAAGAAAAATATCCAGAGAGGTAATGGAAGAATTTATAGAGGGTGATGAAATGGCAACAAAGATCTATAACTCCTATGAAGCTTTTAAGCAGGACGTGATTGAATACCATGAGATCTCCGAAAAGGCCTTTATAGAAATGAGAGACCTAGAAGACTAAAAAGTAAAAAATTGAACCTTAAGTTAAGAAAACTAGGCACGCAGGATTATCGCAAGACTTGGGCTTCTATGCAGAACGTTATACTTTCAAAGGGTAAAGAAGACCCGGATGAGCTTTGGTTACTAGAACACTTTCCTGTTTATACCCTGGGATTTGGAGCTTCGGAAGACCACTTATTAAGTGAGAACAGCATACCGGTTGTACGATCAGACAGGGGGGGAGAGGTTACTTATCATGGTCCGGGGCAAATCGTAGCCTATTTTTTGATCAACCTTAGGCGTAAAAAATGGGGCCCCAAAAAGTTTGTGAATGAGCTAGAGGCCTCAGTAATAGATTTTTTAAAAAAGTACAACATTTCCTCTACAAGGCAATCAGGAGATCCAGGCATCTATGTTGAAGATAAAAAAATCTCTTCTGTGGGCTTAAAAATAAAAAGAGGTTTTTCTTATCATGGGCTGAGCATAAACATTGATATGGACTTGAGTCCCTTTGAGAACATTAATGTTTGTGGGAATAAAAGCTTAAAAGCTACTCACCTGAATAAATTTGCAGAAGTTTCTTTAGATAGAGCGTTTAAAGATTTTGAAAAAACTGCCAAGGATAGATTTGAAGGAATTATGAGCGGATGAGTCAGGTTATTCCTACCAAGACTATAAAAGATAATGGCACTATAGCCATAAGAAATGGTATTAAACCTAATAACAATAAAGACACATTCCCCAAAAGGAAACCGGATTGGCTTAGGCCCACCCATTCCTTTACGCCTAAGTTCAAAGAAGTTAAAAGTATTGTTAAAGAAAATCACTTGAACACGGTCTGCGAAGAGGCAATGTGTCCAAACATCAACGAGTGTTGGAGTCATGGAACGGCTACCTTCATGCTCTTGGGTGATGTTTGCACAAGGGCTTGTAAGTTTTGTGCAGTAGACACAGGAAATCCAAGAGGCAGGCGAGATAAAAAAGAGCCTTACAAAGTAGCGCTATCTATTAAAAAAATGTCACTTAAATACGCAGTATTAACTTCGGTTAATAGAGATGATCTGGCAGACGGAGGGGCTAGGCACTATTCAAATACAATAAAAGCCGTGAAAGAAGTCTGCCCTAAAGTCATGGTAGAGGCGCTTACCCCTGATTTTGAAGGAAAAAATAGATCTATTTCTATTTTGCTTTCTTCAAACTTAGATGTCTTTGCTCAGAATGTAGAGACCGTTGAAAGGTTAACTTTAAGAGTCAGAGACCCTAGGGCTGGCTATCAGCAAACACTTAATGTGCTAGAGAAAGCGAAGAAGTTTAACCCCGATGTTTTAACCAAAACTAGCTTGATGCTGGGCTTGGGAGAAACAACAAAAGAGATTGAGTCGACCATGGTGGATGCTTACTCTGTTGGCGTGGAGATTTTAACTTTGGGTCAATATTTAAGGCCTACCCTTAATCACTTGCCCGTCGAAAGGTATATCCCCCCAGAAGAATTTCTTCATTACAAAAATATAGCCAAGGAAATAGGCTTTAAAGAAGTGGCTTCAGGCCCAATGGTTAGGTCTTCATACAGGGCAGATAAGGTTGCCCGCTTATTGCAAGGAAATTAAAGCCCGTAGACTGCATCAGGTAGTGCCGTGACCAGAGAGGGGAATACTGCCAGGCACAGCAAAACTAGAATTTGGATGACTATGAAGGGGATTACACCTCGGTATATTGCACCCGTTGGGACACTGTCAGGTGCAACTCCTCTTAAATAAAACAAAGCAAATCCAAAAGGAGGTGTCAAAAAGGAAGTCTGTAGATTGATGGCTATCATAATTCCTAACCAGAGCGGGTCTATGCCCATTGCAAGTAATACTGGACCTACAATGGGTACGACAACAAAGGTGATTTGAATAAAGTCCAATATGAACCCTAGAAGAAAAATTATAATCATCACTATAAGCATGGCTCCAAAAACCCCACCAGGCATTTGATTGAAAATACTGTTAACTAATTCATCGCCGCCAAATCCACGAAAAACAAGAGAAAATATTGAAGATCCCAGGAGGATCATAAAAACCATTGAGGTGATTTCAGTAGTGCTTTGCACAGCGGAGGTTAAGTTCTCACGATTTAAACTACCCTTACTGAGGGCTAAACCCATAGCTCCTAAAGCCCCTACACCCGCTGCTTCAGTTGGCGTTGCTATGCCTATCAAGATGGACCCCAAAACAGCTACTATCAAAACTAGAGGCGGAAGCAGAGCAGTTAATATTATTTTGGCTCTATTCCCCACTATCTTAACTTCTTGTGCTGGAGCAGTTGAAGGTTGCATGTAGGCCCTCAGAAGTACATAAGAAATGTAAGCAAAAACTAGAATGACACCTGGAACTAATGCTCCCATAAACAAATCACCTACTGAAACGGTCCTTGCAGAAAATATACCAAGACTTAGTTGGGATTGTTGGTAAGCTGCTGACAGAACGTCTCCCAAAAGGACTAAAGCAATAGACGGAGGAATGATTTGGCCCAATGTGCCAGTAGCACAAATAGTCCCGGTAGCTAAGCTCTGATCGTAATTTCTTTGAAGCATGATTGGTAAAGAAATAAGCCCCATGGCTATAACAGTTGCACCTACAATACCTGTGCTGGCGGCAATCATTGCCCCAACGATAATGACAGATACTGCGAGACTCCCCCTGAAACCCCCAAGGACATCAGCCATATTGCTCAACAAATCTTCAGCGAGATTAGATTTCTCAAATAGTATTCCCATGAAAATAAATAAGGGCACAGCCACTAAATTTGTATTGGTCATATCTCCAAACAGTCTGTTGGGTATAGTCCCGAGCAAGGAAGAATCAAAAGTTCCTGAAATAATGCCTATGCCAGCGAATATAAGGGCAGTGCCAGCTAAAGAAAAGGCCACAGGGAAACCTGCCAAGAGAACTAAGCAAATGACGCCAAACATCAACAGAGGAATGAGTTCAATCATTTTTAATTCTTAAAATATTTTTTAAAATTTCTGAAAAACTTTGAAGAGCCAGAAAAACACACAGAGCTATCAATAGGCTTTTTTGTATATACACAAAAGGGAGTCCATCGGGCTCAGCTGAGACTTCCATAATTCTCCAGGAGAACTCAACAAAACCCCAAGAAAAGAGAAAAACAGCCCAACAAACAGGCTGTAAAAAAAGACAATGACCAATAAGGTCGACAAAGGCCTTGCGTTTCTCTGAAAACTCCCTATAAAAAATATCTACTCTTACATGTGCGTCTCTTTTTAGAGCAAAAGAAGAGCCCAAGAGAAACAAAGCTCCATGTAGATATAGAACAACGTCTTGGAGTAAAACTGACCCTAAGTCCAATCCATATCTCATTACAACAACCACACAGGTGATTAAAGTCATAAGAGCTACAAACCAGGAACAGAACCTTCCTGTCATTTCTGAAAATGAATCTAATAAGGCTGTAACTTGATTCATGAGTTAACTAATTGCGTTGATTCCTTTCTAATTTATAATTAATGGGAGGTTAATTTATATGGACTTGAAATTTACACAAGAAGAACTTGATTTTCAAAGCGAAGTTAGGGACTGGTTGAAAGAAAATTATTCACAGGATATGAAAGAAAGACATGACAACAGCCCCAATGGAAGTATATCTAGAGATGAACAAATGCAATGGCAGAAGGCTCTTTACAAGCAGGGATGGGCAGGCATTAATTGGCCTAAAGAATATGGAGGAGCGGAATTTAGTGCTTCTAAGAAATATCTCTTCAATAAAGAAATGGCAGCTGTTAACGCCCCCACAGTCATTGCTTTTGGAGAAAAGATGGTAGCACCTGTAATAATGGCCTTTGGGACTGACGAACAAAAGGAAAGGTATCTTCCAGACATTCTTTCTTCTAAGGTTTGGTGGTGTCAGGGCTATTCTGAACCAGGATCTGGATCCGATTTAGCTTCGTTAAAAACCAAAGCAGAAGACAAAGGCGATCATTATCTTGTAAATGGAGCTAAAACCTGGACAACCATGGCTCAGCATGCGGATATGATTTTTTGTCTTGTAAGAACAAGCAATGAAGAGATTCGCCAAATGGGCATCTCCTTCTTATTAATAGACATGCACTCTCCCGGTATTACCGTTCAGCCAATTGTTACTTTGGATAAAGCCCCTGAAGGACATCAAGAAATTAATACCGTATTTTTTGAAGATGTTAAGGTTCCTAAAGAAAATTTAATTGGTGAGGAAGGAAAGGGATGGACCTATGCTAAATATTTGTTGGAATTTGAAAGAGGCAATGGTTATTCAGCTGGCCTCTATTCTTCATTAGAAAAAATAGTTGGTATGGCTAAAACACCAACTTCTGGAGGCGAACCCTTGATGGAAGATTCTAGCTTTAAAGAAAAATTAGCAGACGTTGAGGTACAGATAAATGCCATGGAAGCAACCGAACTACGCATATTAGGCAGCTTGTCTGCTGGTCAGAATGTCGGACCCGAATCTTCGTTATTAAAAACTAGGGGTACAGAAATTGGCCAGCTTATAACTGAGTTAGCAGTTGAGGCAGTTGACTATTATGCTATTCCCTTTAACAACCCAGGGCCTGGTATTGGTCATAACGAACCCCCTATAGGGAGTGCTTTTGCTAACGCATCAGCTCCTAGATATTTTAACTACAGAAAGGCAAGCATTTATGCAGGCTCTAATGAAATTCAAAGAAATATAATGGCAAAATTAGTGTTGGGACTCACATGATTATTCTTTTATCGCCAGCAAAAACTCTCGACTATGAGACTCCCTTGCCTGTTAGGGCTTTTAGTATTTTGGGACACTTGGAAAAATCAGAAGAGTTAATGGGAGAGCTAAGAAAGAAAGATCCTCAAGGTTTATCAGACCTAATGGGACTTAGTGAAAAGCTAGCCAATCTTAACTTTGAAAGGAATATGAATTGGGAGCCTCCAGTTGCTCTTTCTGAGGAGTCAAGGCAGGCAATATTTGCTTTTAAGGGAGATGTGTACACGGGGCTCTCTGCTTACAGTCTCAAGAATGCTGACATTAAATTTTTGAATAAACACGTCAGAATTCTTTCAGGTCTCTATGGAATATTAAAGCCATTGGATCTAATGTCCCCTTATAGGTTAGAAATGGGGACTAAACTTAAAAATACTAACGGGAAAGATTTGTATGAATTTTGGGGTACAGATATAACCGAATCAATTAATGAATCAATTTCTACCCATAAGAACAAAACTATATTGAACTTAGCTTCGGTTGAATATTTTTCTTCTGTAAAACAGGGTTCCTTACAAGGCAATGTTGTAAGTCCTATTTTTAAAGATTATAAAAATGGAAAATATAAAATCATCAGTTTTTTTGCAAAAAAGGCAAGGGGACGGATGACAAGATACCTGGTAGAAAATCGAATAAATTCTCCCGAGGGGCTGTCGGGCTTTAATTACGATGGGTACAGGTATTCTAAGTCAGAATCTACAGATCAAAACCCTGTATTTCTTAGAAAATAACTAAGACGTTATTTCGCCGTCTAAATATTTCCTTCTGGGCAGCATGTCCTCAAATTCTGGATCCTTTTTTTCTGCTTTGGCTTTAAAAGCAGCCGACATTTCATCGCCAATGCCCATTGCATTATTCCAAAGAGCTATGTGGTTAAGGGCCTCTTCTGTGGTGTGGTCTCGTCCATAGTTTAGAGATTCTTTAGTGCCTGCTATAGCAAGGGGTCCCTTAGAAGCAATTTCTTTAGCTACATTCATAACCTCCGCCATCATCTCTTCTTTGGTATCAAATATTTGATTAACCAGTCCATGTTTTAAAGCCTCTTCTGGTAAGAACCTTCTGCCGGTGTAGGCTAATTCTCTGACAATGCCCTCAGGCACAAGTCTCGGTATTCTTTGGAGGGTTCCTACGTCTGCAGCCATTCCTATATTTATCTCTTGAATGCAAAAGAAAGCATCTTTTGTGCAATAACGGAGATCAGTAGCGGTTGCCATATCAACTCCGCCTCCAATGCAAGCACCCTGAATGGCTGAGATTACAGGCATTCTAGCCTTTTCTAAGCAAGAGATAGTATGTTGTAAGTCTAAAGTTACCCTATAAGCCGATTCACTTCTCATTCCACTATGAGCGTTAGGTTGAGAGTCTGAAGGTGTAAAATTAGCTAAGTCCATGCCAGCACAAAAATGTTTTCCTTCTCCCGATAAAACAATCACCCTTGCAGAAGCATTGTCTGAAAGATCTTCTATCAAATGAGGTAATTCAGACCAAAATGCCTTATTCATCGAATTGAACTCGTCAGGCCTGATCATTTTAATATGTGCGATTTTGTCTTTAATTTCACATTCAAAGCAGCTGTAATTCATTAGATTCTCCTTATGATTCGTTGGTTTCTTGCTTTAAGTCATTAAGCATTTCTTCAATTCTTGCTTCAAGCTCATCAGTCAATTCAAAAGTTTTGCGATGAGAAAGTACGGTTTTTCTGTTCCTTCCAAGCAGCTTAAGTCCTTTTTTTAGAACTTCTGCGCTCTCTATTAATTTTTGTTTATTATTCATATCACTTTTATAGCAAGGATTTGTCAGTTATTGTAAAAGAAAAAGAACAGCTAACAAATTAAAGATAGATGTTTATGGACAAAGAAAATTTACTAGAACTATCAGATAAAGTCTCTGAGATAGCCTTAAGGGCCTCTCAGGCCATTATGGATATCTACACAAGAAAAGAGATTGCTTCTGAAAAAAAGGGAGATGGATCGCCTCTAACAGAAGCCGATCTTATATCTCATAAAATTTTAGTAGAAGGACTAGAGAGCTTAGACGTAAATTTTTCAGTACTGTCAGAAGAAGGCAGGTCAAAGCATAAACTGGATGATGAGACTTTTTGGTTAATAGACCCTTTAGACGGAACAAAAGAGTTCTTAAATAAGAACGGTGACTTCACAGTAAATATAGCTTTAATAGAGAAGGGCTCCCCTTTGCTGGGCATAGTAAGTGCCCCAGCAAAGGGAGAATTATTTAAGGGTGTCTTGGGTGTTGGAGCTTATAAAGCTGATAATGGGGTTCAAGCTGAAATAAAAACTAAAACATTAAACAAAGAGCTTGTAACTGTCACTGTGAGCAGGAGTCACCAGACCGAAAAAGATAAACAGGTCCTTAAGAGCATAAGTAAAAATTTTAACGAAATAGAAATAATTGAAGCAGGAAGTTCATTGAAACTCTGTAGGGTTGCAGAAGGGCTTGCGGACATATATTGCCGAATGGGGCCTACTTATCAATGGGACATAGCAGCAGGTCAGGCCGTAGCAGAGGCTGCTGGAGGAACTTTAAAGACACTAGAAGGGGATGATTTTTTCTATACTTTTGACTCAGAAAAGAAGAACCCTGAATTCTATTGTGTTGGAGACTCAAGCTTTGCATGGAAAACCCTTTTTTCTTAGAGAATTAGCTTAATTTGGATAATTTATTGTTAAAAATGTAGAATTCCGCCAAGAAATGGCAAAAAAACCAAAAAAAGAACAAAGTAAGCCAGGTACTTCGCTGCAGGAGATGGATATAGCATCGCCTGGAGGAAATATTGAATCTTATCTAAATTCTATTCACAACATCGGAATTCTTTCTCCCGAACAGGAAAGGAAGTTAGCTGAAGATCTCTATTACAACGATGATCTGGATGCAGCAAGAAAATTAGTAATGGCTCACCTTAGATTCGTTGTTCACATAGCTAAGACCTATTCAGGTTATGGACTTTCCGAAGCAGACCTTATACAAGAAGGAAATATAGGGTTAATGAAGGCAGTAAGAAGATTTAATCCCGAAGTTGGGGTAAGGCTTATTTCTTTTGCGGTGCATTGGATTAAAGCGGAGATACACGAGTACGTTTTAAGGAATTGGAAGATTGTCAAAATCGCTACTACTAAAGCACAAAGAAAGCTTTTCTTTAATTTAAGAAGTAAGAAAAAGAATTTAGGCTGGTTAACAGAAGATGAAATTAAATCGATTTCTGAAGACTTGGGAGTTAAGCCCGCAGAAGTCAGAGAGATGGAAAAACGCCTTAGTGGACTTGATATGTCATTTGACCCCCTTGAAGGCGATGAAAGCGACGATGCTAATTATGCCCCGGCTCAATATTTGGAAGACTCTTCTGCCAATCCTTCAGAGATAATTGAGAAAGAAGACGACTCAGCTTTGAACACAACACAGTTATATGAGGCCTTGAAGCAATTAGATGATAGAAGCCGAGACATAATTTATGACAGGTGGCTTTCAGACGAGAAACTAACCCTACATGAATTAGCAGACAAGTATGGAATCTCTGCTGAAAGAGTTAGACAGATAGAACAAAATGCCATGAAGAAGGTCAAACAGAATTTTCCTTTGGATTAATTTTTAGCTAAAGCTAAAATCCCCTACATGTTGTTAAAGGTTAACGGCGACTCAGTCGAGATTGATGATGGGTCTAACATGGGTGAGCTATTAGATATGCTAGAAATACCCAAAACCAAGGTAGCGGTTGAGCTCAATGGAGCTGTCATACCTAATTCTGAACTTCTAGGTAAAGTTCTAAAGGACAAGGACATCTTAGAGATAGTTAGGGCGATAGGCGGAGGATGAAACCAATTGAATGATTTATTAACCATAGCGGGTCGGACTTATAAATCCAGGCTCTTAGTTGGAACGGGTAAATATAAAGATTTTGATGAAACCCGTACCTCAATAGAAGCCTCAGGAGCAGAGATTGTGACTGTTGCTATAAGAAGGACAAATATAGGCCAAGATTCTTCAGAACCAAATATTTTAGATTTTCTTTCACCAGATAAATTCACTATTTTGCCAAATACAGCAGGATGCTATACAGCCGAGGAAGCAATCAGAACATGTAAATTGGCAAGAGAATTACTGGGCGGAAATAATTTAGTTAAATTAGAAGTTTTAGGAGATAAAGAAACTTTATATCCAAATATGCCTGAAACACTAAAGGCTGCTAAAGAACTCGTTAAAGACGGATTTGAAGTTATGGTTTATTGTTCTGATGACCCTTTGCTGGCAAAAGAGTTAGAAGGATTGGGTTGTGTTTCAGTTATGCCCCTTGCTTCTCCTATAGGTTCGGGTCTAGGTATTCAAAACCCGCATAATATAGAAATGATTCTTTCAAAAGCAGAAGTGCCAATAATTGTTGATGCGGGAGTGGGCACAGCATCGGATGCATCTATTGCCATGGAACTAGGTTGCGCTGGAGTTTTGATGAATACAGCAATAGCTAAAGCACAAAAACCGGTTCTGATGGCACAAGCAATGAAAAAAGCAATTGAATCAGGCAGACAGGCTTATTTAGCAGGCAGAATGGAAAAAAAGAGTTATGCTTCGGCTTCATCGCCCACGAAAGGCTTAATAGAGTAGATTCTTCATGAGTTCACCATCAATCCAGGCAAAAAAGCATACTAAGAAAAGCTTCGTTCTAAGAAGGGGAAGAGTAACGGCAGCACAAAGAAGGGCACTTAATTCTTTAAAAAATGAATATACCATCAAGCTTGGTAAGGGCATGTTAAACCTAGCAGGAGCATTTCTGGACCCCGACAGAAAGCTTATAGCAGATGTTGGTTTTGGGTCGGGCGAAAGTCTGCTGTCAATGGCCAATAAATACTCAGAAGCGAACTTTGTGGGTATTGAGGTTTATTCTTCAGGGATTGGTTCGGCCCTAAACCAAATTCACGAAAACAACTTAACCAACTTAAAAATAATAGAGGCTGATGTTTTTCAATTACTGGAAACAAACATAGCAGATGATACCTTTGATGGTATTGTTTTTCTTTACCCGGACCCATGGCCTAAAAGAAAACATCATAAAAGAAGGCTGTTATCAGAGCGTTTCTTAAATCTTCTCTACGACAAAACAACAAAAAATGGTTTAGTTTTCTGCAAGACTGATTGGGAAAACTACTATTATCAAATTAAAGAAGGGTTTTCTGCCGACGAAAGATGGGCAAGTGAAGATTTAACTAATTTGCCCGAATATTTACACTCTTTACCTAAGACAAAATATGAGAGAAAGGCTTTGATTGAGGGAAGGCAGCCAAGAGAATTGTTTTTCCGTAAGGCCTCAAGATAGTTTTTTTAGGAGAGAGTTGAAGGCATTCGCACGATGACTTATTAGATTCTTTTCTTTCTGATCCATTTCAGCCATATGTAACAAAGACCCTTCTGGAATAAAAATAGGGTCATAACCAAACCCCTTATCTCCTTTTTTTCCTTCAGCTATTTTTCCTTCAATAACTCCCTCTGTGCTAATCAGATTATTTACATTTTCCTGTATCAAAACCAAACAACATTTAAATCTTGCAGACCTATCCTTACAAGAGACCTCGCTTAACTCGTTAAGTAATTTATCCATATTGGATTTGTCTGTTGCTTCTTTTGAGAATCTTGAAGAATGAACACCAGGTTTACCATTTAGGGCATCAACTTCCAAACCCGAGTCATCTCCTAGGCAGGTTCTTCCGGTCAAAGAAAAAACAAAATTTGCCTTGATTGAGGCATTTTCAAAAAAAGTACCTCCTGTTTCTTCTGGGAAAGTTGGATTGCTTGGAACTGGAATAAAATTTAATTCTGTGCCCCTGGCCAGTTCATTAAACTCTTTTATTTTCCCACTATTTTGTGTAGCTAAAATAATTTCCATTTTTATCTAGAAAGTCTATATATGACAGCACTACTCAATAAATTGGACCAACCGGAAGATATGCTGCTAACTTTGCCTTCAGCATTAAGAATTTTCTTCTCTTCAACAACAATATCTAACTCTGAACATAAATTTTCAAAATCAGCCACTGTACAGAGGTGAATGTTATCTGTTTCATACCATTTTTCAGGTAGAGCTTCGGTTACTGGCATCTTACCTCCTAAAAAAACCGTTAATCTAGATTTCCAGTGTCCAAAGTTAGGAATGACTATTATTGATTGATGTCCAATTCTAGTAATTTCATCCAGAGCTTCTTTAGGATTCTTTAGTACCTGTATGGTTTGGCTAACTAAGACTGTATCAAAGCTTTTGTCTTGAAAGTTTGTAAGCCCTTCATCAATGTTTTGTTCAATTACTTCGAGTCCTTTCTCTAAGCAAGCTTGAATATTATTTTTATCAATCTCAACACCATAGCCGTCTACAGATTTGTTTAGTTTTAAGCCCTCTAGAATAGATCCATCCCCACACCCTAAATCTAAAATTCTTGAGCCAGAACTAACCCAATTTTCAATTACTTCTGAGGTTTTCATGACGGACTCCCCAGAAAAGCCTTAAGCACTTTCACGTATCTTTCTTCAGGAAATAGAAAAGAGTCATGACCTAATGAAGACTCAATTTCTATGTGACTCACCTTCTTTTTTGCTCCAATAAGGGCATCAGTTATTTCTTTTGATCTTGACGGAGAAAACCTCCAGTCTGAAGAAAATGAAAGCACGAGAACTTGTGCAAGTATAGGTTCAAATGCTTTCATCAAATCCCCATTAAATTCATCTGCCGGATCAAAGTAATCCAACACTTTAGTCATTAAAAGATAGGTGTTTGCGTCGAACGTGTTGGAGAAAACATCACCTTGGTGTCTCAAGTAGCTTTCAACTTGGAATTCAGCATCAAAACCGAAACCTAATTTTTCTTCCTTTAGCTCTCTTCCAAATTTACTTTTCATTGATTCATCTGAGAGATAAGTAATATGGCCAACCATTCGAGCTAACCTTAAACCACTTTTTGGCGAAGTGTTTTCTAAAAGATAGTTTCCTTCTTGAAAATCAGGGTCAGAAGTGATCGCCTGTCTAGCTACTTCATTAAAAGCAATATTTTGAGCACTTAATTTAGGAGCAGCTGCAATAACACCAGCTTTCTTTATTCTCTCGGGGTATGCAATGCTCCAATCCAGTGCCTGCATTCCCCCAAGACTACCCCCGATCACTGCATGCCAAGCCTTGATATTTAAGTGATCCGCTAACACTGCTTGACTGTTGGTCCAATCCCTAACCGTTAAAACAGGAAAATTAGGACCAAAGACTTTATTAGTATCAGGATTAATTGATTTTGGACCAGTAGTCCCGTGACAACCCCCTAAGTTATTTGGAGAAACTACGAAATATTTATTGGTATCTATTGCTTTATTTGGACCTATTAATGCGTCCCACCAACCAGCTCTTTTTTCTGAATCTTTATGATAGCCTGCAGCATGATGATTTCCACTCAGCGCATGACAAATTAAGACTGCATTTGAATTTTCATTATTTAGTTTTCCATAAGTTTCATATACTAGGTCAAAGCCTTTAAGCTCTTTACCGCACCCTAAAAGCAAAGGATCTTTAAAACTAGCTGAACTAGGTTCAACTATCCCTACTGAGTCTTTATTATTCATTTCAAAAAAAACCTGCCAGCAAATGCTAAACAGGTCTAATTTATAACCCTCTTTAGCCGCATTTATTTAGCACCCGCAAGCTGGATCAAATCGGTGCAAGCACAATTCTAAGTCATATTTTCAAGAATTCAAAATTTAAGCTAGTCAGCCAATCAAGCCGAAGACTTAACCACCCATACTAAGGTGGATCGGTAAACCAGCTTCAATCGAAAGACCAAAAACAGCAGCCCAGAGAAAATTAAGAAGTATAAAAGCAAGAATAGGAGAAAAATCTAACCCCCCAACCGGCGGCAAAATTGACCTAAATGGTTTACAGATTTGGTCTGACATCTGCTGTAGGAGTATAAAAGCAGGGTGTGGATTACCACGAGCTACCCAACTGATAACAATGCCTGCAATTAGTCCCCACCAGACAATAGTTAATATCATCAGTAAAACTGAGAATAGAGACCAAGAAATCATGATGCCAAAACTAAATAAAATAGCATCATCTAAAGAGATCAGGTAAAAGCAAAGGGCCTGGATGGCGACTGCCGTTATAAGACTAGCTATGTCTATGCCAAAAAAAGGCCTGAATATGGATCTTATTAGGGAAGTAAAAATATCTGCAAATTTCAACATTCCCTGTACCAAGGGGTTGTAGTAATCAACCTTTAAGAGTCGAAATAAAAAAGTTATAAGAATTACTAAAGAAATTACATCTAAAATGGCTTTAAATAAGTATATGGTTGCTTCAGTCAATTTTAAGATTCTCCTAGGTTCTTAGATTTCTCAGCTGCTTTTAAAACTGCTTCTACAATTGAGTCACTAACTCTCTTTTCATTTAGAACTTCTAAGGCTCTCTCTGTTACACCTCCGGGCGATGTAACCCTTTCTCTTAATAAAGAGGGGCTGTCTTCACTTAAGCTGGCCAGAGTAGAAGAGCCCTTTATCATTTCAGTTATTAATTCTTTTGTAATACCTTCATCTAAGTTTAATCCCTTTGCTGCTTCTTGCAGGGCCTCTATTAAATAAAAAATGTAAGCAGGCCCAGAACTAAGAAGTGCAGTGAATAGATCAAAAGCTCTTTCATCTAGCCAACAAGTTAAACCAACCGAACCAAATACAGATTCAGCTATAGTTTTATCTTCATCAACTACTAGTTTGTTCGGTGTTAGAGCACTTACACCCATTCCAATAGAGGCTGGGGTGTTGGGCATGGCTCTTATTATCTTTGAATTCGAATTTAATCTTTTTTCAATAGACTCAATTTTGTAACCAGCAACTATAGAAATCAATAAAGTATCTTTCTTACTAATTTCAGTTGATAGTTCATCTAATACAGACTCTATTACATTTGGTTTGACGGCTAGTACAAGAGTTGATGCTGATTTAATAACCCTCACATTGTCTTTGGTGACATTAACGGAAAACTTATCCTTAAGCTTTTTTAGATGCTCTTCTTCTGGAGAGCTAACAAAGATCTGTGAATTGTTGTATTTATTTTTTACTAAACCAGCAATAAGGGCTCCTGCCATATTGCCTGCGCCAATAAATCCTATATTAGATAATTCCTCGTTCAATCTCTTTCACCAAAAATTTTAGTGCCAATCCTAATCATTGTGGAGCCTTCCAGTATAGCTGCCTCATAATCACCAGACATACCCATTGAAAGGGTATCCAGTTGAGGGTAAGTAAACTTAAGGTCTTCAAAACAGGAACGAATTCTACCAAACACTTTTCTTTGTTGTTCAAAATCCTTGGTGGCTTTCGGAATTGACATCAATCCCCTAACTTCTAGTCTTTCCAGTTGAACCAGTTCAGATATAAATTTTTTACAATCAGAAAGGGGAATTCCAGATTTATGTTCCTCATTGTCTGGATTTACTTGGACACATACATTCAGTTTGTTCATTTCTAATGGTCTGTGTTGGTTAAGCTTCTTGGCAACTTTAATTCTGTCTATTGTTTGAACCCAGTCAAATAAGGAGGCGATTTTCTTGGCTTTTCTGCTTTGAATGGCCCCTATAAAGTGCCAAGTGGGAATATCACCAATTTTTAATATTTTTGGTTCAGCTTCTTGAAGAAAGTTCTCTCCAAAGTGCTGAATTCCCTCACTTAACGCTTTTTCTATCGAATCTATCGCTTGACTCTTGCTTGCCCCTAAAATTGTCAGATCTTCTGAATTTTTTCCTGTTCGTTCACATATTTTATTTAATTCCGAAAGGAAGAACTTTAATTTTTCTGGCTTTCCCATACCAAACTCTACATAGATTCAGGGGCACTAATACTCAGAATTTTTAAGCCATTAAAAAGGACCTGCTTTACTGCAGAAATTAAAAATAATTTAGCTTGAAGGGTGTTCTCCTCCTCAACCAATATGCGCTCGTTGTTATAGTAACTATGGAAAGTACCGGCTAAATTTCTCAAATAATAACAAATTAAATGTGGCTCATAATTTTCTGCAGAACGATTAATTACATCAGGAAATTGACTTAATAATTGCTGAATTTCAACTTCTTGATCACTATTAAGTTGATCAAGAGCTTCCAAGGCAACAGATTCTTTATATGACTTTTTGTTTTCCTTCAGCTTATCGAAAACACTGCATATTCGTGCATGGGCATACTGAATATAATATAAGGGGTTATCTTTGCTTTCTTCTTTAGCAAGATCCAGATCAAAATCTAAATGCTGGTTACCTTTTCTGTTGATGAAAAAAAACCTAGCAGCTTCAGAAGTTACCTCTTCAATTAATTCATTTAAACTTATGAATTCGCCGGCACGGGTAGACATAGAGAGTTTTTTGCCTCCCCTGATTAAATTTGCGAATTGAATAAAAATCACCTCAAACTTATCTGTATCTTCACCCAGGGCAGACATCGCAGCTTTAACTCTTGGTAGATACCCGTGGTGATCAGCCCCCCAAACATTAATAATTTTTGAGTACCCCCTATTAAATTTATTTGCATGATAAGCAATATCGGAAGCAAAATACGTAGTTGCTCCATTTTCTCGTTTTACAACTCTGTCTTTTTCATCACCAAAATCAGTTGATTGAAACCAAAGGGCTCCATCTTTTTCATAAAGTTTTTTCTTAGATTTTAGAGAATCCAGGGCTTCACCAATTAAAGATCTGTTTGTTCTAGAAGTACTAAACATTGACGACTCTTTAAACCATTTATTGTGTTCAACACCAAAAGCTTTTAAATCTCTTTCTATATTTTGCAAAATATTTTCAAGGGCAAAAGTGGTAATTTCTTTAAAGCCTTTCTTTAAAAGCTCCTTAGATTTAGCGATTAAGTTATCCAGTTCTTCTTCAGTTAAATCTAGAGAAAGCAATTGAGATATTTCTTTTTCAAGCTCTTTATCAACACAGAACTTCTTGTCTTTATCTTTTTCAAGTTCTTTAGCTAAGGATTCAATATAGGCTCCTTGATAGCAGTTATTTGGGAAAAGACTAACTTGATTAAAATTTTCTAAATACCTTAACCAAACACTTAAAGAAAGAATTTCCGTTTGGCGTCCCTGGTCGTTGACATAGTATTCTTCATCAACTTGATGGCCTGTTGCTTTAAGTATGCTGGCAAGCACTGATCCGAAAGCCGCTCCTCTTCCGTGACCAACGTGCAAAGGGCCCGTGGGGTTACTAGAAACGTACTCAATTAATACACTATCTTTCTCAGCTTTTTTCTTTGTACTGAAGCCAAACTTATTTTTTTCTTTATTAATTATTTTAAGAATTTCAGTTCTTGATGCATGAGACAAAAAGAAATTAATAAACCCAGGTCCTGCAATTTCCATTCGATCTATGAAATCTTTTTCCCCCAATTCTTTTAAGAGCATTTCGGCAATGTCCTTGGGAGGTTTAGAAAGCTCTTTTGATAGCACAAGAGCTAAATTAGAAGAAAAATCACCAAATTCCTTCTCTTTATTTTCTTTTATTTCAATTTTAGTTTTTGAAAGAATTACATTATGTTCCTTTTCTAAAGACTTTAAGGCTTGATTTAAAGATTTTTTTAATTCTTCCTTCATTACTACTACTTCCTTCCTTGGTACTCGCCGCTCCTAGTGTCTACAGTAACAACGTCTCCCTCTGAAACAAACAAAGGGACTTTGATAACTGCGCCGGTAGCTAAGGTGGCTGGCTTGTTTCCGCCAGAAGCGGTATCGCCCTTAACACCAGGATCAGTTTGAGTAATTTTTAAATCCACAAAATTTGGAGGAATTATAGAAATAGGGGTGTCATTCCATAGAAGCACCTGACAAACATCTTCTTCGGTCAACCAATTTTTGTTCTCCCCGATTAAATTCTCAGAAATCAAAACTTGGTCATAAGACTCCTGGTTCATAAAGCACCTATCTGTTCCCTCTGAGTACAAGTACTGCATTTCAACTTCATTCACGTCTGCGGACTCTAGTGACTCTCCAACCTTGCATGTCTTTTCGCCAGTTCTTTGAGTTAACAGGTTCCTAAATTTAACTTTACTGAAGGCCTGCCCCTTGCCGGGCTTTACAAACTCTTCTTCAATGATTTCACAAGGCTCACCATCGATTAAAATTTTTAACCCAGGTTTAAAATCACTGGTTGAGTAAGAGACCAAAATTTACCTTGTAATTATTTCTTTGACAGATTTATTAATTCTTCACCAAATTTTACAGCTTTAGACTCATACAAGAAATTTTTATCTGCTTCTGTACCCGGAGGCAGTAATAAAATTACCGTAGAGCCCATCTGAAAGTAACTTAATTCTTGGCCTTTACGTACAGCTTTTAAATCTTCCTCAGGACCTTCGTTCCACAAATTGACTAAATTTCTTTTTTTAGGTTTAGTTTCTGTATTCCAAAAAGGAACTATGCTGCCGACCATGGCTGCCCCCACACTGACTAGGCCATAATAAAAGTCATCTGACTTTACATAACAAAAAGTTCTTTCATTATTGTTGTACAAAGACTGTATCTTTCGAGTTGATTGAAAATTAACGCTGTATAAATTACCTTCTAGATATCTAGTTTCCTCTATTGTTCCACTAAAAGGAGAATGTATTCTGTGGTAATTTTTAGGTGCCAGATAAATAGTAATAAAAAAACCATTTCTAAAAGTCTTTGCCAATGTCTTATCTTTAATAAGATCGCCTACATTATATTTAATGCCTTTCGCTTGAATGAGTGTCTCTTTTTCTATCTTTCCCAGCTGCACAACCATTCCATCAACAGGAGAGGTTATAGTATTTATATCGGGGTTTATTGGCCTAGATTCAGATTTTAGCTTCCTTGTAAAGAAATCATTAAAACTTTTGTACCTTTTTATATCAACTTCTTCGGACTCTTCAAGGTTAGGTTTATAAAAATAACAAAAAAGGCCTATAAGTAAGTCTTTTATAAAAAAACTTTCTAAGTTAGAAAAATACCCGGCTAAGGCAGTCAGCTTTTTAAAAGGCATAAGTGGTCTTAAGGTTGCTAGAGGGCCATTTCTTCCAATAAACAAATCGGGGATAAGTTTGTTGGTGTGCATTGAATAAACTGAGTATTTAGGAAAGTCAGCAAGTAATCTTTTTTCTGTCCCTTCAATAGAAATTAACAGGTAAAGGGACATAATTAGAGGTCCGTAAAAACTCCATTCTCCGCCTATTGAGCTACATGCAATTATATATAGCGCCCACCACTGCAATATATGACCAAAATAATTAGGATGTCTTGAAAGTCTCCATAAACCGGTAGTTAAAATTTCTGTTCCCTTAGGGTTTTCGGTCTTAAAGGCCAATAAATCACGATTAGATTTAGTTTCCGCATAAAAACCCAAGGAAAATAGGACTAACCCCATGAAATCAAGGAAGTTAAGGCTATTCATGCCAGGAAGGTAGTTAACTGAAATTATTGGAGAAATAACAATGACTTGCAATATTCCCATTTTAAGAAAATTATCCTTATAAGACCCGAGGGTTCTTTCATAAACTTCTTTTTCTATATCATCCTTTAGTTTTCTTTTCTTATTTGTGAAAAGAAAAACCTTAATTCCCAACACTAATGCCAGCAAAGTAACCAAAATTTTCCTTACATGGAAATCAGAAACCTCTAAAAGACCTTGTAAAGCCACAGCAGAAAGTGCGAGCAGGGCAATACCAACGCCCCAATAGAGATCTTTTAAATAAAACTGGTCTTTTTTCTTAATAAATAACCACAGAAGAGTAAGTATTGACCAATTGATCAAAGTGATATAAATAAAAAATTCTAGAAGCGACATTCAATCGTTGCGTTGTTAAAAAATTCCCTCTATAGTCTACATTCCTCGTTGAAGGAGAGGGTATTTTCTGGTGTATTGATCATATCATTTTAGGAATAAACACTGGAACAAATTACTAAATAAGAATTAAAGGAGATAGTCTAATGAAGCGTCTTAGCACTTTTCCACTGATTACAGTGGCAACCCTACTAGGATCTACGCTTGTTTTTTCTGACCAAATACAACCTTTACTGGATATAGGTGAGGAGCGTCAAAAATCAGAGCAAGCATCTCAAACAAAAATAGACTCAATGGATGATGACACATCCTTAATAGTCAATGAATACAAAACAGTCAGTAAGCAAATAGAAGGCTTAAGGGTCTATAACGCCCAGATGAGAATGCAAATTGAGCGTCAAGAAGCAAGGTTAAAAGAAATTGATAAGACCATGAAAGAAGCCCAAATTATGCAAAGGCAAATACCGCCTTTTACGAGACGACTACTGGCGGGTATAGAAAAATCAATAGAATTAGATATGCCCTTTCACTTAGCTGAAAGGAAAGAGAGAGTTGCCTTTGCTATGGCCGCTATTGATAATCCTACTGTTTCTCCTGCTGAAGGTCTAAGGCAAGTCCTGGAAACCTTCAATGTTGAAATGGAATATGGCAGAAAGCTTGATAACTACAAAGACACTATAGAAATTGAAGGCCAACAAAGAGAGGTTAATGTGCTTAGAGTTGGTAGATTGGCTTTGGTTTATCAGTCTGCTGATGAAAGCTTAACGGGGGCTTGGGATAATAATATAGACGAATGGGTTGCTTTAGACAGCAGCTACAGAAACCCAACTAGAAAGGGACTGAGAATAGCAAACAAACTTGCTACGGTTGATATGCTCGAACTGCCTATACAAAACCCGGAGGCAGTGCAATGAAAAAATTAACTTACCAATTACTGCCTTTATTTTTTATTACTTTACTGGTCTTTCCAGTTAATGCTGAGGAAGGTGCAGAAGAAGCAGCCAATGAACCTTCAAATCCTTCAGAGTTATTAGAGCTCGTTCAGAAAGGTCAGTTTGCTGATACTGCAGAGCAGAGAGAAAGGGAGAGGAAATTTAGGAATGAAAAAAATAAACAAGCTAAGCTATTAGCTGATGCGAAAGCTGAAAGAGCAAGGCTTGAAAGAGAAGCAGCTAGACTAGAACAAAAATTTGAGGCGAACGAAGCTTTACTAGTAGTAGCAGAAGCCCAGTTGAAAGAAAGGCTTGGTTCTCTGAACGAAATATTTGGTCATTTAGCTGGTCTGGCAACAGAAGCAAGGAATATCTTTGAGCAATCTCTTACTTCGGCTCAGTTTGGAAAAGACCGAGAAGAGTTTTTAACCAAATTGGCTGTAAAAATGGGAGAGGGAGTGGCTTTGGCTACCATCCCTGAATTAGAAAGACTCTGGTTTGAGCTTCAAAGAGAAATCAATGCAACTGGAGAAGTGGTTAAGTTTAATGCAGATGTAATAGCTTTAGATGGAACAGTCGAGGAACGAGAAGTCGTTCGAGTAGGTGTATTTAATGCTGTGTCAGATGGAAATTATCTTACCTATGCTTCAACAAGGGGCATGTATGAGGAACTGCCATCTCAACCAGCTGGAAGATACACTTCAACCACCTCTGATGTCTTTGGTGCCGATGCTTTCCCAGTCCAATTTGCGGTTGATCCTACAGGACCCCAAGGGGGATCTTACCTGGCTAGCTTAATTTCAATGTCTGGAGCTTGGGAAAGAATTAACAGTGAAGGCGGACCTATTGGAATAGTTATATTCTACGTACTTGGCCTTGGAGGAGTAGGGCTGTTTATATGGAGATTGGTTACTTTGAGAGGCATTCGATCTGCAGTAGATTCACAACTGGCTGCCTCTACTCTAAATACTGATAATCCATTAGGTAGGGTTCTAAAAATAGCGGAAGATAATCCAAAAGCTGATACGGAAACCCTAGAACTTAAAATGGCCGAGCAAATATTGAATGAGAGACCACCAATTGAAAAACTCAATTGGCTGATAAAGTTAATCTCTATAGTCGCTCCGCTGATGGGCCTTTTTGGAACAATAGTAGGAATGATTGAAACTTTCCAAATGATAACCTTATTTGGAACGGGAGACCCGAAAACCATGGCAAGTGGTATCTCAATCGCTTTAGTCACAACATGGTTAGGATTAATGGTTGCAATTCCAATGACATTTATGTCAGCCATAGTTTCTAATTTCTCAAAAGGAATTTTAGAAACAATTGAAGAGCAGGCCATAGGAATGGCAGCAGAAAGGTCTGAAAAGTAATTTAGACTGAGGAGATAACGGAACCATGTTCTTCTTCTATGATGCTGCAGATGCTCTCTTTGAATTTATGCAAAAGGGAGGCGATGTTCTCTACTTAATCGGGTTATTGGCTTTCTTAATGTGGTTTCTTATCTTTGAGAGACTTTGGTATTTCAGGTTTAATCATCCTTATAATGTGATGGAGGCCGTTGAAGATTGGTCTAAAAGGAAAGATAAAAAAACATGGAATTCCAAGGCAATAAGAGAAATGTTGATTTCTCAAACTTCTACTAAGATTAATCAAAACTTAACTTTAATAAAACTGTGTGTAGGCGTTGCACCACTATTAGGTTTGTTTGGAACGATAACAGGCATGATCGAGGTGTTTCACCTTTTGGCTGTAACTGGAGGCGGTGATGCTAAAGCAATGGCCGGCGGTGTTTCCAGGTCAACAATACCAGCTATGGCAGGACTTTCTGTAGCCATAACCGGTACCTTTGCTAGCACTTTCTTAAAAAATAAATCTAAAAGAGAAGAAGAGCTCTTGTCAGAGCACTTAGTTTCTGAATAATAAAGGTAACAATTATGAGAAGATCACCCATAAGCCAAGCGACTGAAGCAGAGGAAGAAATAAGCTTAACTCCTATGTTGGATGTGGTATTTATTCTTTTAATCTTTTTTATTGTTACTGCAAATTTTATTAAAGAACCCGGTCTTGAAGTGAATCGTCCTGATGCAGAAACAGCTAATATTCAAGACAATGCTGCTATCCTTATCGCGATAGGAGCAAATGACGATATTTGGATTGATGGACGAAGAGTTGATGTAAGACAAGTTAAAGCCAACGTCACTAAGTTATTAGCCGACAACCCCCAGGGATCTGTTGTGATTCAGGCTGATGAAAGGGCAACTGCTGATGCCATTATTAAAGTAATGGATCAGTCTAGAGATGCTGGAGTTTACGCAATATCTTTAGCCTCTGAACCAAAGTTTTAAGGACTTATGAATCTTTCTTTACTAGATTTTAGGAAAATTACAACTGCAGTTAGTCTTTCGGCGGTTTTAACTCTTATCATCTTTTACATAATGCAGTGGCTGATTGCTACAGGCGATGTAGAGTTGAGTGAAAAGGGTATAAGAATAGCAGACGTAACAATGCCAGAAAGGGAGTTGGAGTTATTAATGGATATAGAAAGACCAGAAGAAGAAGAGCCACCCCCTGAAACCATGCCACCAGAATTTGATATGACACCTCCTGCGGACTTAGATAATGCCACTCCTAGGCCTAAGTTTGATATGAAGGGGAGAAAGGCGGGAGTATTTGCTGACGGCTCTTACGTTCCAATCTTCAAGGTCCCTCCTATTTATCCCAGAAGGGCCCAAGAAAGAGGTATAGAAGGCTGTGTAATGCTTGAGTTTACAGTCACAAAAGTAGGCTCAGTTAGGGAACCAGTTGTTGTTTGGTCTCAACCTAGCGGTATTTTTGATAGAGCAGCTATGCGTGCAGCTCTGAAATTTAAATACAAGCCCCAAATAAGAGATGGCGAGGCGATAGAGGTACCGGGCGTTTTAAATCAAATCACTTTCATAATCGAAGACCCCAACAAGACTAACGAATATGTACCCGAAGGTTGCGCTTAAAAAGATCTTTATGTATAAACAAGCTATGAAAATTTTGATTAAAACTTTAGTTGTAACAGTTGTAATCAGTCTTATGCCAATTGTTATTAGTGAATTAGCTCCCGAGTATGATGGTTTTAATCTAGAGGCAGCTGAAGACACTAAAAAGAAGAAGAAAAGAAAAAGAGTCAAACTACCAAGCAAGAAAGCACAAAAGCTTTTACAAACGGTACAGCCTTTTTTAGAAGAGGAAATGTGGGATGAAGCAATTGAAATGCTTGCTGTCATCGGAACAGATCCCAAGTTTACTGAGACTGATAGAGCTAGAATGCATTGGTATTTTGGCTACATTTACTTTGCTCAGGAAAAATATGATCTTGCAATTGTTGAATATGAAAACCTCCTCGCGTCTGAAGGCTCAGATTTTAAATTACAGAATCAGGCTAGATTTTCTTTGGCTCAACTGGCATTCATTAAAGAAGACTATAGAAAGTCGATTAAATACTTACTTGCGTGGATAGAGGAAGAAGATGAACCAAGCTCTCAAGGTTACTCTCTAATTGCAACTGCTTATTTTCAGCTAGAAGATTTTAGAAACGCTAAAACCTATATTGAAACAGCTATAGAGCTAGCAGAGAGCAGAGATATACCCATAAAGGTTATCGATGAAGAGACGGGCGAAGAAGTCGAGACAGGAGAGACCAAGAAAGCTGTGGCTAGAGAAAATGATTATTTATTGAAGATAGCTGTCTACAGTGAGCTAAAAGAAGACCTAGATGTCCTTCCAATATATAAGATTCTAGCTGTTAATTTTCCTAAAAAAAGGTATTGGGTAGGCTTATCCCAGCTTTATGGCCAAAGAGATCAGTTTTTAGATCAATTGGGTGCTCTTGAAGCCGCACACGAAGACAGGTTGTTAGATAAACAAAGAGAATATGTGGCCTTAGGTCAGTTGCTGTTTATGCATCAAAATCCTCATAAAGCGGCCCAAGTAATGGAATATGGTTTTAAAAATGATTTTATCAAAGATGAAGAAAAAACATTAAAAGCCCTAGCTCAATATTGGCATGCTGCTAAAGAATTAAAAAAAGCTAAACCTGCTTATGAGAAGGCAGCAAGTAAGTCTAAAGAAGGAGAGCTTTACATATTCTTAGGTCAGGTGCACTTTGGCTTAGATGAATTTTCAGGAGCCGAAAAAGCAATTAGAGCAGGAATTAAAAAAGGAAAACTTAAAGATGAAGCCAATGCCCATATGCTCCTTGGTCAAGTTCTATTTGAGTATCAAAAATGGGATGAAGCTATTGCTTCCTTTAGAAAGTGTATAGATGTTGCAGAAAAGCAATATAGCGATAAGAAGGAAGTTCAGAAGAAAAAGAAGAAGAAAATCCAAGACCAAGCTAGGAAATGGATTACCTACACAGAAGGTGAAGAGGAAAGAGTACAAGCACTTATCTTAAAGAAAAAAGCTTTAGGTCTAGGCTCGGGCTCTTAGTAAGCTACTTCCTTTTATACTCTAGAAAGCAGTATTTAATATCTTGATCGAGGTCTCTTTTATCTTGTCTAGATAATTCCTTCCATTCACTTAAATTCCAATTAGGAAAGAAAGCATCTCCTTTAACCTTAATATCAATTTTAGTTAGATACATCTTTGTTGCGAACGGGAGAAATTCTTCATAGATTTTTTCACCACCTATAATAAATATTTCATCAGAATAAGAAGAAGCTATTTCTAAGGCCTCCTTTTTATTACCAACTTCTTTTACTCCTTCTAGCTTTTTAGGGTTTTTAGTCATGACTATATTTAGTCTGTTAGGTAATGGTCTTCCTATGGACTCATAAGTTTTCCGACCCATTACAACAGAACATCCCTCAGTTTTATGTCTAAAATGCTTTAAGTCCTCTTTTAGAGTCCAAGGGATCTTGCCATCTTTACCAATGACCCCTTCTTCAGCAAAAGCAGCTATTAATGATATTTTCAATTTAAACGGCTATAGGAGCAGAAATATGTGGATGTGATTCATAGTCTTCTAAAGTAAAGTCTTCATATTCAATATCAAGGATATTTTTTATATCTTTAGTAATACTCATTTTAGGAAGCGGGAAGGGTTTTCTTTTTAATTGTTCATCCACTTGATCAAGGTGATTTAAGTAAAGGTGTGCATCTCCTAGTGTATGAACAAATTCACCAGGCTTTAACCCGGTTACTTTAGCTATCATTAGCACCAGCAAAGCATAAGAGGCAATGTTGAAGGGTACACCTAGGAATATGTCTGCACTTCTTTGATATAGCTGACAAGAAAGCTTTCCATCAGCAACATAAAACTGAAACATAGCATGGCAAGGCGGTAGGGCCATGTTGTCAATTTGAGAAACATTCCAGGCACTTACTATTAGCCTCCTAGAATCTGGATTAGTCTTTATCTGATTAATAACTTCTGAAATCTGATCTATTGAACTTCCGTCTTGTGTAGGCCAAGACCTCCATTGAGCTCCATAGACGGGTCCAAGTTCACCTCGCTCATCAGCCCACTCATCCCAAATGCTAACGCCATGTTCGTTTAGGTAATCTACATTAGTAGAGCCCTTTAAAAACCATAAGAGCTCATAGATTATGGACTTAAGATGAACTTTTTTTGTTGTAACTAAAGGAAAGCCTTCTTCAAGATTAAAACGCATTTGATAACCAAATACACTTAAGGTACCCGTTCCCGTTCTGTCACCTTTCTCAGTTCCAGACTCTCGAACATATTTCATTAAATCAAGATATTGTTTCATCCTTTTTTACAACTTTTCTGTATGAATAAAATAATAACATGAGCCCGATTACTATCATTGGAATAGAAAGAATCTGCCCCCTAGATATTGATCCAAATAGATCAAAGCCTATATGGGCATCAGGTTCTCTAAAGGCTTCAGTAAAACACCTAATAACTCCATAACCAATTAGAAACACAGAAGACACTGCCATATGCGGCCTAGGTTTCTTTGAATACCACAGCATAAATAATAAGAGGACTATACCTTCTCCCACAGCTTGATATAACTGGGAGGCATGTCTAACTAACCCCAATGGATCAGAAGGAAAAACAACACCCCAAGATACTTCTGTCGGCCTTCCAAGCAATTCGGAGTTTAAAAAGTTGCCTATTCTGACAGTGCCAAGCCCTATGGGCACATAAGGCGCTATAAAATCCATGACTTCAAAGAATTTAAAGCCCCACCGTTTACTTAATAGAAAACAGGATATTAATACTCCTAAAAGGCCTCCATGAAATGACATACCACCCTGCCAAAAATAAAATAGAGAAAGAGGATCTGCTATTAATTGACCGGTATTATAGAAAAACATATAACCAGTCCGACCTCCTATAACAGCTCCCAGTAGGCCGTAAAACATTAGATTCTCTAACTGCTCTTTAGAAAATTTGGATAAATTCCTAGAAGCTAAAAAGTAAATGAGTCCAAAAGCAACAACCCAGGTTATGCCATACCACCTTATGGCAAGAGGACCGACTTGGAATGCAATGGGATCAATTTCTGGAAGAATCATTATGGCTGTCTTAATCCCTCTACCATTGAAGAAACCTCTTTAGGAGGTGGTGAAGTTAAAGAAGAAACTATCAAAGAAACAGAAACATTTATTAACATTCCAATAAAACCTATTCCTTCGGGAGAAATACCAAATAACCAATTGTCAGATGTGTTTAGCTCGGGGGCTAAGAATTTAAAGTAAATGATATATCCTGCAGTAAAGATCAAGCCAATAAGCATACCTGCGATAGCACCTTCCTTATTAAGTCTCTTTGAGAATATTCCTAATAGTAAAACTGGAAATAAAGTAGACGCAGCTAGGCCAAAGGCAAATGCAACAACCTGAGCTACAAAAGCCGGGGGGTAGATGCCAAATAATCCAGCAATTCCTATAGCAAAAGCAGTAGCTAATCGGCTATACAGTAACTCCTGTTTTTCACTAATTCTAGGCATAAAGGTTTTCTTGAGTAAATCATGAGAAATCGCTGAGGAGATAGTAATTAACAATCCAGCAGCAGTAGATAGGGCTGCAGCCACACCCCCTGCGGCAACTAATGCGATCACCCAAAAAGGCAGCTTGGCTATTTCAGGATTAGCTAAGACAATAATATCTCTATCAATATAAACCTCATTTTCATTACTAAAGTCTGGTTCGTTTAAAACCAGCCTCTCTCCGGAGCTTCCTTCTCCGTCAATATAAACAGGTTTAATCCCATCAAGCGCATTTCCAGAAGAATACCGGATCAAACCATCCGAGTTTTTATCTTTCCAAGCTATAAGTCCGATAGTTTCCCAATTTTGAAACCACTGAGGTGAATTGGAATATTCTGTATCCTGAATAGAGTCTATTAGGTTCATTCTGGCAAAAGCAGATACGGCAGGAGCGGTGGTGTATAGAAGTGCAATAAAGATTAAGGCATAACCGGCTGATTTTCTAGCAGCTCTAAAGCTAGGGACTGTGAAGAACCTTACTATGACATGAGGGAGGCCTGCTGTTCCCACCATTAAGGCAGCCGTAATGCAGAAAACATCTATTTTACTTTTGGTATTTTCAGTATAGGCAGTGAAGCCTAAGTCTGTCGTGACCTTATCTAGCTTATCTAGTAAGAACTCAGGACTTCCGGCTAATGTACTCCCAAAACCCAATTGGGGTATCGGGTTATTTGTCATTATTATTGAAATATAAATGGCAGGTACAAGATAAGCAAAAATTAAAACTGTGTATTGAGCTACTTGAGTGTAAGTTATTCCTTTCATGCCCCCCCAAACGGCGTAAACAAAAACAATCCCCATTCCTATAAGAACGCCCAGGTTTATATCTACCTCAAGGAAGCGAGAAAAGACTATACCCACGCCCCTCATCTGTCCGGCAATATAGGTAAAAGAAATAAAGATTAGGCATAAAACAGCAACCACTCTTGCTGTATTTGAGTAATACCTTTCGCCAATAAAGTCAGGTACGGTAAATTGTCCAAATTTTCTTAAATACGGTGCAAGAAGCAGGGCCAACAACACATATCCTCCGGTCCAACCCATAAGATAAACAGACCCATCTTTACCAAGAAAAGCTATTAATCCAGCCATAGATAAGAAGGATGCCGCAGACATCCAGTCAGCTGCTGTGGCCATGCCGTTTACTATGGGGTTGACACCTTTTCCAGCAACATAAAAATCAGAAGTGGATTGGGCTCTGGATTTGAAGGCAATTAAAATATAAATGGCAAAGCTCATGCCCACCATTACAAAAGTCCATTCTTGAACTGTCATTAGGAGTCCTTTTTGTCTCTCTCTGCAGAAACCTTCTTATCTAGTCTGCCCATCAGGAAAACATAGGTAAAGATGAGGAGTATAAAGACATAAATACTTCCTTGTTGTGCGAACCAGAAGCCTAATTTAAAGCCACCAATCCTAAATTGATCTAACCAATCAGAAAGTAGAATGCCAAAACCAAAGGAAACAATAAACCAAATAGTTAAAAGGCAAAATAATATTTTAAGATTAGCTTTCCAGTAGTAATCCATTAACTAAATTTTATCTTAGAAGTAAGTTAAGTCCCATAATCAATAATAGTACTGCAAAACCTAACCTTAGCTTTTTTTGTTTTATTCTGTGAGCCGCTCTAACTCCCACTATAGCGCTCCATGCGCTAGCTAATCCCACTACGATGGCTGCCGGAAGATATACATAACCCACTGAAAAATCAGGGAGGTTTGAAATACTTGATCCCACGATCATGTACGAAATTGAACCAGAAAAAGCTATAGGGATACCGCAGGCCGCTGATGTACCAATGGCTTGTTTCATTTGCAAACCCCTATGATAAAAATAAGGTACAGAAAATACGCCTCCACCGATTCCAAAAATTCCGGAAAACCATCCTATGCCGCTCCCGACAACAACGGGGCCAATCACTCTAGTTTTAGGGTTCTGTGAAGGCGGAGGAAATTCAAAAGCCATCTGAATAGATATTAAAACCAAAAAGATAGCCACGAGAACTTGGAGTGTAGAGCTAGCAATATAACTTGCAGTCAATGCTCCAAGGGCAGCACCTAAGCAAATACTCGGAACTATTACCCTTAGGACACTCCGGATAACGGCTTTTCGTTTATTGTGAGAATAAGTAGAAGCCAAAGAACTAAAAGCTATAACACCCAAAGAACTACCCAAAACTGTATGTGCTAAGGCTTCTTCAGGGACCCCGACTATATTTTTAAAAATAGCAAAAAAAACTGGGATAATAATAATCCCTCCTCCTATCCCAAAGAGTCCTGCTAAAATACCGGAAAAAATTCCCAGCAAGAAATATAAAAAAAGTTCTACTAACACGAAAGAGACGTCATTATCGCTTATAGCCGAGATAATAAGAACTGGAAATTAACCCCATTAAGAAATTTTTTAATAACAGATGTGTTTAATAGTTTTTTCTTATCAAGAAACTAAAGAAAACTCAAAAGCTTTTCCAGGGTCCTTAATCTTGGCAGCCAATAGAGATGAGTATTATGAAAGACCCACCAAGAATATGCATTGGTGGGAGGCAAAAGGAGTTCTTGCTGGCAAGGACTTACAGGCGGGAGGAACTTGGTTAGGCGTATCCGATGATGGAAGATTTGCCGCAATAACAAACTACAAGGAACTTACTAGTGGAGGGGGAGACCTAAAATCTAGAGGAGAACTTGTATCTAATTATATTACCTCCAAGGAGGTATCTTCTAAAGAGTATCTAAAAAGAATTAAAGGAACAAATTATGCAGGTTTCAATTTATTGTTGGGAGATAGGGAGGGTATCTATTACTTCTCAAATAGAAGAGAAGGTATAGATAAACTTGAACCCGGAATCCATGCAGTAGGTAATTCACTACTAAATTCACAAACAAAAAAATCTATAAAAATTAAGAATCAATTTAAGGAGCTCTTACAAACCAATCCAGACGAAAATGCACTATTAGAATTTATGGGGGGAGACTCAGGTGACTTATCTAATCTTGATATGACTGGATTTAAAGAAACTGAACATGAAGAAATACCTTATAGGTTTATTAAGTCTGATTATTATGGGACTCGTAACACAACGATAATTAGTATTAACGAGAAAGGTGGATATAAGATTTCAGAACAGAATTTTTCTGAAAATGGAAAAAAATTAGAAAAAAACTCTTTCCAATTTAAGCTTTGAATTTAATTTCCTTCGCATACAGGGTCTTTATTTGGAAAATATTTACATATTTTTATTGATCCATCGGGTTTTGTTATTTCAAATTCCCCGTACCTTTTACCGTTTGACCAATTTCCAAGATAAGAAGTTCCGCTTTTTGTGGTAAAGGTTCCTAATCCTTGTGCTTTTCCGTCAGCCCATTGACCATCGTACTTTGAGCCATTTGCATAATACATAACGCCATGTCCTTGTTGCTCATCAAAGTCAAATTCTCCTTCATAGCTAGATCCATCCTCGTATATCTGTAAGCCTTTTAACCTAGCACCAAAACTGAATTCACCCACATAAGAAGAGTCGGCACAAGTTAATTTACCCATCCCATGGATTCTATCTGAAACCCAATTGCCTTCATAAGTGCAATCATTTTCTTTAAAGACACCGGAACCAGACCTCAAACCAAAACTCATGCCCCCTTTATAAGAGGTCTTATTATCTTGAGAGAGGCAATCTAAATCTTTACTTGAAAGATTTGAAGTCCAATTTCCAGTACATTTCAATCCATTACTAAAAGTTAATATACCTTTACCAGATGTCTTGTTATCAGCCCACATACCTGAATAGATAGACCCATCCTTACTTTGAAAATTACCCTTTCCATGTCTCTTCCCTTTCTTCCATTCACCGGAGTAAGTACTACCATCAAGCTCTTTGGATTTGCCTATCCCATGGGGAGCATCATTTTTGAACTCTCCCTCATAAATTATCCCGCTTTCCAATGTGAGCTTGCCTTTACCCTCATACCTAAAATTTACGAAATCTCCTTCGTACTTCTTTCCTTTTTTAAAAGTTAACACCCCAACACCATGCCATTTATCGTTTTTCCATTCTCCTTCATATATTCTTCCATCCTCATAGAAGTGCGTGCCATATCCATTTGCAGTTCCATTAACCCAGCTTCCAGAATACTTTTCTCCATCTGGATAAACTAAAGTCCCCTGTCCATTACGGAACTGATGTTGGAATTTACCTCTGTAAGTTGCTCCATCATTAAAATCAAAGAAACCCTCACCATGAAAAGCTCCATCTAAGAAAGGGCCTTTATAGTATGACCCGTCAGGATAGGAGATCTTGCCAATACAATAGCTCCAAGGAACTCTTTTTGATTTTGGACAATTAGGCATTTTTGATTGGTCATCTATTTTTTTAAAAACCATACCCCCTGTTTCAGGTGGATGCCCGTGTTTAGTTAAAATCTTGTCCCACTGATCTTCAATATAATCATTAAATTTATTTGAGCCTATAAACTTTGTTAACTTTCTTTGATAAGAATTATTTTTACCCAAAGTAACCATTTCATCTAAAAATTCCTCCATTCCTTCTACTTGATAAAAGTACTCAATTTCATCCCAATCACTTTCTGCTGATATCTTGTGTTGAGGTAAATTTTCATGTAAATAACGTATCTCTTCTTCGGTGAACGATTTTTTGAACTTCTGGTTACATTTTTTTTCTTGGGCAATAAGAATATTTCCTGTTCCCCCAACTTTATCCATCATTACAGCCTCTAATTCTTGATAAGCGTCCAATAGTTCCCAGCTTCTAATGAGGATATTTGCCCAAACAAAAGGAATATCTCTTAGATCTTCATGCATGTGCCTTCCTCTTTCAAGGCTCATAAAATCATATAAGGAAACTATTTTGAAATAAAAGAAATGACACATTTCTCGAGTTTGTTGTTCTAGGGAAGCAGGGGAAGGTTTTTCTTCAGAAAAATTTAAGGAACTAAATATAAGAAAGATTAAACAAAGAGCTACTCTTAACTTTTTCAGAAACATAAATATTCACTTAATCTTATTATATTCAGGCAGGATTTCAAAGAGAGCTCGCCTATAAACCTCTTTTTTAAAAGGGACTACTGTTTTTAAGGGGTACCAGTAAGTTGACCAGATCCATTTATCAAATTCCATTGGCCTGGAGGCTTGGAGGTTTATCTTAGTATCGTTAGAAATCAATCTAGCTAAAAACCATTTTTGTTTTTGACCCCTGTAAACATTTCTTCTGAAATACTTAGGCCTTTTATCTCTCGGTACGTCGTACTTAAACCAACTCTTTG
>LULR01000039.1_pt1 | contig 42623 bp, 37 predicted proteins | sample 729471 | NCBI WGS metagenome assembly LULR01 (sample SAMN03860284, study PRJNA289734) | marine metagenome | biome: seawater column; feature: ocean; material: water; isolation source: Red Sea water column Station 108 - depth 500m | place: Saudi Arabia: Red Sea | collected 2011-10-15 | depth 500 m
GGATTAGTTAATCTAGTAGATTCAAGTAAAAATGGTTTAAGCGGTGTCCCTACAGTGGGAATAGGGCACGAATGTGGAACACCAGGTAATGAGTGCACCCCAAGAGCTGCAACATCTGGTTATGGCCTTATTGATGTATTTGGTTTTTATAATCATAACGATAATTTTCAGTTAAGAGTATCTGTTGAGAATTTAACTGATAAAAAATATATAAGATGGGCTTCAGTAGCTGAGTTACCTGAGAATGATGAAGGGCTGGACTTATTTGGTGAGCCAGGAAGATCTATAAATGCTTCTTTTAGATATAAGTTTTAGATCTTTGCTGCCGGTACTTTAAAGAATACAAATAAGAAACCGATAAGGCCAATTAAGCCTACCAAGACCTTTATTTGTGTAGCTTCTATGGCATAAAAAACTGCAAAGCTAACAAAAATAACTATCATAGATAAAGCTAACACTTTAGCTCTACGAGGAATTCCTTTGCCCTCTCTGTAATCTTTTAAATAGGGACCAAAGGTTTTATTGCTAATTAACCAGTCATAAAGTCTTTGAGAAGACCTAATAAAACAAGCCGCTGCTAAAACTAAAAAGACAGTTGTGGGCATACCTGGGACTACAGCTCCAATTGCCCCTAAGCCTACAAAAAGACAACCAAGTCCGACCCAAAGAAATCTTAATAAAGGATTTTTTGCTTCCTTGACCTTGTGAATTTCTTTGTTGTTCACTATTGCGTTTATGAATTTTTATATTTCAAAAATTAAAATATAGGTAGAATCGGCATTGTAACAGAGACCCAACAGCTTTTTTTGAGTATAAATCACATTAAATTAAAAGTTTCATCGCTGTGTTAAGCTTTTATTTAATTATCGGAGAGGTGGCTGAGTGGTTGAAAGCGCTCCCCTGCTAAGGGAGTATGGGGTAATCCCCCATCGAGGGTTCGAATCCCTCCCTCTCCGCCAGAATAAATGAATGGTGAACAAGCAAGGTCTTACTTTCTGTCTCTCCCTGAGGCTATAGAAGATTTCCCTTTTAGACCAGAGACACCAGTTTTTAAAATCAAAAATAAAATGTTCGGCTTCTTGAGATACAAAGAGGGAGTGGGGCACATCAATCTTAAATGCAGACCTGAAGAAGCCATGGTTATGCGAGATATATTTGAATCTGTCATTCCGGGTTACCACATGAATAAAGAACACTGGAATACAGTGATATTAGATGGGGGAGTACCTCGAGAGGAGATAGAAAGCATGATTGATACCTCATACTCTTTGGTTGTTCAAAATTTGAGGAAGTCGGATCGTCTTAGCTTAGAAATTAAATTCGGCAAAAACCTACTATATCTTACTAAGGAAATTTGACTCTTTTCCGAATGCAGGTAAGGTAATTGTTATGGGGAAAAAAGTTCTTTTACTGGTTTTAGTTTTAGCTGGTTCGAGCCTTATCTTTGGATCTGATTCATTTTGTGCCATAGACAAAGAGCTTGATAAGGAAGTCATACAAAACCTAAAAAAATTTAGAAGTCAGTACCATTCAACATGCCTCAATTGTTCAGATGACTCATGCGCATTAAAGGCTTGGCCATCAGAAAAATCTGGTGATGCAGCCGTTTGTAAAATCCTCTTTTGCTCGCCTTCCCATGTATCAAGAGTTTTTAAGATGCCTGAAGGGGCTAAAAAGGGTAAAAGCCTAATTACTTTTGATTATTTCATAAATGAAAAAGGAAAAGTTAAAGGTGTAGATATAGTTAAAGTGAAAGGCAGCATGAATGAAAGGCAAGCTTATAAGTACATTACTAGTTTTGTTAAAAAAACTTCCTTTGAGCCTTTAGTTATAGAAGGTAAAAAATACCAGATTTCCAATTTGAATGGACAAGTTATTGCTGAAGTTGGAACCCCAGGCGACATCAATAAATATCAAGCCAACGATCAAGGAATTTGGAGGAACTAAGGACAGTTTCTCATGCTAAACCCATCTTTAGATGATAAAGACATAATCAATTTCGAGGCCAGCCTCGAACCCGTTAATGTAAAGCCTAGATTCGAAGATCCTAAGGCAAAGATTGACCAAGACAAATCTAAGAATTGGTTCCGTCGAGTCTTACCCATTTTATTAGCAAATAAATGGTCTTTCAGTATGGGCATTACTCTCATGATTACAACAATGATGCTGGGAGTATCAGTTCCGGCTTTAATCGGAAAGCTAGTTGATTCAATTGAACCTGCCTTATTAACGGGAGACACAAATAACTTTATATTCTTAGTTACCGTAATTTTTATTATAAGTTTTGTTAGATTTATTGGGGCCGCAGTAGGTTCCTATCAACTTGGGAGGGTTTCAAATCAGCTGGAAGCGGATCTAAGATCTGTTGTATACAATCATCTTTTTACCCTCTCTTTTTCTTTTTTTGATAAAACCCAAACTGGCCAACTAATATCAAGAGCTAATAGCGATATAAAGACAATTCAGATGTTTTTGATGATTGCTCCTATGTTATTAACAAGTCTCTTAAGCTTTGCTTTTGCTGCTATTTACATGCTCTCAGTGCATCTAACCTTAGCTTTGGCTTCTATGATTGCCATTCCCTTAGTTTTCTTCCTAAGCGTTAAATTACGAAGATTAACCTTCCCCTTGTCTTGGCTAACTCAGGCAAGGCAAGCAGATGTCGCTGTAATAGTGGATGAGAATGTTAATGGTCAAAGAATAGTAAAGTCTTTTGCTCAGGAAATGATGCAAGTTAATTTACTAGCTCGAGCCGCTAAAAAACTCCAATGGGTACAAGTGAGATCTGTAGATGTTTCAGCTTTTTACAATCCTTTAATAGAGAATCTTTCTGTTTTAGGCTCGGTTTTGGTATGGGTATATGGTGGTTGGCTAGTTATTGAAGGGGAGATTGCTTTGGGTTCTTTAGTTGCTTTTACGATGTATTTGATGATGATTCAAATGCCTTTTAGATTTTTGGGCTGGATGCTTATGCTTGAGCAGAGGGCTAAAGCTTCTGCCGGAAGAATCTTCGAAATACTTGATGAAACTTCAGAAATAAGGGACAAAGAAAACAAAGTTGAAGTTGAGAAGCTAAAAGGGGAAGTCTCCTTTAAGAATGTTCATTTTGCTTATGCCGAAGAACCTATTTTAAAAGGATTGAGTTTTGAGGTAGAACCTGACGAAACTGTGGTCATCAGATTACTTTCAAGATTTTATGATGTGGATAAAGGAAGTATTTCTGTAGATGGAGTCAATGTTCAAGATATGGGCGTCAGAAATCTTCATTACCATGTAGCTCAAGTCCTAGATGAACCTTTCTTGTTTTCAGTTAGCATTAGAGACAACATTGCTTACGGAAGGCCTGATGCTTCGATGGATGAAATTATCCAAGCAGCGAAAGCAGCAGAAGCGCATGATTTTATTGAACAGACTTCTGGCGGCTATGACACCATAGTTGGAGAGAGGGGTTACACTTTATCTGGTGGACAAAGGCAACGACTGGGAATAGCAAGGGCTTTAATTGTTGATCCTTCTATACTCATACTTGATGACGCAACCAGCGCAATTGATGTAAAAATTGAAGCCAAAATACATAAATCTTTACTTAAGCTCTTAAATAAAAGAACTACGATATTAATTGCACACAGACTCTCAACAATAAATTTAGCTGACAGAATATTGGTCTTAGATGAAGGTAAGATTATTGCTTCTGGAACACATGAACAGCTATTAAGAGATGAACCAAGGTATTCAGAAATTCTCTCACAACAATCAACCAAAGAATTTACGAAAGAAGAGCAAGATGAAGAAGAGACTGATGATGAGTATAGAAAAAGGATAAGCGAGATGCTCGTACAAAGTTCATCTGACGATGAATTTAAAGGAGGATTTGATGAGTAAAGAAGCAAGCCTACCTTTTGCTGGAATACCTCCAGAAATGCTAGATAAAACTAATGCATTGATAGAAAAAGAACCTGATTTCTCAGATATTGAAATAACGTTTTCACACAAAAGTCCTTCTTCTAAAACTTTTACTTTATGGAATTTTCTTGCGCCTTATAAGTTTAGATTTATTTTTGCACTAGTTTTAGTGGCTATGACTGAAATGCTTTTGCTGGTTGGGCCATACTTAGTTCAGGTTGCCATCGATAAAGCTATTGTGCCTAAAGACTTCTCTGTCTTAATGACTGTAGCAATGGTTTGGGTAGGAAGTTTATTTTTAGCAGTAATCATAAGCGGTATAAGGATCCGGTTTTTAGGACGTTTAGGTCAATTACTGATGTACGACTTAAGGGTCAGGGTATTTAGTCATTTACAGAGACTGTCGGTAGATTTCTTTACTGAAGAGAAAGCAGGTCGTCTATTGACTAGAATGACCAGTGATATTGAAGCCCTCTCAAATTTATTACAAACAGGCCTAGTTAATTTAGTAGCTCAGTTGTTGGCTTTATTTTTTATTTTAATCCTACTTTTCTCCTTTAATCTTCAATTGACATTAATACTGCTTGTCTTCTCCGCGCCGGTAATGTTTGGTTTTACTTTTTGGTTTAGTAGGACTTCTGAAAGAGGGTATGAGGTAGTCAGAAATAGAATTGCAGATGTCTTGGCTGACCTACAAGAAAGTTTGTCTGGAATGCGACTTGTAATTTCTTTCAACAGAATGAAACACAATGTTATTAACCATAGGAATATTGTTGGAGATTATAGGGATGCCAACAATTACACGTCAAAAATTCAAGCAACTTATCGTTCGGGAACACAATTTATAACAACAGGAACGTCTTTATTAATCTTTACTGCTGGTTTTTTTATCCTTAAGGATGTTAATCCCTCGCTAAGCCCAGAAGGGACTTTTACTGTGGGCAGCTTAGTTGCCTTCAATGTTTTGGTCGGAAGGTTCTTTATTCCTATTAACGAACTTTCAGGACTATACAATGAATTCCAATCAGGAAATGCTGCAGTTAAGAAACTTGCAGACTTATTAGGTACAGAACCCAGCGTTAAAGAGTCAGAGAATGCTTTTAATCTCGAGGAGTTAAAAGGGGATATAAGATTTAAAGATGTAAGTTTCTCTTACGAAGATAACCATACTGTCTTAAAAGATATTTCCCTGCATGTAGAAGCAGGCAAAACGATTTCTTTTGTGGGCCCAACTGGAGCTGGAAAATCAACAATTGCAAAACTCATATGTAGGTTTTATGACCCCACTAGTGGTTCTATTACTCTTGATAATATAAATCTGAAAGATATTTCGCTTCAATCTCTTCACACGCAGCTTGGAATAGTTCCTCAAGAGCCTTTCTTATTTCACGGGACCATAAAAGAAAATATATTGTTTGCAAGGCCTGACGCCACGGATGAGGAAGTTGAAGAGGCCTGTAAAGCTGTTGGTATTGAAGACATGATTAAAAGGCTTCCTGAGGGACTGGAAACACATTGTCATGAAAGAGGATCATCCCTTTCTTCAGGTGAAAGACAGTTATTAGCTCTGGCTCGAGCTTTTTTAAGCAAACCACGAGTTTTAATACTTGATGAAGCTACCTCAAATATTGATCAGCAGAATGAAGCTAAGATAGAAAAGGCTCTTGATAAATTACTGCAAGGAAGGACTGCAATAATAATTGCTCATAGATTAGCGACCACAAAAAGAGCCGATGTAATAGTTGTGGTAGATGAACAAAAGATAGTTGAAATGGGTTCACATGAAGAGCTGATTAAGAAGAAAGGAAGTTATTTCCAAATGTACGAGACCTGGGAAAAACAAGAAGAGGAAAAAAGAGAGGAAATCTTATGAACGCGTTTGCCATCGTCTCCTTAGGGATGATGATCATCGCAATTGTTATACCTGTCGGGATGTGGTTTCTAAGTGATCGCATACCTAAATCAGAACTAGATCCTAAAGACTTTAAACGGGCTGTTGCTCTACCATTTTTGACTGACGGGGAAATACCTGAAGAAAAAAATAAGACGGTTGATGAAGATGCTCATGGTCTTCGAGAGGTTATTATCCTTCTTTTTAGGTCCTGGCCTTTTGTTAGGCCTTATTTTTTAGGTCGGTGGTATACCAGAAGTCATGGAACCAGCCAAGAAGTAGCTGATCCTTTAGCTGGTGATGGTTACGGACTAATTTACGCACCGATTTTGGCTACTGCAATTGCTATATTAGGACCCTTATTGGGTCTTATAAATATTGAGTTCGGAACTGCTGAAAGCATTCTTTACCTATTTGTTGCTTCTATGGTCTTAAGTATGTGGCTCTTAGCATTAGGAAATTTAAGTGGGGTAAGACAATCAGCTGTAGCGATTTTCTTAGCATTGTGCACTTTCTTCACTCTGTTGCTGTGTATTTTAGTTTTGGACGGTACTGGACCAATCATATATGGGATTCTGCTTACTCTTTGTTGTGGACTAGGGTGGGTAGTTCAGTTTCGGTTTGAATCTGGAAGACTTGTAACCCGTTATAGACTGCATTCTCATTTGACTTACCTCTATTTACTGGCAGCTATTCAAGGTCTAGTCACTTTACCGTTAGGAATAATAATAGCTGACCTTCTAAGTATGTCTTTATTGCAGTCTGAACCTCTTCAACAAGAGGTTGCTTCTTCTTTATGGTTTGGAGCGCCAGAAATGGGAGCTGAAAATACTGAAACTTTAAGCGTAGAACAACGACATGACCTTAAGTGGTCCTGGGTTTACCTCTCGCTGGCCCTTTGGGCTTTCAACCTTCCAATAGGGATGATAGTTCCTTATTACACTGTCTGGATTATGCAGCAAATTAATCAAAACATGCGAATTGCGCTTGTGAGAAGATGGCATCAGTTACCTCTCTCTTATCACAGTGGACATAGGACAGGTGATTCAATTTTCAGAATTTATGCAGACAGCGCACAAGTTAATGCCGTTATAGGGCGTTTGGTGGAGCTTTCATTGAGTCTTTGGTATTACGTTTATGCTCTTTTCTTACTTTCCTTCCTCAGTCCTACAATGGGAGCTATAGCGTTGTCATTGATTATTCCAACAATCTTTTGGGCAAGATGGGCCATGCCAAGGATGAGAATAAGAAGTCTTGTATATAGGGCTACCACTTCAGATCTCACATCTAGAATCCAAGAATCTTTTGCTGCCCTTAAACTTATCAAGGCATATGATGCTGGAGACCGTATTCAGGAAGGTATGGAACGAGACTCTGTCATTGCGATGAATGCGGCCTTCCAATCTCGTAGATTGGTTGCACTTCTAATGATAATAATGTTTGTCATTGCATCAATATTTCTACTTTCAGGTGAATTTTTTATGGGTTATAGCGCAAATCAAGGAAATGAAACCTACGCGAATGAATTGATAGCTTTAATGGCTGTTAGTTGGGTAGTCTGGAATTTAGGAGCCTTCCAATGGGCCAGAACTCAGTTTCATACGACTTCAAATAACGTAAGGCTTTTTATGCGCCTTTGGTTAACGGCGCAGGATATGGCCATGGGTTTAAGCAGAGTATTCGATATTCTGGATATTGAGCCTGATATTGAAGATGAACCTGATGCGATACCATTTATAAAATCTGAAAGGGAGATTAGTTTTGAGAATATCAATTTTGAATATGAATCAGGAGTTCCAGTACTTGAGGGAGTAAGTTTTTCAGCTAAACCTGGCACCATCACAGCCATTATTGGTCCGACTGGTTCAGGTAAGACAACTATGATGTCTCTGCTACTCCGTCTGTATGAGCCTTCTTCAGGGTCAATAAAGATTGATGACACTCTTTTAACTAAATTCCAGATTTCTTCCTTAAGAGAAAAAATAGCAATTGCTCTTCAAGAAAATGTTCTATTTTCTCTAAGTGTCAGAGACAACATTAGGTACGTTGCTCCTGAAGCCGATGATTCAACCATTAATCAGGCTATTGAAATAGCTTGCATGGATGAGTATGTGCATAACCTTCCTCAAGGTTTGGATACTGTTTTAAGTGACAGAGGAGGAAAACTATCAACAGGTCAGAGACAAAGGCTCTCCATAGCAAGGGCGGTGGTAAGAAACACCCCTATACTTATCTTGGATGAGCCGACGGCCGCATTGGATGCAGTTACTGAACAGCAAGTCATGAGAAATTTATCAATGTGGGGAAGGGATCGAGTTATCTTTTTGATCACACATCGTATTTCCACAATAAGGAGAGCTGACAACATCTTATATTTAGATAATGGAGTAATTATAGAAAATGGTACTCATGAAGAACTCATGAGAACTGAAAACGGTAGGTACAAGTCTTTTGTTGACGCGGAATCTAATCTAAGCGGCAAGGAATCTGGGGAAGAAACGGAATGAGTACTAATGTAAACGCAGAAGCAGAAGTGGAAGAAACCAATAAAAATTCTATTCGCGATCTTACCATTGAGTATGAAAATCTTCCTCACATGGGTTTTATTGAGACCTTACGTATTATTGCTAGATCTTGGTCATTTGTAAGGTTTTTCAAGTGGCGTTTTTTCATTAAATGGAGTTTGACTCTGCTTTCATTAATGTTTCCTGTTCTAGTTCTCCCTTGGACTTTACAAATCATGATAGATCACGTTGTTTTGGGCAACCCTATTGATGGCTCAAGTGGTTATCTGGGTTTCCCCGCATACATGCATCCCATTTTGGATTTAATGCAGGATATGTCAGCTATTGAGATTTTAATTTGGTTAACGGCTTCTTCTTTCTTACTTGTAATTTTTTTTGGTGCTTATTCAAATGAACAAAGGGACACTTCTGAGGCTGATATGCAGCAGGGCAATGATACCGCTACCCAGCAAGACAACTGGACTCATGGCGGCTTTAGTTTTTCTGGCGGGATTACTGGGTACTACGAATATAAGATGAATTCTCGTTTAACTCAGTCTGTCAATCACTTAATTAGAGCTAAGTTGTTTAATCGAATTCAGTCGCTTCCAATCACAACTTTAGAAGATCAGAGGATTGGCGATGCTATTTATAGAGTTATGTATGACACTCCTTCTATCAATCAAATGTTTTACGAAATAATTAATAGACCGACTTTATCTACAATATTATTTATAGTGGCAATGGCTACTATGATAAGTGCCTTTCCTCATGTTCCAGAAGTCATTTGGTGCGCAGCGGCTATCTTTCCAATTTATATTCTAATCACAGGACCTTTCTCTTCAGCAATGAGAAAAGTACAAGAAAAAAGTAGACTTTCAGGATCTGTAACAACAAGTACGATTGAAGAGGGAATGGATAATATTCTGGCTGTCCAAAGTTTAGGAGGAGATGATAAGGAAAGAGAGAGGTTTGGAGCTGACAGTAAAGAATCTTTCAAACGTTTTCGCTTTACAGTATTTGTTGAAATTCTTTTGGCTAATGCGCAAGGTTTGGCGGGAGTCTTAATCTTAACAATCGCCTTCTGGGTAGTAGTTTCTAAAGTTATAGATGGAGATCTTACTCCAGGTAATTACGGTTCTTTAATGTTCTATTTTGGGTGGATGGCAGGACCCGCAATTTCTTTTGCTACACTTTGGATTCATCTTCAAAGATTTGCTCCTGGTATGAGAAGGGTTTTTGCTCTTATGGATCTTCCAGTTGAGGAAGATTTAGGTCATTTAAGAATAGACACGATTAATGAAGATATTGAAATCAAGGGTGCTGGGTTGGTATACCCAGATGGCCGTAGAGCGCTTAAAGATGTTTCCTTTGAAGCCAAAATAGGCCAGATAGTGGCTTTTGTAGGACCCACAGGATCAGGCAAGACAAGTCTCGCCTATCTTCTGCCCAGATATCACATGGCAACTGAAGGTGAAGTTTTCATCGATGGTGTTGATGTGCGCGATATAAAAATAGAAAGCCTAAGAAGCCAAATTACTTATGTGTTTCAAGAAACTCAACTCTTCTCTTTAAGTATTTTTGACAACATTTGTTTTGGCAAACCTGAAGCCTCACAGGCTGAAGTTGAAAGGGTCTCCAAAATTGCTGGAATACATGATTTTATAATCTCTCTACCTGAAGGTTATGAAACCAAGCTTGGTTCATCTGCAGTAAGTAAACTCTCGGTCGGACAAAAACAAAGGATAGCTATAGCTAGAGGTTTGTTAAGGGAATCTAAAATTCTTATTTTAGACGAACCCACCTCAGCGCTTGATCCTGAAACTGAACAGTACCTTGTCAGTGCATTAAAAGAAGCTTCCAAGGATCGTTTGGTTATTATCATTGCCCATCGTTTATCAACCATTGCCAATGCTGACAAAATTATTTTTCTTGAAGATGGGGTTATTCTCGAACAGGGTTCACCTGGGGAACTAATGCGTAATGAAGACAGCCATTATAGGAATTATGTCAGGCTACAGACAGATTTGTCTGAAGACTAACAAATTGGTTCAGCAACTTTGACTTTTGTAGATTAACTATTAATCTTAGATCTATGGATTTTGGAGTTCAGGTTAATGTTTATCGAACCAGCTGGGAAGAAATAAGCGCTTCGGTAATGGCAATGGAAGCAGGCAATTGGGATAGTGTTTGGTTTGCTGATCATTACATTCCGCCCGGTGCGGATAGTGAACAAGAAGCCCTGACAGCTTTTGAAGGGCTTTCAGCAATTGCGACTGTTGCAGGGATGACAAAAAAACTTCGTTTAGGCAATTTAGTCCTCGGCAATACTTATCGTAATCCTGCCCATGTTGCAAAAATTGCTGGGACTATTGATACCGTGAGCGAAGGCCGTTTTACGCTGGCCATAGGAGCTGGGTGGTATCAAAGAGAGCACGAAGCCTACGGATGGGAATTCCCATCGATGAAAGTACGTCAAGACAGATTTGAGGAAGCCTGTCAGTTAATTCGTGAGTTAATACACAACAACGAACCTGTTGACTTCACTGGTGAGCATTATCAAATTATACAAGGTCAACTTTCTCCTGGTAGTTTCAAAGATCCTATTCCGATTATGGTGGGTGGAACTGGACCAAAAAGAACACTTAGAACCCTTGCTCGTTATGGCGATGTAATGAACCTTGATGGATGGGCAGGCGGAGGTATGTCACTGGAGCACTATCAAAGCAAATCATCTATCTTAGAGAAGCATTGTGAAGATTGGGGTCGTGATCCAAACGAAATTAGAAGAACTTTATTAATGCCTTGTTATCTCACCGAAGATCAAGATTTAATTGACCGAGCTGTTAAAGGGTTGGGACCAGGAACGGTTGCAGGATCGAAGAGCTATATTATTGATCGAATAAGTGAATTTAAAGAAGAAGGTATAGCTGAGATTATGTTTGGTGGTATACCTTCTGGAAATACTGATCTATTGAATCAGTTTGAAGAAGAAATACTTACTGCTCTTTGATTAATTAATAATAGGAACAATAAATCTAAGATATATAATTTCTTAATGAAAGATGTATGGATAATTAGTGGCATTCCAGCTGTAGGAAAAACTACTACCTCTAAAGTTCTAGCAAAAAGGTTTGATAAGGCTGTTGTTATCAGCAGAGATGACTTGCAAGCTCAAATTATTTCTGGAAACGTTTGGCCCGACGGAACTCCTCAAGAAGAAGCTAACCTCCAAATTGATATGAACATAAGAAATCAATGCGCTTTGGCAACATCTTATCTTGAGCATGGATTTATACCTATTTGTGATGAAGTGGTAGGTAAGGAACAATTGCTTACCTACCAAGAGCGCTTGAAAGGTTATAACTTATTTCTTATTACTTTAAACCCTCCTTTCGAAATAGTTCTTAAGAGGGATAAACAAAGAAGTAAAAGGTCAAGATTTAACAACCCTATTAGGTATGCGATTTTAAAAGAGTTGGTATTAACTTTATCAGGAATAGGTTTATGGGTGGACAATTCAACTATGTCTGTGGAAGAAACTGTAAGTTTTATACTGGAGAATAAAAATAAGTGCTTTCTGACTCAGTAGAAAATCAACCAAGTTAATAACTCTAAGATTTCTCTATTTAAGCTTTACTCTCAGTCTAGACTAACTATACGTGTTCCTATATTCCCTCCTGCCAGTAGGTCAACAAATGCTGCCGGAGCTGCTTCTAATCCTTTAACTTCATCGGTTAGAATTTTCAATTTCCCTGAATCTATCCACTCAATTATTTCTGAACGGGCAGTTTCATACTCATTTGCAAAGTCAAACACAATAAAACCCTGCATTTGAATGCGTTTATTTACCAATAACCCTGGGATACCTTTGGGACCAGGTTCGGGTGAGCTGGTATCGTATTGAGACACAACACCACAGCAAGCAATACGTCCACCTGTGTTCATGCGGAATAAAGCTGAACCCAATATCATTCCGCCAGTATTATCAAAGTAGACATCTACACCATTTGGCGTGGACTCTTTAAGTGTCTGGCGAAAATTTTCCTCTTTGTAGTTGATGGCAGCATCCAAACCTAAATCTGATATGAGCTTTTCACACTTAACATCCGTGCCACAAACGCCCACCACATTACATTCCTTTAGCTTAGCTATTTGACCCACCATATGGCCTACCGAACCGGCAGCTGCTGAAACCATTACAGTTTCTCCACTCTTAGGCTGGCCCACTTTCAACAATCCAAAGTAAGCCGTCAATCCATTTATGCCAAGTGGTCCAAGGTAGTGCAGAGGATCTATTCCTTCCGGGATCCCTGTTAACTCGCTAGCTTTATGCACGGAATAAGATTGCCATCCTGTCCGAGCCTGGACTTTCATTCCTACTGGGAAGCTAGCATTGTCTCCGGCAATTACTTCGCCAACTCCAAGACTATTCATGACTATTCCGGTTTGGGGAGCGCCTGCATAGCTAGCACTTCCCTGGAGTCCTGCTCTAGTACCAGCGGTAATGGCAAAAGCAATTGTTTTTACCAATACTTCACCTTCAGAAGCCTCAGGCATAGGTGATTCCACCAATTTATAGTTACTTTCCGATAACTTTCCTTCGGGAAGACTATCAATTAGGACTTGTGTATTTTTTGACATGTTTTTTCCTTTATTTAAAGACTTGGTTTTACTTAAGTTCCGCAGAAGGTTTGATGCACGACTTCATGGGGTTTAGGTGGTTTCATATATTCATCATACTTACTTTGTTCTTCATAAGGCTTACTTAATATAGTTAAGAGAGTTTTCATTTCTGAAAAATCATTATTTTCAACTGCTGCCTTGATAGCTCTTTCTATAAGATGGTTACGAGGAATAAAGACTGGATTTAAGCTCTCCATGGACGAAGCTATTTCTTTTTTGTCTAGATTTTGATCTTTGATTAATGCTTTCCATTCTTTTAACCAATCAGAAATTTGATTGTCTTCTAAGAACTGTTGTTTAAACAAGCTCTCTCTTTTCCGTTTAATAATTTCACTTAAATAACGAAAAGTAAGAGTGTAGTCAGATTTATTATCTAACATGATTCTCAGTAATTTTGATAACGTCTCTTGGGAGTTAGTTTTTGTACTATCTAGACCTATTTTTTTACACATTACTGCCATCAGGGCGGTATTCATTTTGCTTGGAAATTGATTTATAACAGTTTGCGCTTGTTCTCCAGCTTTATCTAAATCTTGGTCGATTAGGGGAACAAGACAGTTAGCAAAACACGCCATGTTCCACTGCGCTATTGAAGGTTGATTCCCAAAGGCATATCTTCCGTGGGCATCGATTGAACTAAAAACTGTACTGGGGTCATAGTTATCCATAAACGCACAAGGACCATAATCTATGGTTTCTCCAACAATAGAGGTGTTATCAGTATTCATGACACCATGGATAAAACCAATTCCCATCCATTTGGCAATGAGTTCAATTTGTCTATCGCAAACCCGCTCGAGTAAAGAAAGATAGCAATTGGTTGAATCTTTAAGAGAAGGGAAATGTCTTCTGATGGCGTACTCAGCCAGAGTTTTTAAGTTATCAGTCTTGTCCTTGGCTGCAAAATATTCAAAAGTACCTACGCGGATATGGCTTTCAGCTATTCTTGTAAGGATCCCACCGGGAGTTGCTGTTTCTCTAAACACTTTTTCTCCTGTAGTAACTGCTGCAAGTGAACGAGTTGAAGCTATGCCTAAAGCATGCATGGCTTCACTGACTATATATTCTCGGATGACTGGCCCCAAAGGAGATCTACCATCCCCTTGTCTGGAAAACTTGGTTTGGCCAGACCCTTTTAGTTGAACATCATAATATTTCTGTTCTGGGGTACTTATTTGGCCTAATAAAACTGCTCTGCCATCCCCTAATTCACTTACAAAATGCCCAAATTGATGACCTGCATAGACAAGTGCTATGGGCGAAGATCCTTTTGGAATTACATTTCCTGAGAATAGTTCTGCAAGCTGTTTAGGAGTTTTATTTTTATCAATTCCTAAAATCTTTCCCAGCTTATCATTGAATATTATTAATTTTGGGTCTTGAACTGGAACGGGATTAATTCTCTCATAGAATTCTTGAGGAAGACCTTCGTAGCTATTGTCAAAAAGCATAGTTTTATTAGAAAGCTGACCCCATCAAATCTTCAAAGTTACCTCTGAAGAATTTATCTTGATCAGACTCTGATAAGTTCTTAGTAGCTTTTTCAAATCTACCCATAGGATTTCTTCCTCCTTCTACATGCGGGTAGTCTGAAGAAAACATAAAGATATCTGTACCCGCTTCATTGATAATCCATTCTGTAGGTTCAGTAGGGTAGGGAGTCACTCTAACCTGTCTGGTTATGTATTCACTTGGCCTAAGTTTTAGATTCTGTAATCTTTCTTCATGTCTTCCAAAGGCTTCAAAGGCTGCGTCGAGTTGACGCATAAAACCAGGTACCCATACTGCACCGAGTTCTATAACCCCAAACATAAGAGAAGGAAAGCGATCCAAAACTCCATCGAGTATGAGTAGTGAAAGAGCTTGCATGGGTCCATTCGAGATCGCCATATACGAAATCGAACGGAAATTCTCTTCACCTCCATGGAAATCAGCTACTGGGGGTAAACCGTTATTTTTATGTGCTTTAGGTAAGACTTTATCAGCTACTCCTACATGGAATAATACGGGAACCCCAGCTTCCTGAGCCTGTGCCCATACCTTATCCAATTCCACATGACTCGTTGAATGATTTTTGGGGCAGGCCCAAGGGATCAATAAGGCCTTAGCTCCTAAATCCAAAGCTTCCTTAGCAGCATTTTCGGCTTCTTTAAGATCTGCTAGAGGGACATATGCTACGGATAAGAGTCTAGGATCTTTATCACAAAATGCGATTTGCGATTTGTTCGTTGCACTTGCAGTTTCATACAAGAATTCCATATCGTCTCTGTGCTCAAGGTCTTCCAGCCATACATTGGGGGAAGTTGGAAATACCAATTGAGTTGCAACACCAAGCAGATCAACTGCTTCTGAACGGTCTTTAGAATCAAATGCACCCAAAGCTTGATAGTTTTTTCTTACCATTAGCTCTTTCTCATTTAACTCTCTGTACTCCTTTTTTTTATGAAGAGTAGGTAAAGCTTCGAGACTTTCTATTGCACCAACCTGTGACTTGGCAAAACGTTTTTTAAATACTTCTTTTACTCTTTCCGTTCCGTATTCGTCATACCAATCAGGTAATTCCATAGTGTGAGAATCTGCATCATGCACAATTCTATTGTTGATATAAGGCATCTTTCCCCCTAGAAATCTAAAAAAGTTATTTGTTAAGTATATTAAAGCTTTTCTCAAGAAACCAATGATTTGAAGTGCTCATGCAGTTTATAATTATTTATCAACATCGTGAATTATTTACTTTCAGAAAAATCTCTTTTAAGCAAAATACAAGGGAGTTTAGGTGAAGAGGATTATAAGGAGCCTTTGGCTGTATTATTAGACTCACTTAATAATGAAGCTAACTTGAGCTTAATAGGCAAGATAGCTTTAAGGTATCAAATCTCAAGCCATCTTAAGATAAGATCGAAAATATTTGAATTCGTTAACAACAGGGACCTTAAGAGGCCCGCTTCGCCTATTTTTGTTATCGGATTACCAAGATCTGGTACTACTTATTTATTTAATCTATTAAGTTTGGATTCCAATTATAGAAGTCCTTTAGTTTGGGAAATGTTTTTCCCATTTCCTCTAATAAAACAAGATTCTAGTGAATACAAAAGACGTATAAAAAAAACAGATTTTATGCTGTTTTTCCAGAAGAAATTAATACCTGATTTAGATTTAGTTCATCCAATACAATCAACTGACCCGGAAGAATGCCTCCTAATTAGTCCGTTTAGTCTAAAGAGCCTTCTTTATTCTTATATGGCAAGAATTCCTAGTTATGAAAGTTACTTAAAGAAGGCTGATCACTCCTCTGTATTTCTTTGGCATTCACGTTTTTTACAAGTTTTAGAGAGCTTTGATAGGCCTTGTAGATGGTTACTGAAGGACCCCGGTCATATTGGTAGACTATCTGAAATACTTGCAAATTATCCAGATGCTAGCTTCATTCAAATCCACAGAGATCCATTAGAGACCATTCCGTCTATCTGTAGTCTCACAGAAAAAACCCGCCGTCCTTTTACCAAAGAAGTTGATAAAAATGAGATTGGTCAAAAAACTCTTTCTTATTGGAAAGAGTCTTTAGCCAAAGGAGAAAAAGATAAAAGTTTTATTAGTAAGGATAAGTTTATCAATGTTAAATTCGACGACTTTATTGTGGATCCAATAGGAGAAATTAAAAAAATTTACTCAGGACTAAATTTAGATCTTAATAAAGAAACAGAAAAAAAGATGGTAGATTTTGTAAATGAATTTAAAAAAGGAAAGAAAACAAGACACACTTATGGATTGAGTGAATTTGGCTTAAGCGAAGAATCAGTCCAGAATACGCTTTCTAAATACATTAGCTACTAATAACTAATACAAATTTAATTATATTTTATGAAAATATTAATTATGGGATTGCCAGGTAGTGGCAAGACATATCTAGCACAAAGACTTCAGCCTCTACTCAGTGCAGCCTGGTTTAATGCAGACAAAGTGAGGGAGATGGCCAATGATTGGGATTTTAGCCCTGAAGGTAGAACTCGACAGAGTTTAAGGATGAAATCCTTAGCTGACTATGAATCAGATAATGACAGAATAGTCATATGTGACTTTATTTGTCCTACTTCAGAGACTAGAAAGATGTTTGACCCAGATATTGTTATTTGGCTAGATACCATAAAAGAAGGCAGATTTGAAGATACTAATAAGTTGTTTGAGGAGCCTGTAAAAGTTGATTTCAGAATTACAGAATGGAATGATAAAAATCATATAAATATAGCTGCTGAGATAAACAAAGATGTTTGATTGGAAGAAACCCACAGTTCAGTTATTAGGGAGATGGCAACCTTGGCATGATGGCCATCAAGAGTTGTTTAAAAGAGCTTTAAAGAAAACAGGACAAGTTGTTATTCAAGTAAGAGATGTACAAGGAGTGTCTGCTGGAATGGGTCATGATGACAATCCTTTCGATTGGGATTTAGTTTGTGAGAATATATCAGCGGGACTATCAACAGATGGTTTTAAAAGAGGTGTTGAATACGAGATTATGTTAGTACCTAATGTAGTTAATATCACTTACGGAAGAGGAGTTGGCTACGTAATCGAAGAAGAAACATTTGAAGAGTCTATTGAAGAGATAAGCGCTACTCAAATACGGCAGAAAATGCGAGAAGAGGGTGAACTAGAATAAGCAACACATGAAAATCTGCATTAGTGAATTAACTTATAATTCATTTCAAGAACTTTTAGATGAATCCTTAAGCCTAGATGACATCCTTTTGGTTAATAGAGAAGGTAAATTGTCTCGGGGTGAAGGTCATCCTGAAGTAGTCTTCGTTTCCTATGAGATTATGTTCAAAATTCTTAGAGATCCAGCTTATAAAGAAAATTTCACTCAATTAATAGAAGGATGTAAGTTTATCCAGTCTAGTTGGGCAGGAATTGAAAGTGAAGCAGCACAGGCTTTAATCAAGATTTCAGATCTTTTTTCTCACGGAGGAGGTGTGCATGCAGTCACTATCGGAACTTACGTATTTGCTCAGATTCTTAGAAAAATTAAAGACATCGATGCACACATAGAACTACAAAAGAATAAAGAGTGGAAGCAAATGACTTCAGTCGGTGAATTAACTGATATGGTCTTAGGAGTAGTTGGTTATGGAGGAATAGGACAAGAGGTAGCTAGACTGGGGAAGGCTTTTAGGATGGAAGTTTTAGCTACTAAAAGGACACCTGTCTCATCTGATTATTTAGACAGGCTATACAAGCCTTCAGATCTCAATGAAATGCTTTCTCAATGTGACTTTGTAATTAATTGTTTACCGGTTACAGAAGAAACATTAAAAACCTTCTCTTTAGAACAGTTTAAAGCAATGAAACCCTCTTCCATGTTCATAAATGTAGGAAGAGGAGAGACAGTCTCTGAAGATGACTTATGTAAAGCTTTGACTTCTGGAGAAATTGAGTGTGCAGCCATAGATGTAACAGATCCTGAGCCTTTAGATAAAAGCTCGCCTCTGTGGGAATTAGAAAATTGTTTTATTACTCCCCATGACTCGGCTTGGGGTCCCAGAGCCACTGACCGAGCAGTGGAACTATTTTTATTAAATCTAGAAAGATACAGGCGAGGGGAAAAGTTACATAACTCAGTCTAGAAAAAAGGCCGCTTAGCGGCCTTTTTTTTAACTTTCGTAGCCTACAACAGCTTTTGTTTCTAAAAATTCTTCGAAACCAAAAGGTCCCCACTCTCTGCCATTCCCAGATTGTTTATAGCCTCCAAAAGGGGCTGTAAAATCTGCTTGGGCACCATTTATAGCTACGCTACCGGCTCTTATTCTATTGGCTATCTTTTTGGCATGTTCGGTGTCACCAGAAACATACCCGAATAGACCATAGTCTGTATCATTGGCTATTTGAACTGCCTCTTCTTCATCTTTATAAGGAAGAATTGACAATACTGGTCCAAAAATTTCTTCTCTTGCAATTGTCATATCATTATTAACATTTGCAAAAACTGTTGGCCTTACGTAATAACCTGCATTTAAACCATCAGGTTTTCCAGGTCCTCCAGTGACCAGCTCAGCTCCTTCTTCAATTCCTTTTTCAATTAAACCCTGAATTTTATTGAATTGAACTTCACTAACAACAGGACCAATAGAAGTGTCTTCTCCAAAAGGATCTCCAACTTTAGTTGTTTCTGCTGCTTTTTTAGCAATTTCCTTAGCCTCATCTTGTCGACCTTCCGGAACAAGCATTCTAGTTGGCGCATTACAAGATTGACCGCTATTAAGGAAGCAATGTCTAGCTCCTCCTTCAATAGCAGATTGAAAATCTGCATCGTCAAGGATGATATTAGCTGATTTTCCTCCGAGCTCTTGTGCCACTCTCTTAACTGTATCAGCAGCTCCTTTAGCTACACTAATTCCTGCTCTAGTTGAACCTGTAAAAGACATCATATCTATACCCGGATGTGAAGACATAGCTTCACCAACCGTAGGTCCATCTCCGTTAATCATATTGAATACGCCTGCAGGAACTCCTGCTGCATCCATTACTTCCGCGAAAAGAATCGCATTCAATGGTGCTATCTCAGTTGGTTTTAATACCATTGTGCATCCTGCAGCTAAGGCGGGAGCAACTTTGCATGAAATTTGGTTGATAGGCCAATTCCAGGGGGTGATCATTCCTACGACACCAATAGGCTCCTTTCTTATAACTGTTTTACCCTTGGTCTCTTCCCATTCAAAACCTTGAAGTATTTCTATTGCTTGGGCAAAGTGACCTAATCCAGTGGCTGCTTGAGCAGCTTTTGATAGAGAAAGAGGTGCCCCCATTTCTTGGGATATGGTTTCAGCAACTTCATCATATCTTGATTGATAGATCTCAACTATTTTTCCAAGTAAAGCTAAACGTTCTTCAACAGAGGTTTGGCTAAAGGAATCAAATGCAGCTTGAGCTGCAGCGACTGCTTTATCTACATCTGCCGGTGTTCCTAAGGCAATTTGTGCTATTACCTCTTCATTTGAGGGGTTGATGACATCAAAAGAATTTACTCCTTCTGCTGGATCTACCCACTCTCCATTTATATAAAACTGATGATGAGTTTTCATATTATATGCTCCTTTAAAAATATTTTTTTCGGCCGATCAGTATATCTATCTAAATTTGTTATGTCTCTACTTTAAATGCAAAAGTTTAGCTTTCAATTGAGGTTGGATTCTTTCCGCCCATTGAGCTAGGTATTTACGAGTTTCTCGGGGATCAATTATTTCGTGAACAGAAAAACTTTCAGCTCTTGGAAAAGGATCTTGAAGTTTGCTCATGCTTTCTTCAATTTCTTTTCTCTTTGCCTCTGGGTCTTTTGCTGCAGCTATTTCCTTCTTAAAAGCCACTGCCACTCCTCCTTCTAAAGGTAAGGGTCCAGACTCTGCTGAAGGCCAAGCTAGAACATAACCTTCTGGGCCATAGTGGGCAGCTGCTGCAACCCCATATGATTTTCTGATCATAACTGAAGACCAAGGAACGGTAGATTCTGTGACGGCAAGTACAGCTTCAGTACCATGAAGAATGGTAGCTTCAATTTCGGCTTCTGGGCCAATCAGAAATCCTGGTTCGTCAACCAAACTTACTATAGGAATGTGGAATGTGTCACATAATTTCACGAATCTAGTAGTTTTTTTAGCACCATCAGCTGACATTGATCCAGCATAAAAATTGGAATCGTTAGCTAAAATTCCAATACTAAAACCATCCAACCTAGCAAAACCAGTAATAATGCCTCTACCAAAATATTTTGTTATTTCGAAGAAGGAATCCTTGTCAAATACCTTTTTTATAATTTCTCTCATTTCATAAGATTTCTGTCTATCTTTAGGAATCAATGACAGAAGGTCTTCATCCTTTCTATCCACTGGGTCTCCAGTTTCCTGTCTATTAGACAATTCATAAATGCTTTGAGGCATATATGATAGAAATTGCTTAATCTGGATAAAGGCATCCTCCTCTGTTTCTGCAACATTATCCGTAACTCCATTCAAGCGATGTACATGTGAGCCTCCTAACTCTTCCTTGGTCATTTTTTTTCCAAAGGCTCTTTCAACTACAGCTGGCCCAGCGACAAGCAGTTGGGCTGTCTTTTTAGTCATAACTCTGAAATGGGAAGCAACAAATCTTGCAGCTGGTAAACCGGCAACAGGTCCTAAAGCAGCTGATATAACGGGAATTTCTTTAAGCGTTTCCGCTACTGATTTAAACCTTGATCTTGAAAATACTGGATCCCCACCATACCCTCTTTTTTTACTTTTTGCTGGACCAGCAACAGATCCTCCACCTCCTTCATGCAAACGAATTAATGGCATTTTGTAACGCAGAGCTAGATCTTCTGTGTAAACACTCTTTCTCAATCCAGCTGGATTGGGTGAACCTCCCTTAACAGTGAAGTCTTCACCACCTAAAACTACGGATCTACCTTCAATTTTTGCAAAACCTAAAATAAAATTAGCTGGAGTAATAGATTCAACTTCACCCTTTTCGTTAGTTTCCGTACCCCCAGCTATTTCTCCTTGTTCTTGGAAAGATCCTTTATCTATAAGTTTATCTATTCTTTCTCTAAGAGTTAACCTGCCTTTAGCATGCTGTAGTGCAACCGCTTCAGAACCACCTTGTTTCTTAGCTAGCTTTTTTCTAATCTTTATTTCGTCTGTCTCTTTTTTCCAATTCATATCTTTTGGTGCCCCGTACAGGATTTGAACCTATGGCCTCCAGATTAGGAATCTGGCGCTCTATCCAACTGAGCTAACGGGGCCTACATTGATTATATTTTAATACATAGTCTTGATTTATAGTTGCATCACATTAGAATAGCTCTGGCACCGATTTGAACCAGCTTGCGGGTGCTTTATAAATACAGCTAAAGAGGGAGTCCTAAGAGACCTGTTTAGCGAAAGCTGGCAGGTTTTTTTTTAGGAGAAAATAATGAGTTACACAGGAAAAAATATTGAAACGATTGCCTTACACGCGGGGTGGAGATCTGATGAGACAACCGGATCTGTCGCTGTTCCTATCCATCAAACGACCAGTTATTTATTTGAAAGTACAGATAAAGCAGCTAATTTATTCTCGCTAGCTGAACTTGGAAATATCTATACCCGAATTATGAATCCCACTAATGCCGTTTTAGAAGAAAGAATGGCTGCTTTGGATGGAGCAGCAGCTGCTTTAGCAGTTTCTTCAGGACAAACGGCCTCAGCTTATTCAATTCAAAATTTAGCCAGAGCAGGGGACAACATTGTTTCTTCTTCTCACCTTTATGGAGGTACTTATAATCAGTTTAAAAATAACCTTTCCGAGATGGGTATAGAGGTTAGATTTGTAGACCCTACTGAACCAAAAAACTTTGCTCAAGCCACAGATAAGAAGACCAGAGCCTATTTTGGGGAAACATTGCCGAACCCAAAACTTAAGGTTTTTCCTATTCAAGAAGTTGCTGATATAGGGAGACCTAAAGGTATTCCGTTGATAGTAGATAATACTGCCGCTCCTGTATTCTGTAGGCCGTTCGATCATGGTGCTGCTGTAGCTACTTATTCAACTACGAAATACATTGGTGGTCATGGTACCTCCATCGGAGGGTTGATTGTTGATGGAGGCAACTTCGATTGGGAGAAAGCTGGTCCAGATAGACAACCCAACTTAAATACACCAGATGCATGCTATAACGGGGTTATTTGGACTGAGGCCATTAAACCTTTGGGGCCAATTGCTTATATTATGAAAGCCAGGACTACTCTGTTAAGGGATTTGGGAGGTTCTATGAGTCCTTTCAATGCTTGGGCTTTTATTCAAGGGTTAGAAACTTTACCTTTAAGGATGAGGGAGCATGGTAATAACGCATTAAAAGTAGCAGAATACTTAGAAGCAAATGATAAAGTTTTATCAGTAACTTATCCTGGCATAGCAACAGGGCCAGATAAAAAGAGGGCAGACAAGTACTTGTCGGGAGGCTATGGGGCTCTCATTGGTTTTGAGTTACCCGGAGGTCTTAAAGCAGGAAAAAGATTCATTGATTCTCTTCAACTTCTTTATCATGTAGCAAATATAGGCGATTCACGTTCTCTAGCTATCCATCCTGCTTCAACTACCCACAGTCAGTTATCTTCTGAGGAACAGTTGTCAGCAGGTGTAACACCAGGTTATGTAAGGCTTTCTATAGGAATAGAGAATATTGAAGATATCATTGAAGATATTGAACAAGCATTAAATAGTGCTAGTTAGTTTTAAAATGAACATAATCTGTACCTTCATATGTACCTTACGTATAGACTACAGCTTTATTTTGATAAAATAGCCGTCTCATTCACAAGAGACAAGACTTGCTTAAAGTAGATAATTTATCCTGCCAAAGATCTAATGATTTGGTTTTTAAAAACCTATCATTTGAGGTTAGTAAAGGTGCAAACACTGAAATAATTGGATCTAATGGGTCTGGAAAGACCTCATTATTAAAATGTATTTTAGGTTTAATTGAAAAGAACCAAGGGAAAATAAGCTGGAAACAAAAACCAATTGAAGAAACAAGAACATTTTTTTTAAAATCTTGTTTTTATCAAGGTCATCAATTGGCCCTTAAAAACAATTTTACTGTAGTTGAAAATTTAAGATTCTCCCATTCAATTTTTAATTCTAATGAAGAAAAGATTATATCTTCATTAAAAGAAGTTGATCTTTTTGAGTATAGAGAAAGAGCCTCTTCAGATTTATCAATGGGGCAGCTTAAAAGATTGGCCATAGCTAAATGGTTATTAGATGAACATGAGTTATATCTCATAGATGAACCTTTTGCTTCTCTGGATCAAGAAGGTACTCTGCTTGTTTCTTCTATTATCAAGAATTTAAACTCTAAAGGCTGTTCCTTTCTTTTTACGAGCCATACTTCATCTAATATTGATTCTAGAGAAATTTTATTGGACAACTATTCATGAATGAAAAAAATACTCTCTTTAATTGGTTCAAGCTTGTTTTAAAAAGAGATTTAGTTCTTTCTTTTAAAAAGATAGCTACTTTTATGGTTCCTTTAGTCTTTTTTCTAATCGTTATAACCCTTTTTCCTTTAGCATTAGGAACAGAAGGTTCTTTTTTAAGTACTTTATCTTCAGGGGTAATTTGGGTAGCAGCCTTACTGGCTTCTTTGTTGGCAGTAGAAAGCATTTTCAATGAAGATTATCGAGATGGCACTTTAGATCAATTTTTAATCAGTGGAGAACCTACTTTCATATTGGTATTGGCAAAGGTCTTAGCCCATTGGCTAGTAACCGGAGCTCCTCTTTTATTGGCATCTTTAATCAGTACTTTTTTTCTTTATCTCCCTGAAGGTCTTCTGTTTCCTTTGTTGATTAGTCTCCTAATGGGAACTTTTCTACTAAGTCTTTTAGGGGCTCTGGGAGGCGCATTAACCATAGGAAAGACTGCTATATTGAGCGCAGTTATTGTTCTACCTCTTTCTGTCCCCATATTGATTCTAGGGGTTGCAGTTATAACGAGTGCACTTAATGGACAAGACTTTTTTTCTTATCTTTATTTCCTAGGAGCTATGCTTGCCATAGGTATTCCTGGTCTATGCTTAGCTACAACTGAGGCTATATTTATAAATTATGATTAATTTAATTAAAAAATGGTTAATCTCTTTGGGATCTCCTCCTCTATTTTTTAAATGGGCTTCCAAGATATTACCTTGGTTTTTCCCCATTTCCATTTTAATTCTCCTTACAGGCCTTATTTGGGGAATTGGTTTTGCTCCCACAGATTACAAACAAGGAGATGTTTATAGAATAATCTTCATTCATGTTCCTTCCGCAATTTTAGGGCAATCCATATATTTAATGATGGCCATTTTCGGATTCATTTGTTTAATTTGGAGAGCAAAACTAGCGGGAATGTTCTTAAGGTCAGCTGCCCCTATTGGAGCAAGTTTCACTTTGATAGCTTTAGTTAGTGGCGCTGTTTGGGGTAAACCCACTTGGGGTACTTGGTGGGTATGGGACGCAAGACTAACCTCTACACTAATTTTATTTTTTCTATATGCCGGCATAATTAGCCTTTACTCTTCAATAGATAACAAACAAAAAGGTGATAGGGCAGCTTCTTTGATATCTGTAGTGGGAGTAATAATTATTCCTATAATTAAGAAATCTGTAGATTGGTGGCAAACCCTTCACCAACCCTCTACTTTTACCATTACTTCTGCACCTTCCATGACGCCGGACATGTACTTACCTCTTTTAATTTGTGTAATAGGCTTTTATTCCATTCTTTTCAGCATCCTATTAAATACTTTAAGAGCAGAGATATTGATTCGAGAGAGAAATACTTCTTGGGTTCGTCAGTTTCTCAATAATCAAATAAAAGAATGATGGACGTAATACAAGATCTATTTTTCATGGACGGGCAAGGTAAATATGTATGGTTTGTTGTCTCTTTTTTTCTAATAATCATCTTGATAAACCTATATGTTCCATACAAGAAAATTAAATTAATAAAACACCAGCATTCACAAAATACAAAGGAATAAGATTTTGCACCCTATAAGAAAACAAAGATTATATGTTGTGTTGTCAATTTTATTGGGCACGGCAGTAGCTGCTTTTTTGGTATTTAAAGGACTTTCAGAAAATATAAATCTCTTTTATTCACCTTCAGATCTAAAAAAAGAAAAAATAAGCGTTGATAATCAAATAAGAGTAGGAGGAATGGTCAAAAAAGATTCAATAAATAAAGAAAATAATTCTTTAAGAACTTCTTTTGTAATAACGGATTTTGAAGAAGATCTTTTGATAACTTATGAGGGAATACTCCCCGACCTTTTTTCAGAAGAGGCTGGGATTGTTGCAAAAGGAAAAATCAATGAAGAAGGTACTTTCATTGCCAATGAAGTTTTAGCGAAGCACGACGAAAACTATATGCCCCCTGAAGTCGCAAAAACTTTAAAAGATAAAAAATGATAGTTGAGATAGGTCATATTTTTCTTATTGGTGCCTTAGTCCTAAGTTTTATAGCAGGCTTTTCCCCTTTACTTAGATTTCTTACAAAAGATAATTTTTATTACATGGTTATTGGACCAATGAATAACCTTGTTTGTTTATTTATTTTTCTAAGTTTTATTTCCTTAATTTATAGCTTTTTAGTAGATGACTTTTCAGTTGCTTATATTGCTAACAACTCAAACACTCTGTTACCTACCTATTACAAGTTCGCTGCTACTTGGGGAGCCCATGAAGGTTCATTATTGCTTTGGATATTTTGTCTTTGTTTATGGTCAACAACTTACTTTTTTATAAATCGACAAAAAGACGAAGAATTTGTTGCCTTGACTCTTTCAGTTTTAAACCAAATTATTTTTGCTTTCATAGCTTTTACTATCTTTACCTCTAATCCCTTTGAAAGGATACTTCCAGTAGTGCCCATAGAAGGTGCAGATCTCAATCCACTGTTACAAGATTTTGCTTTTACAATTCACCCACCTTTACTTTATTTAGGTTATTCGGGTTTAGCTGTGCCTTTCGCTTTATCTTTATCGGCACTCATTTCAAAAAAGATTGATTCAGTTTGGGCAAGAGAAGCAAGGCCTTGGTCGCTCTTATCTTCAGGTTTCTTAACCTTAGGAATAGCCCTAGGTAGTTGGTGGGCCTATTATGAATTGGGCTGGGGAGGTTGGTGGTTTTGGGATCCAGTTGAGAACGCTGCTTTTGTCCCTTGGTTAATATCGGTTGCTATGTTTCATTCCCTAATAGTGACCGAGAAAAGAGGAATTTATAAGAACTGGTCAATACTTTTAAGTATTCTTGCTTTTGCGGCCAGTATTTTAGGGACCTTCTTAGTAAGATCTGGGATTCTTACTTCTGTGCATGTTTTTGCCTTGGATCCAGAAAGAGGAGTTTTTATCTTAGCTATTTTTTCTTATTTTATTTTGGGATCCTTAATTTTTTATTCCTTCTTAAATAATAAATTACCAGGAAGGAGCACCTACAACTTAACTTCAAAAGAATTCGGTTTCTTGTTGAATAATATACTCTTAGTTATTTTGGCATTATCGATAATGTTTGGAACATTATTCCCCCTCATTTATGAAGCGCTGAATGATGGAGATCAAATTTCAGTCGGTGCTCCATATTACGAAATTTTAATTCTTCCTTTTGCTCTTGCTTTAAGCATTCTTCAGGGAGTGGGACTGTATCTTAGTTGGAGCTCGACGAAGCAATTTAATTTTTTAAATAGAGTTGCTATTGAGAGTTTTTCTATATTCGTTATTTTAAGTTTACTAGTTTTCTTTATATTTGGGACATTGAGTTGGGGAACCTTTTTGGCAATAGCGATGTTTAGTTGGATATTTTCAGGAAATCTTGTAGATGCTGTTTATCAATCAACTCAACTCCAAGAATTAAAATCTATTTTAATTAAAAGATTTGGAATGATCAGTGCTCATTTAGGAACTGCTTTTTTAATCTTAGGGGTAGGTATCGTTACTACCTTTTCTTTAGAAAGAGATGTGGTTCTACAGAAAGGAGAAAGTTACAAATTGGGCAGTACACACTTTATTTTTAAAGAGATACAAGAAGCAAAAAGACTTAATTATTCGTTTCAATCTGCAGACATTGAAATAAGGGAGGAAGGTCTAATAGATCAAATAAGTCCAGAAAAAAGGAACTATTTATCCTCAAACCAAGTGATGACAGAAGCAGCTATAAAACCTACTTTACTACAGGATTATTATGTGACTCTAGGGGAGCAGGTTGGGGATGGTACTTGGACGTTTAAGCTACAAATAAAGCCTTTCATTCGATGGATATGGTTTGGAGCGATCTTAATCGCTCTTGGTACATTTGTTTCAAGCTACAGGTATGTGAAGAGGTTATGAATAGATTAACTCACTATCTTCCTCTAGCTCTATTTATCGTTTTAGTACTTGGCTTGTTCACTTTTCTAGATAGAGAGGAAAGCGATCTTCGGTCAGTTTTATTAAACAAAGATTTTCCAAATTTCTCTTTATCAAGATTAGATAATGCAGAGATTATTACAAAGGATGACTTATTAGAACTTCCTTCTTTATTGAATGTTTGGGCTACTTGGTGCGTTGCTTGTCTAGTAGAACACCCTTTCTTAATGGAATTAAAAAATGAGTCTAGAATAAAAATATATGGTTTAAATTACAAAGATGATAGGAACAAGGCTCTAAAACTACTCGATAGAATTGGCGATCCTTATGAGCTCAGTATTTTTGATAAAGACGGGAAGTTAGCCATTGACCTTGGTGTTTACGGTGCCCCTGAAACCTTCTTGATAGATAACGAAGGAATTATTAGAGTTAGGCACGTAGGTGTTTTAACCCCAGAAGTATGGGAACAGAAATTTAATAGTGTTTTAAGTAAGTTAAAAGAAGATGAAAAATAAACTATTTATCAGCATCCTATTTATTTTTTCACTTTCTTTGCAATCTGAAACTACAAAAGAAATATATAGTTTTGCTAATGATGTAGATCAAGAGAGATTCTATACTCTAGTTGATACTTACAGGTGTCCAAAATGTCAGAGTTCTAACTTAGCAGGTTCCAATGCTCCCATTGCTAAAGACTTAAAGAGAGAAATCCATAGATTAATTGAAGAGGGTAAGACTGATGAGCAAATAGAGGTATTTCTCAGCTCAAGGTATGGAGATTTTATTCTTTATAAGCCCGCTATAAGGAAAAATACATTAATTCTTTGGATAGGTCCCTTCGCCTTATTTTTATTGATTATTCTTTTTGTAGTTCGCTGGAATATAACTTCTAAGAGGCAACCGAAAGATTTAGAAGCTGAAAATATTGTTAAAGCTATAGAAAGGACTAGGCTGAAAAAGCTAGTTGAAGATGAGTAAATGTTTTATTTATTATTAGTAATTACATTCATAAGTTTAATAATTTATTCAATAGTTAGTTTTTATCCATTAAATAGATCAGCCTATGATAGAAGAGAGCAGAATGTTGAATTATTTAAGGCAGAGAAAAAAAATCTTGAGCTCAGTGCAAACTTATCACAAGAGTCAATCAATTTACTGGTCAATGAAAGAGAACAAATTCTTTTACAAGATGCACCAAAAGAAAAAGAGTTATTGGTTCTAACTCAAAAAAAAGCTGTTTTGAAGCCATTATTTATTTCAGTAATTACCTTTTTAGCTATTAGTGTAATTTATTTTCAGCCTCTCTCTTTGGGGTCCTTAGGCGATCTTCAAAGTCACCAATCCATATATGGTTTTATTTCAGCTGATTTAAAAACCAGGGATACAGAGAGGGAATCTGTTATTCAGGAATTAAATAGCTTAGTAAATAAAACTGAAACTACGGCTTCAGAAATTTATTTTTTATCAAATAGATTCAGAGACATTAACGAATTTTTAATATCAAGTATGCTGTTGAAAAGCTTGATTGGTAAGTTTTCAGATGAAATACCTACAGATATTTTTGCTGAATATGCACAAGTACTTTTCTTTAAAGAAAAAAACATCTTTTCGGAAGAAGTAGACACTGCACTCCAAATAGCTCTCAAAAAATCTCCTGTTAATCCTATCGCTTTAACTTTAAAAGGCGTTAAGTATTTTCAAGCAGGAGAAACAGACTTAGCTTTAAGTTCTTGGGAAAAGGCTAAGGAAAATACCAAGGATAAAAATGAAAAGGCCTCTATCCAGGAAGCGATAAATACTATTAAATCAATGAAAAATCAGTAGTTTCATCTGATTAAATAGACTAGACTTACGCCACAAATGGAAAGATGTTTTTGTCTTTCGTTTTCGTCTCACCCAAGGGCGAAGGGTTTCTGCCCCCCTAAACCAAGCAAAAAATGAAGCTAAAGTCAGTAAAACTTGCAGGGTTCAAGTCATTTGTTGATCCAACATCAATCTCTTTTCCGCATGACCTGACAGCGATTGTTGGGCCAAATGGATGTGGTAAATCCAATGTTATTGATGCTGTTAGGTGGGTATTAGGAGAAAGCTCCGCAAAGAATTTAAGAAGTCAATCCATGTCTGAAGTTGTCTTTAATGGTTCCGCTTCGAGAAAACCTGTTTCAAGAGCATCTGTAGAACTGTTTTTTGATAACAACGACGGCAGAATAGGTGGAGAATTTGCAAGCTACAGTGAAATCTCAGTTAGGAGAACCTTAGATATCGATGGCCAATCAAATTATTACCTTAATGGAACAAGCTGTAGAAAAAGGGATATAACAGATCTCATACTGGGTACAGGGTTGGGTCCGCGAAGTTATGCAATCATTGAGCAGGATATGATTTCTAGACTGGTGAGTTCAAAGCCCGAAGAGATGAGATCTTATATTGAAGAAGTAGCAGGAATTTCAAGGTATCTTGAAAGAAGGAAAGAGACTGAATCAAGAATTAAAAGGACAAAAGAAAATCTAAGTAGGTTAGAAGATCTCAGAGAAGAAATAGGTAGGCTTCTTTTCAAGCTCAAGCAACAAGCTAGAGCTGCAGAGCGTTACGCAGATCTAAGAAAAGAAGAAAATCACACTAAAGGACTTGTTTGGTCTAACCAATGGCAGGATAAATCAAATGAAGTAGCATCGAAGGAAGAGGCAGTAAGGCTACAAAAAATTAAATTAGAAGAAATTAATTCTTTAAAAACAACTTCAGATTCTGAAATTAATGAGTTGAGAACGAAACAAATGGAAATGCAGTCAGAGATGGATAAGGTGCAGCAAGAGTTTTACAGCCTTGGTGCTGATATTTCTAGATGTGAGCAAGAGATAAAAGAAAATAAAAATAAAAATTTAGAAATATCTACAAAGTTAGAGCAGAGTAATGACAATTTATCTTCTAAGAAGAATGAAACAGTAAAAACTTCAAAACTGATAGAAGAACTAGAGGGATCAATTTCTGAGATAACTCCTGAATTAGATAAATTAAGAGAAACCCAATTATCTGAAACTAATCAAGATTCAGAAATGGAAGGATTGGAAAAAGACTGGGAAATGTTTTCAAAACAACTCAAAAGCCTTTTGGTCAACTTAAAACAAGCAGAAGAAAAACTTTTATCCCTTTTATCTAGTGGAACAGTAGCTGAAGAAAAGTTACTTGAAGAAGCAGGTTTGAAAGAAGTAGAGAAGTTACTAAGTTCTCTTACAAGTGAGACTCCAAAGTTGGTAATTAAGACAAAAGAACTATTTAAAGGCTCTAGTAAGGAAGAGAGATTAGAGCTTTTAGATAAAACTCAAGAATATGCGGATTCTCAAGCTAAGCTTGCTACAAATATTTCGCAGGTTAATCATTTGGAAACAGAAATTAGTAATCTCGAAACTGAAATTGAATCTTTGCAAGAGCAATCTTCTTTGAATAAAGAACCTCTTAAAAATATGGAAAATTCTTTAAAAGATCTTCTCCAATCAAGATTACTTGTAGAGGAAAAAATGGGCTCTATAAGAAAATCAATAGAAGATGCTTCAGATGGTATCAAGCAAATTGAAAAACAAAGGTTAGATAAAGAACAGAAGGCAATAAGCTCAAGAGAAAGTCTTGAATCACTAAGATTGGAACATCAGGCATCCAGGATGGAAGCAGATAATATCGAGAAACAAATTAAAGAGAATAATTTAGACCTTAAAAAACTTTTAGCTGAATTAGACGAAAATAAAACAGTGAATGACTATCAGATGGATTTAGAGAAAATAGAAAGGAAAATATCAAGACTTGGGGCAATAAATCTTGCGGCCATGGAAGAATATGCACAAGAAGAAGAAAGGAAATCGCATTTAGACAAACAACATGAAGAGCTGATGAGAGCTTTAGAAACTCTTCAAAATGCTATTAACAAAATTGATAAAGAAACAAGAACAACATTCAAAGATACTTTTGATAATTTAAATAAAAGCTTGGGTAAGTCTTTCCCAAAACTTTTTGGTGGTGGTCATGCAGAATTAATATTATTGGATGACGACTGGCTGACAGCTGGTGTGGGTATTGCGGCCAAACCTCCTGGAAAGAGAAACACAAGTGTTGCTCAATTATCAGGAGGGGAGAAAGCTCTAACGGCAATAGCCTTAGTGTTTGCTTTTTTTGAACTGAATCCTGCTCCTTTCTGTATGTTGGATGAAGTCGATGCTCCTCTAGATGATTTAAACACGATGAGATTTTTTAGCTTAGTTGAGGAAATGGCAGATAAAGTGCAATTTGTTTATATAACCCACAACAAAATTTCCATGGAGAGAAGTAAGCACCTTATGGGAGTTACAATGCAAGAACCAGGGGTATCAAGAATGGTCGCTGTTGATGTCGAAGAGGCTATTAAGCTAGCAGCAACTGCATAAATTCAATGTTAAACCTAGCTGAAATTCTTACTGTAATTATAGGGCTTTTGTTAGCTCTGGTATTTGTTGATGGAATAAGAAGATCTGTTAAAACCAGAAAAAATAAACTTAAAGTAGACTTGGTTCAGCGTTCAGCACCAGAAACTGAAGAATTTGAAGATATTTCTGGCCCAACAGTTGATGAAACCAAATTCTTTGATGAGTTGGAAGATTCTGTTGAAGATATTCCAGTTCTCAAAGGCCATAGTCTGATCATTTTTAATCTTTGTTCAAAAGATAACGAAACTTTTTCCTATACCACTCTTTCTAAAAGCCTGTCTTCTTATAGCTTTTTATTTGAAGACAAAGGTTTTTTTACTTTCAGAGATAACACAGAAGAAATATTGTTTAGTCTTATAAATGCTAAAAAACCCGGTAATTTTCTGGAAGAAAAAACTTCCTCTGATATAGCATTAGTATTAGATCCCAGTAAAACACCAAAGGTTGTGGAGTCATTTGATCTCATGTTCTCAGTCGCCAAATCTCTTTCTGAAGACTTTTCTTGTAGTTTACTAGATGAGAATAGGAACCTTTTGACCAAGCAAATGCTAGACCATATGAGAGATGAGTCTCAAGAATTCCAGCGTCAACGTCTAGCTAACGTTAGCTAATTCAAGGAAACATGAAGCCTAGAAAAGAAGACCAACTTCGAGTTGAGAAACTTTCTACATTAATAAGAACGCATTCTTATAATTACCATGTTCTTGATGAACCCGAAATAGAGGATTCAGAATACGATCTTCTATTTCAAGAACTATTGTCCTTAGAAGAAAAATTCCCTGAATTACTTTCAGAAAGTTCCCCCACTCAAAGAGTGGGGTCAAAACCTTTATCAGGGTTTAAAAAAATAACCCACGGTTCTCAAATGTTATCTTTAGATAATGCTTTCAGTATCCAAGATTTAAAGGATTTTGATAAAAGAGTAAAAGAAAGATTAGGTTTAGAAGAAGATATTGAATATTGTTGCGAACCTAAGTTGGATGGAGTGGCAGTAAATTTATTTTATAAAAATGGTTCTTTAGATAAAGCAGCTACACGAGGTGATGGAACTATAGGGGAAGACATCACTCATAATATTAAGACCTTACCCTCTGTCCCTTTAGAATTATTGAGAGACAAAGAAGTTACAACCATACCAGCCTCTCTGGAGGTTAGGGGAGAGGTTTTTATAGAGACCTCTGAATTTAAGAAAATAAATAAGAAGTTAGAAGAAGAAGCAAAAAAACCTTTTGCAAACCCAAGGAATGCAGCAGCAGGTAGTTTAAGACAATTAGATCCGAAGATAACTGCCTCTAGACCTTTAAAGCTATTTTTACATGGATATGGAGGTTCTGATTCTCCCGTTGAAGAAATTCCAAATAATCAATTTGAAATGCTACAGCTTTTTAAGAAATGGGGATTTCCTATCAATCCTGAAACAGAAACTGTAAGTGGAATTGAGAGCTGTATCGAATATTTCTCAAAAATTGAAAGCAAAAGAAAGGCTTTGCCTTATGAGATAGATGGAGTTGTTTACAAGGTTAATAATTTTAACCTTCAGCAAAGGATGGGTAAGGTTACTAGAGCGCCACGTTGGGCTGTTGCTCGAAAGTTTCCTGCTGAAACGGGTAAAACAATTATTAACTCAATATCCTTCCAAGTTGGAAGGCTAGGAAGCATTACTCCTGTAGCAGATTTAGAGCCTGTAAAGGTAGGTGGTGTAACTATTTCTAATGCTAGTTTGCATAACTTTGATGAAATTGATCGCTTAGATGTTAGAGAGGGCGATGTTGTTATAATTAAACGAGCTGGAGATGTCATTCCTCAGGTTACCAAAGTAGATCTTAAAGATTCGGTAAGAAGGAAACCAAAAATCAAACAACCTAAGACTTGCCCTTCCTGTAGTAGTGAACTTTTTAGAGATGAAGGTGTAGCAGCTTTAAGGTGCTTGAAAGGACAAGAATGTCCAGCCCAATTAGTGGAAGTTATCAAACACTATGTCTCTAGGAATGCCATGAATATAGATGGATTAGGAGATAAGATTATTAGGCTTTTTATTGAAAAAAAGATAATTAAGACCGTATCTGATCTTTATAAGATTAAAGAAGAAGATATTATTTCACTTGAGGGCTTTGCCTCTAAATCTTCCTCTAATCTAATTGAATCTATTAAGACCAGTAAAGATACTAGTCTTCAAAGATTTATTTATGCTTTAGGCATTAGAGAAGTAGGTGATGCCACAGCACTTAATTTAGCCATTAATTTCAATGATATAAACAGATTAATGGAGGCTTCTCAGGAAGATCTACTTGAAATAAATGATATAGGACCTGTTGCGGCTGGTTTTATACATGATTATTTTTCAGATAAACGTTCTATTGAACTTGTAAATGAACTTATTTCACTTGGACTCAAACTCTCTCCACCCCAAACAGACAATAGTTCAAAATTTTCAGGTAAAACCATAGTCATAACAGGTTCTTTTACTTCCTTTTCTAGAAATGAACTAAAAGAACAGTTAATTGTTAGAGGAGCTAAGGTTACATCAAGTATTTCTACTAAAACAGACTTTTTAATATCAGGGGAGAAACCGGGTTCAAAACTTTCTAAAGCAGAAGAACTCAATATTAAAACTCTAAATGAACAAGAAATTATTGATTTATTAACTGATTAGAATGAAAAATATAATCAGTTTGTTTCTATCTTTATTTCTAATCGCTGCCTGTGCTTCTTCAGGCCCTCCAAAAGATTCAGCTGATGTCTGCAAAATCTTTAAAGAAAAGCGGTCTTGGTATAAGGCAGCAAAAAGGACAGAAGACCGCTGGAATATTCCTGTATCGGTTACGATGGCTATAATAAAACAAGAGTCTAGTTTTATAGCTGCTGCAAAACCTCCTAGAACTAAACTCTTGGGTTTTATTCCTTGGAAGAGACAGAGCTCTGCTAAGGGCTATGCCCAGGCGATTGATGGAACTTGGGAGATGTACATAAACGAAAGAGGAAAATGGTTTAAATCTAGAAATGATTTTGATGATGCCGTTGATTTCATTGGTTGGTATAACGCTAAGAGTATGAAGCAACTTAAAATCGAGAAAACTAATGCGAGGGCATTGTATCTGGCATATCACGAAGGCAGAGGTGGTTATAAGAAAGGAAGCTATCGCAATAAACCTTGGCTATTAGGTGTTGCAGATAAAGTCCAAAGACAGTCGAACTTATACAATAGCCAATATCAAAAATGCAAAAAGAAACTAGGTCGAAGGTTCTTTATTTTATTCTGAAAATATTCTTTTTTAGTTTTAAAATAAAAACATGAAGAATATATTTATCTCTATTGCCATTGCAGTACTTACCTTTGGATGTGCAACTCAGTTAAAAATAGAAACTGATTCGGATAAGTTATATGACTTATCTATCTATAACACCTTTTCAATAGAATCTTTTGATGTAATAGAAGAGCCTTCTCAGATAAGTATTAATCCTATATTGCTTCAAAGGGTTGCAAGATCGATAGAACAGTCTTTAACGAAAAGAGGTTTTAAAAAGTCTACTGAACCTAACATGATTGTTAGGTTTTATATTGCTACGGATAGAGAGATAGACAGAACAAGAAACTATGGTTCATCTTATAGAAGAGGGCATTTTGACGATCCTATACAAAGGTATTATCAGGTAGATAAAGATGCCATTACTATAAGGTTTCATGATGCTAAAACAGATGAAGTAGTTTGGTATGCCTTTTCTCGATTTAAAAGGTCTACCGGACCAAAGGAACAAGAAGAAGTTAACGCTCTCATAGAACAAGCCATTTCCTCTTTCGAGGTTACTCTGTAAATCTTTCTGGACTTAGAGATTTAATCATTTCTTTTCCAAAAATTGGAGGAGAACCATCAATAAGGTCACATATGAATTGTGCACTGATAGGAGCACTAGTAGTACCACGCGATCCATGAGAGATATTAATAAAGATATCCTTTAATTTACCTACAAGCGGTAAATGATCTGGAGTAGTTGATCTGTAACCATAATCAGAACCTAGTACCTTAACCTTTTGATCAGTTATCTTTTTTAATTTTTGAATATTTTTCAAATCATCTTCTAAAGTGGCTTTTTCACTAAAAGAATTGGAATAGGTTGAACCTGTAATCAAGATATCTTTTGAAGTAGGCGAAATATATCCTTCAGCGCATATTGGAATTTTAAGATTAGCAATATCCAACTCCTTGCTTAAATAAGTTATTTGCCCTCTCTTTTTTCTTATCCCCTTCAATTCAATTAGCTTATTACTCTGAAAAGAAGAACATAAACAAATATGGTCAAAGGAATATTCATTATCTTCAAGATATACCTTTGTTTCTGTAATTTTTTTTACTTCTTGTGGTACAAAACTGATTTCCGAATTATTTAGTAACTCTTTAATCAAATTCTTAGGATTTAACCAACCTGCGTCTTTGAAATAAAGACCACTGTTAGGCACAGAAATTCCTGCCAAGTTGCTAGCTTCATCTTTTGATACTTTTTTAAATACTTTTTCATCTTGTCTAGCTTTCAGAAGATCATTGAATCTTTTGTGAGTAGTTTCATCAAAATCAAGGAGTAAAACTCCAGTTTTGTTCCAATGTGTTGTCTTTAGAGCTTCATAATAACTAGTTGAATATAAGTAAGAGTGTAAACAAAAATGAGAATAGGGTGTATTAAAGGCCGAAAGCCTGGGATAAACGACCAGCGCTTCAAAACTAGATGGACCTTTATTAAAGCCTGCATCCTTTTCAAAAATGGTAACGTTATGCCCTTTATCAATTAGCTTCTTAGCTAAAGTACAGCCAGCTAGTCCAGCTCCTATGACGGCAACGTCTTTTTTTCTTGAATCATTTTTTTTCTTACTCTTTTTACTCCAACTAGCCTTAGTCATATGGCGTTTATGCCCAAAGCCTTTGCTTTTTTGAACTTGGAAGTTATTTTGCTTGAGTCCTTCAGTAACAATTTTAGAAGAAGAAAAAGTAGAGTAGGTGGTTTTATCATTACTTAATTTAGATAAGTAATGAAATACCTCGGGACTCCACATTTCTTTATTCCTTAGTGGGGCAAAGCCATCATGAAAGCACGCATCAAAAGAGACTTTTTTTGGATCTAAGTCTTTCAAGCATGGAATAACTTCTCCAAAATAAACTGTCAGACTAATGTTTTCTTTTGTGAATTCTATTCTTTGTAGCCCTTGGCAGTTAATAGGATAACTTTCTAATAGTATTCTAGAAAAAGAAGCCAACTCATCATGTCTTTTTAGAGTCTTCTTAATATCATCAAATGATAAAGGGCGGTTTTCAATGGAAAGATAATTTAACCAAGTATTGGTTTTTTTATATTCAACCCAGTTTTTTAATGTGGTCAGAAAATTAATAGCAGACCCGAATCCAAGTTCGACTATATTAAAAACTTCGTGCTCTTTAAGTTTTGACCACCTTTCCTTTAAGTCGTTGCCTCCAATAAAAACAAATTCAGCTTCCTCAACGGCTTTGCCTTTAGAGAAATAATGATCTTTATATCTTTTTGAGAAGGGTTCCCCAGAAACCCAATCAACTTCAGCTTCCTTTACAAATAAAGGAGAGTCTTGAAGCTTTCCTAATGAGCTTTTATTTATTGCTTGAAGGTATTTCGTTAAATGGAATACCTTTATCTGCTCTCATATCTTGAGGAAGGCCTAGCACTTGTTCAGAAATTATATTTCTGAGAATTTCGTCAGTTCCTCCAGCTATTCTAATTCCCGCAGCTCCAAAAAATCCCATTTGATACATATTCTGTTCAGCATCAGCCGACTCTGGTCTAACTATGCCTGCAGCATCCATTATATCCATCCCAAAATTTGCTATTTCTTGTAATTTATTACCGCTGACAATTTTTGTAATTGATGCTTGCGGACCTGGAGTTTCCCCCCTAGAAAGAGCAGAAATATTTCTGTATTTTGTGTACTTTAGTCCACTTGATTGACAATACCAATCAGCTAATTTATCTCGAACTGACCCATCCTTGATTGCCAAATCACCATTCAAATCATGACCGCAAGCAAGGTTAAAGGCTTCTTGAAAATCTGGGCCTGAAGCATCTCCAACAGCCAGTCTTTCATTCATCAAAGTTGTCAGTGCCACTTTCCATCCGTCACCTACAGAACCTAATCTCTGTTCATCAGGTATTTTTACATCAGTAAAATAAACCTCATTGAAGTTAGCTCCACCTGAAATTTGCTTAATGGGTCTAACTTCAACACCTGGACTCTTCATGTCTAGGAAGAAATAAGTAAGTCCTTTGTGTTTTTGTGCAGAAGCATCACTTCTGGTAACTAGTATTCCATAGTCACTATAATGAGCTCCTGAGGTCCATATTTTTTGGCCATTAATAGTCCAAGTATCGCCCTCAAGAACAGATTTAGTTTTTAATCCTGCTAGATCTGAACCAGCTCCAGGCTCACTAAATAATTGACACCAGATTTCTTCTCCCTTAGCCATAGGCGGTAAGTATCTCTTTTTCTGTTCTTCTGTTGCATACATCATTAGAACAGGTCCTGCCATTCCTTGTCCTATTTCAAAGAAACCTCCGGGAATTCTATATTTTGAAGCTTCTTGTCCCCAAATTACCCTCTCTATAGGGGTTGAGCCTCTCCCTCCATACTCTTTTGGCCAGTGTAAACAAGCCCATCCGCTATCGTATAGCTTAGCAGCCCATTTTTTAGCTAAGGATAAGGCGTCATCTTCACCCATACCCGGGTAACTACCTGACTCTTCATCTTCCTTTAAAGTAGCATTGGCACTTAGCCAATCACCTACCTCTTTCCTAAACTTAGCTTCTTCAGTCGTGTCGTTAAAATCCATAACTTTCTCCTATATTTGATTAGCTCTTTCCAAAGAGCTAATTAATTTATTCTTCCATACAGCTTGGCTTCCTATATTGGCTGCAAGCTGTCTGCATCTTCTGTAATAGAGATGGCAGTCAAATTCCCAAGTGAATCCCATTCCTCCATGAGTTTGAATGTTTTCTTTTGAACATTCATGAAAAGCCTTGCTGGCACTAACCCTTGAAGTGGCAGCTGCAGTCGGAAGTTCAGGCGCATCGGTACTCAAGGCCCATGCTCCAAAATAACAATTTGACCTTGCGAGCTCTACCGCAATATACATATCAGCTATCTTATGTTTTATGGCCTGAAAAGAAGCTATAGGTCGCCCAAACGCAAATCTTCCCATTGCATATTCTTTTGCCATATTCATACATGCCTCAGCGCCACCCAACTGTTCGAATGCAAATAAAACCGCAGCTCTATCTAATATTTCCTGTAAAGCTATCCAGCCATCTACATCGGCACTTAAGATGTCTGCTTCTGCGTCTTTAAAATTTATCGAAGCGTGAGATCTTGAAGGGTCAAGAGTGTTTTGGCTCGTAATTTCCACTCCTTTTGCTGAAAGATCAACCAGACAAAGTACTGCCTTTTCACCTTCTTTAGCCGAAACAACAGCAAAATTTGCAATGTCACCATCAGTAACGGCTATTTTTGTTCCATTAAGCTTATTACCGTTTAGTTCACAAGTTAGATTTTCAACTGAAGGAGAGCTAGTGCTTTCCGTATGTGCCAGGGTTCCGATTATTTCACCTGTTGCTAATTTTGGTAAATAACTCTGTTTTTGCTCATTAGAGCCCAGGCTAATTAATGCTTCTGTGGCAAGATAAACACTAGAAGAAAAGGGCGTTGGAGCTAAGCTCCTTCCAAGTTCTTCTGCAATAACACATAGCTCTAGGTAACCCAACCCTAGGCCATCAAATTCTTCTGGGATAGTTGTAGCTGTCCAGCCCATTTCTATTACAGACTTCCAGAGTGATTCATCGTGTGTTTGTTCACCCTCTAAAACTTCTCTCGCTTTTTTTACAGATTCTTCACTTTCTAAGAACTTGCGAGCCTGATCTTTTAGTAACATTTGATCAGATGAAAATTCAAAATTCATTTGTTCTCCTATTCTTTACTATTTTCTTAAATTTAACTTTTAATCTTATTAGCATATTGTATCTACGAAGAAATATAATGAAAGGCTAAAATAAGTTTAAAAATCATTAATTATTAATCTTGAATTCATCAGACATAAAACCGGTAAGATCTGAAGCATTAGATAACCGGAAAAGAAGAAATATTGGAGGCAGTAGCTTACTTTTTGTTTCTCTATTAGGTCTAATAAATTTAGGCGGATTAGTCTTACTTGGTTTATGGTTCTTTAATGCTTCTGGCTATCAGCAAGAAGCGGGTCAAAGTTTTGTTGAGAGAATTAGTTTCTTAGAGGAAGAAATTGATTCAATGAAGATAGCTAATGAAGAAACCCTAGGTTCTCTTGAAGAAAAGACTAAATTTATTGATAAGGAAATAAGAAAACTATGGGACTTAAGTAATAAAAGGAATAGAAAAAATATTGATTCTTTGACTCTCCAGTTAAAAGAGTTAAAAGAATCTTTTGAAGAAATCTCTAAAGCGAATAATTCAATTTTAGCTAAGCAAAGAGCAAGGGGTTTAGAGATAGCTAAACTAGAGAAAGTTCAAGCTGATTTAAAAACAAATCTTTCCAATCTAGATAACTCTACTGAAAGTTTCGATATCAAAGAAGAGTTGCAATCTCAAGCAGAAGCAATAGAAGCATTTGATGCTTACAGGATACAGATGAACAAGGCTTTAATAGAAATTGAGGAGAAGCTTGATAAGCTCCAAATTAAAATTGAGGATTCCCAATAAATAAGATTTTATTTTGTTAAAGCTTATTTATAATGCACTCACTTAGCGGATGTGGTGGAATTGGTAGACACGCTAGATTTAGGTTCTAGTGCCGAAAGGCGTGGGGGTTCAAGTCCCTCCATCCGTACCAGATTATTTTTTTCCCTGTATTTTCCCGTAAGTACTTAAGATAAGTTCCCGCATCCATTTACTAGAAGGATCTTGGTCTTTATTGGTATGCCAGTAAAGGTGAAGAACCAGAGGGTTTACTTCAAAAGGAAGCGGTAAGATTTTGAAATTTCTACCTTTAGTGAAACTTTTTATGGTAGTTATGGCTAGTTCGGATGTCTCCAGAATATATGGTGCAACCAAGAAATGCTGAGCTCTCAGAGCAATTCTTCTAGTTAAACCAAGTTCATTTAATGCAGTGTCCACATGCCCTAAAACATCACAAGAACATATTGATCTTCATAAATCTTTTCATGACTAAGACTTGGGTCGGTATGAATAGGAGGATCTATGGCGAAATCTATATTTCCTGCAGCAAGTTCTTTAGGGGTCTCATGCCTCGGCGTTAAGTAGCTTTGCACATCTACTCCAGGAGCAGATTTTGATATATGTTTAATTAACTCTGGTAGCAATCGATATTCAGAAGTATCCCCAATAGAAATTCTGAAAGTGGCATTAGCTGTTTTGGGGTTAAAAGATTCAGATTCTGAAATGGAGTTTCTTATCAGGTCTAAGGCTTGCCGTATATCATTCACCATGTTCTCAGCAACAGGGGTAGGTGCCATACCCTTAGAAGTTCTTATAAAAAGTTCATCATTAAAATTTTCTCGAAGTCTAGACAGCGCATTACTAACTGCGGGTTGAGTTATTCCAAGCACTTCACCAGCTTTGGTCAAATTTCTTTCTGTATAAATAACGTCAAAGACGACAAACAAATTAAGGTCTTTATCACTTAAATTCATTCTTTTATAAGCTGATTTCTTAGGTTAAACTCAAAGTTGATTGTTAAAGGGCAATATCATTCTAACTTATAGTGCCCAAAAAAGAGAATTTATTAAACTTATAGGGAGAAAAAAGTGAATCTTGATAATTCAGAAAGATCAAAAGAATTGGGATTAAGAATTTCTCAATTTATGGATGAGCATATCTTTCCAGCTGAGTCCATTTATGCAGATCAAATGGAAGAGAATTCTAAAAAAGGAAATAGATGGCAGATTCCTCAAATAATTGAAGATAAAAAGAAAATTGCCAAGAAAGAAGGTTTGTGGAATCTATTTCTTCCGGAGAACCCAATGGGTGAAAGTATGAGTAACCTTGACTATGCCCCTCTGGCAGAGTTAATGGGTAGATCAGGAATTGCATCTGAGATTTTTAACTGCTCAGCTCCAGATACAGGAAATATGGAGGTAATTGCCCAATACGGAAGTGCAGAGCAACAAGAAAAATGGTTAAAACCGTTACTGGAAGGTGAAATAAGGTCCGCATTCGGAATGACCGAACCCAATGTTGCCTCTTCAGATGCTACCAATATAGGAAGTTCTATTGTGGCTGATGGTGATGACTATGTAAT
>LULR01000348.1_pt1 | contig 39165 bp, 34 predicted proteins | sample 729471 | NCBI WGS metagenome assembly LULR01 (sample SAMN03860284, study PRJNA289734) | marine metagenome | biome: seawater column; feature: ocean; material: water; isolation source: Red Sea water column Station 108 - depth 500m | place: Saudi Arabia: Red Sea | collected 2011-10-15 | depth 500 m
GATGAAACGGAAAAAGAACCAAAAGTTTTACCTTCTCAATATCCCAACCTATTAGTCAACGGCGCAGGAGGAATCGCCGTTGGTATGGCCACCAATATTCCGCCGCACAATCTCACGGAAGTCGTGAATGGCTGTCTGGCGCTGATTGATAACCCGGATCTGACCATCGATGAACTGATGGAATACATCCCGGGCCCGGATTTCCCGACCCAGGGCATTATCAATGGCCGTGCCGGCATTGTTGAGGCCTACCGTACGGGTCGTGGCCGCATTTACATCCGCGCCCGTCACGAGATCGAGCACGACAACAAGACCAACCGAGATGCCATCATCATCACCGAGCTGCCGTATCAGCTGAACAAGGCCCGCCTGATCGAGAAGATCGCCGAGCTGGTTAAAGACAAGAAAATCGAAGGCATTACCGAACTGCGCGACGAGTCGGATAAAGATGGTATGCGTATCGTCGTTGAACTGCGTCGCGGTGAAATGCCAGAAGTCGTACTGAATAACCTGGTTGCTGGATGCGTTCGTTCGTCCCCGTCGTGAAGTGGTGACCCGCCGGACCATTTACGAACTGCGCAAGGCCCGTGAGCGCGGCCATATTCTGGAAGGCCTGACCGTTGCCCTGGCCAACATCGACGAGATTATCGAGCTGATCAAGGCCTCGCCGTCTGCCGCCGAAGCCAAGGAAAAGCTGGTTGCCAAGGGCTGGTCCCCGGGCGATGTGATGGCCATGCTGGAGCGTGCCGGCCAGGACGCCTGCCGTCCGGATGACCTGCCGGAAATCTATGGCCTGCGTGAGGGGCTGTATCATCTTTCTCCGGAACAGGCCCAGGCGATTCTGGATCTGCGCCTGCACCGTCTGACCGGCCTCGAGACCGAGAAGCTGCAGAACGAGTACAAGGAAATTCTCGAGAAGATCGCCGATCTGCTCGATATTCTGGGCGACCCCGAGCGACTGCTTCAGGTTATCCGGGAAGAGCTGGAAGCGATCGTCAGCGAATTTGGTGACGAGCGTCGTACCGAAATCACCAGCTCCCGTCGCGACCTGACCATCGCCGACCTGATTGATGAAGAAGATCTGGTGGTGACCATTTCCCACAGCGGTTACGCCAAGACCCAGGCCGTTGAAGACTATCAGGCCCAGCGCCGTGGCGGTCGCGGCAAGGCAGCCACCTCCATGAAGGACGAAGATTTCGTCGAGAAGCTGCTGGTGGCCAACTCCCACGATACGATTCTGTGTTTCTCCAACCGTGGCAAGGTTTACTGGCTGCGGGTGTTCGAGATTCCACGCGCCAGCCGGGCATCTCGCGGTCGGCCCATGGTGAATATCCTGCCGCTGGAGGAAGGTGAGCGTATCAGGCCACCTCTGCCGGTGTGGTCAAAAAGACGCCGCTGCCGAACTTCTCGCGTCCGCGCAGCACCGGTCTGATTGCCCTGTCCCTGGACGAAGGCGATACCCTGATCGGCGCGGCCATTACCAAAGGTGATGCCGAAGTCATGCTGTTCTCGACTGCCGGCAAGGCGGTTCGCTTTAACGAGGAAGCCGTTCGCCCGATGAGCCGGACCGCCCGTGGTGTTCGCGGTATCAAGATGCCCGAAGGTCACCATGTGGTGTCGCTGATTATTCCGCAGGAGGGCGGGGTTATCCTGACCGCCTCGGAAAACGGCTACGGCAAGCGGACCGCCATTGACGAGTTCCCGACCTACAGCCGGGGCAGCCAGGGCGTTATTGCGATGCAGTGCTCCGAGCGTAACGGTAACCTGGTAACGGCCCTGCAGCTGTTCGAAGGCGACGAGATGATGCTCATCTCTGACAAGGGCACGCTGGTTCGCACCCGGACAGACGAAGTGTCGGTTCTGAGCCGGAATACCCAGGGTGTTCGCCTGATCAAGCTGAGCCAGGAAGACGAGCGCCTGGTGGGCGTTGAGCGAATCGCGGAAACCGACGACGAAGAGCTCGACAGCGAAGGCAATCCGATTGTTGCCGACGAGAGCCCGCAAGAAGGTGACGAAGGCGAGAGTGCCGGCGAAGAATAAGCCGGCACTTGCCGAAGACAGATTCAGTAAGACTTGAGAGAAAGCAGCAACATGAGCAGGGCGTATAACTTTTGTGCAGGTCCGGCCACCTTGCCGGAAAGCGTGCTTCGTCAGGCGCGGGATGAAATGCTCGACTGGCGTGGTACCGGCATGTCGGTGATGGAAATGAGCCATCGCAGCGACGAGTTTGTCCAGATTGCCGAGACTGCTGAACAAGATCTGCGTGAACTGGCCGGCGTGTCTGACGACTACGCCGTTCTGTTCATGCAGGGCGGAGCGTCCAGCCAGTTTTCCACCATTCCCCTGAATCTGCTGGGCGAAAAAGGCTCCGCTGACTACGTGAACACCGGCATCTGGTCCAAAAAGGCCATTGCCGAGGCCAGTCGCTATGGCAAAGTGAACGTAGTGGCCAGTTCGGAAGACAGTGGCTTTACCACGATTCCGGACCAGACATCCTGGCAGAGCAGTGCTGACGCGGCGTACCTGCACTACACGCCGAATGAGACCATTGGCGGTCTGGAATTCGATTTTGTTCCGGACAGCTCGGCGGTTCCGTTGGTGGCGGACATGTCTTCCACGATGCTTTCGCGGCCGGTGGATGTGTCGAAATTCGGTCTGATCTATGCCGGCGCCCAGAAGAATATCGGTCCCTCGGGTCTGGTGGTGGTAATTATTCGCAAGGATCTCCTGGGCAGGGCCCGCAAGGAGACACCGACCATGATGAACTACCAGGTGATCGCGGATAACGGTTCCATGTACAACACCCCGGCCACTTACTCATGGTACCTGGCCGGCCTGGTATTCAAGTGGCTGAAAGAGCAGGGCGGTGTGAAGGCGATGGGTGAGATCAACCTGCGCAAAGCCCGAAAGCTCTATGACTTTATCGATACCAATGAGTTTTACGCCAACCCGATTGACCCGCGCTTCCGGTCCTGGATGAACGTTCCATTCACCCTGGCTGATGACGCCCTGAATGGTGAGTTCCTCAAGGGAGCGAATGCCCGTGGCCTGTTGAACCTGGCCGGACATCGCTCGGTTGGCGGTATGCGTGCGAGCATCTATAACGCGATGCCCGAAGCCGGTGTCGATGCGCTGATTAACTACATGACCGAATTTGCGAAGGAGCGTGGCTGATCATGAGTGACGAGCAGGTTCGGCTCGGAGAGCTGCGGGACGAGATCGATCAGATTGATCAGAAGATCATGGAGCTTATCAGTGCCAGGGCCGCCTGTGCCCAGGAAGTAGCCCATGTGAAGATGACCGCTAATCCGGGACAGGACGTCTTTTTCTACCGCCCGGAGCGGGAAGCCCAGGTGTTACGGCGCATCAAGGAGCAGAATCCGGGGCCGCTTTCCGGTGAGGAAATGGCGCGTCTGTTCCGGGAAATCATGTCCGCCTGTCTGGCGCTTGAAAAGCCCATGCACATTGCCTTCCTGGGGCCGATTGGCACCTTTACCCACCATCATCTATTGGTGTCTCCGAAGCACGGCGACCAGGAAATCACCCGGATTTATTCCCATCAACAGTCCTTTGCCCAGTGCCGGCAGTGGCTGGATACCCATCGCTACGGTATTGAGCGGGTTACCGTTTCCAGTAATGCGGAGGCCGCCCGGCGTGCCGCCGAGGAGCCGGGAACAGCAGCCATTGCCGGAGATATGGCGGCCGAGCTCTATGGTCTGCAAAAGCTGGCAAACAGCATCGAGGATCGACCGGACAATACCACCCGATTCCTGATCATTGGGCGCGAGGAGGTGCCGGCCAGCGGTCACGACAAGTCGTCCATTCTGGTGTCCATGCGCAACAAGCCGGGGGCGCTGTATCAACTCCTTGAACCGTTCCATCGCCATGGCCTCAGCCTCACCAGGATCGAAACGCGGCCGTCGCCGAGCGGTACCTGGGCCTATGTGTTCTATATCGATTTCGAGGGACACATGGAAGACGAGCAGGTCCGTAAGGTGCTGGCTGAAGTGGACGAAGAGGCGGTTGAGCTCAAGCGTCTGGGCTCCTACCCGATTGGCGTGCTTTGAGTAGTTGCAACAGCCTTTTTGAGCAAAGAATGTCGAGGACAATGTATGGCGATTGATTACCAGGGTCTGGCGGTTCGCGGCGTGCAGGCGCTCTCACCCTACCAGCCTGGCAAGCCGATCGAAGAGCTGGCAAGGGAACTGGGTCTCAACCCGGCGGAAATCATCAAGCTTGCCAGCAATGAGAACCCGCTCGGGCCCAGCGAGAAAGCCCTTGAGGCGGCGCGGCAGGCGTTGTCGGAACTTTGTCTGTACCCCGACGGTAACGGATTCAACCTGAAACAGGCGTTGTCGAAGCGTCTCAACGTTGGAATGGATCAGATTACCCTTGGCAACGGCTCGAACGACGTTCTCGAAGTGATCACCCGCTGTTTCGCGGATGCTGATTCCGAAGTTGTTTTCTCCCAGTACGCATTCGCCGTTTATCCTCTGGTGACCCAGGCTATCGGCGCCAAGGGCGTTTCTGTGCCTGCCCGGGAATGGGGGCACGACCTGGATGCGATGGCCGAGGCGGTCACCGATCGTACTCGCCTCGTGTTTGTCGCTAACCCAAATAACCCCACGGGTACGGTTCACACAGCGGAAGCCATCGAGTCGTTCCTGAAAAAGATTCCCGAGAACGTGCTTGTGGTTCTGGATGAGGCCTACTGCGAATACCTGACGGGTGATCAATACCGGGCTGGCGGCTCTGCGGGTAGGTTACAGCATCTCCTCGCCGGCCATTGCCGACATTCTCAATCGGGTGCGCCAGCCGTTTAACGTGGATACCGTTGCCCTGTCCGCAGCCACGGCTGTGCTTGAAGACGAGGAATATCTCCAGCGTTCCCGCGATGTGAATACAGCCGGTCTGCGTCAGTTGCAGGACGCATTCGACCGGATGGGACTCAGCTACATACCGTCGGCCGGGAATTTCGTGGCCGTGGAAGTGGGAGAGCAGGCCATGGGCGTGTACCAGTCTCTGCTCGCTCACGGCGTGATTGTCCGGCCCATCGCGGGCTATGGCATGCCCCGGCATCTGCGGGTGTCTGTCGGCCTTCCGGAAGAGAACGAGCGCTTTATCGAGGCGCTGGCCCAGGCCCTGACCGCATCGGGGCTAAGCGACTGATATGGTGTCTTCCGACCCTTTGTTCAAGCGGGTCGCGGTGATTGGTCTGGGGCTGATTGGTGGCTCCCTGGCCAGTGCTATCCGTCGCAACGGGCGGGCCGACACGGTCGTTGGCGCGGACCAGCGTCATGAGGAACTGCAGCTTGGCAAAGAGCTGGGCGTGATCGATCACGCGGCCACGGCGGTGTCTGATGCCGTGCGGGGTGCCGATCTGGTTGTACTGGCTGTACCAGTCAGGGCAACCCGGGCGGTTCTTGAGCAGATTCGTCCCGCATTGGAACCGGACGCCATACTGACCGACGTAGGTAGCACGAAGTCCAGCTTCGTGAATGATGTTGAGGCTGTGTTCGGCAGTCTTACGCCCCGGGTCATTCCCGGCCATCCGATTGCTGGCTCCGAGAAAAGTGGCATTCGGGCGGCGAACCCCGAGTTGTTTGCCAACCACAAGGTGATTCTTACTCCGCCTGAAGACGTCAGTCAGCCGCATCTTGCCCGGCTCAGGGCCTTATGGGAGGGCTGCGGGGCCACGGTGCTGACCATGTCGGTGGCGTATCACGACGAGGTGCTGGCAGCCACCAGCCACCTGCCGCACCTTATCGCTTTCTCCCTGGTGGATACCCTGGCGGGAGAAGACGAAAATATGGATATCTTCCGGTACGCCGCTGGAGGCTTCAGGGACTTTACCCGGATTGCCGCTAGCGATCCGGTGATGTGGCACGATATCTTTCTGTCGAACCGCGATGCGGTTCTTCGCGTGATTGACCACTTTACCCACGACCTCGAACAACTGCGCACTGCCATTGCCAATCAGGACAGCGCCACGTTGTTGCGGGTTTTCAGTCGCGCCAAGGCGGCGCGTGAACATTTTTCGAAGATGCTCTCAGGACAGGCTTACGTGACAAACAACAGTGAAAAGCAGGTGACGTTCCGTCTTCAGCCCGGTGGCGCGATTACCGGTGATATCCGGGTTCCGGGCGACAAGTCGATGTCGCACCGTTCGATCATGCTGGGCGCCCTCGCGGATGGCGTAACCGAAGTGAAAGGATTTCTGGAAGGCGAGGACAGCCTGGCCACGCTTCAGGCGTTCCGCGACATGGGCGTGACCATCGAAGGCCCGGACGACGGTTTCGTGCGGATTCACGGCGTTGGCATGCACGGCCTCCAGGCCCCAAGGGGCCCGCTGTATCTGGGTAACTCGGGAACCGCCATGCGACTGTTTGCGGGGTTGCTGGCAGCCCAGCCCTTTGATTCCGAGCTGACCGGGGATGCGAGCCTCTCTGGCCGGCCAATGGGGCGCGTTGCCGATCCGCTCAGGGCCATGGGTGCGGTGATCGATACCGCAGAGGGTGGTCGCCCGCCGCTGAAAATCCGTGGCGGCCAGACGTTGCAGGGAATCCACTACGAAATGCCAGTAGCCAGTGCCCAGGTGAAGTCATGCCTCCTGCTAGCCGGTCTTTATGCCGAGGGCAGTACATCGGTCACCGAGCCTGCTCCCACGCGCGATCACACCGAGCGCATGCTGGCGGGCTTTGGCTACCACGTTCACCGGGACGGTGCGACGGCCAGCGTCAGTGGTGGCGGTAAACTGACGGCAACCAACATTGATGTGCCTGCCGATATTTCTTCATCGGCGTTTTTCCTGGTAGCGGCGAGCATCGCTCCGGGCTCTGATCTGGTCCTGCGGCATGTTGGCATGAATCCGACCCGGGTCGGTGTGATCAACATCCTGAATCAGATGGGTGCCAACATCGAGATTCTGGAGGAGCGCGAAATCGGTGGCGAGCCGGTTGCTGACCTGCGGGTCCGCTCAGCGGAGCTGCAGGGAATCGATATTCCGGAAGATCAGGTGCCCCTGGCCATTGACGAATTCCCGGTGCTGTTCATTGCCGCCACCTGCGCCAAAGGGCGCACGGTTCTGCGGGGCGCGGAGGAGCTTCGGGTCAAGGAAAGCGACCGGATCCAGGTAATGGCAGATGGCCTTGCTGCGCTGGGCGTGGAAACCACCGTAACGCCGGATGGCATTATCATCGATGGCGGGCAGACCATCGGTGGCGGTACCGTGAACAGCCACGGCGATCACCGCATCGCGATGTCCTTTGCAGTGGCGTCCCTGCGTGCCGCGGGCGACATTACGGTGACTGACTGCGCCAATGTGGCTACGTCTTTCCCTGGCTTTGTGGAACTTGCGCAGGGAACGGGGATCAATATCTCAGCCGAGGGGGCTGAATAATGGTTGATAGCAGTGCGCCGGTGATCACTGTTGATGGTCCCGGAGGTTCCGGCAAAGGCACCATCACCCAGATGCTGGCCCGAAAGCTGGGATGGCACCTGCTTGATAGTGGTGCTTTGTATCGGCTCACGGCGCTGGCCGCGGTTCGTCAGGGGGTGTCTCTGGATGACGAGGCTGGCTTGGTAAAGGTCGCCGCTGGACTCGATGTGTCGTTTGAGCCCACGCCTGCAGGCGAGCCGGTCAAGGTTGGGAACGGTGGTTTTTCCGGATGCGCCGGTTAAGATCTTCCTGACGGCAAGCGCCGAGGAGAGGGCGCAGCGACGCTATAGCCAGTTGAAGGACGCGGGTGTCGATGTTAATATTGACGCCCTTTTAGAGGAGATACGGGTTCGTGATGAACGGGATATGAACCGTTCCGCAGCCCCCCTCAAGCCCGCAGATGATGCGCAAGTCATTGATTCTACGGGGTTGAGTATAGAAGAGGTGTTGGACAGGTGTATGGCCGCAGCAGGTCAGGCCTGACTACACCTTTTTGTCGTTGAAATGCCGGACGTAGCGCTATCTGCCAGCCACAGGCTTAGTCCGGAACTTGTTAACAGACCGTGTTGCTGGTGGCACGGAGTACACTTGCGTTGATCATATAGGACTCATAATGAGCGAGAGCTTTGCGGATCTTTTTGAAGAAAGCCTGAAAGAAATTGACATGCAGCCAGGTTCCATCGTCCAGGGAACCGTTGTAGACGTCGATAACGACTGGGTCACCGTTAACGCCGGACTGAAGTCCGAAGGCGTTATCCCCGCCTCCCAGTTCCTTAACGAAAAAGGCGAGTTGGAAATTGCTATCGGCGACGTTGTCGATGTAGCTCTCGACGCTGTGGAAGACGGCTTCGGTGAGACCTGGCTCGCTGGTAGACGTTCGTCCGGTTCGCGATACCGCGCACCTGGAGAACAAAGAACTCGAATTCAAGGTTATCAAGCTCGACCAGAAGCGTAACAACGTGGTTGTTTCCCGCCGCGCCGTTCTGGAAGCTGAGAACAGTGCCGAGCGTGAAGCTCTGCTGGAAACCCTGACCGAGGGTATGGAAATCAAGGGTATCGTCAAGAACCTGACCGACTACGGCGCGTTCGTAGACCTGGGTGGTGTTGACGGCCTGCTGCACATTACCGATATGGCCTGGAAGCGCATCAAGCATCCGAGCGAAATCGTGAATGTTGGCGACGAAATCAGCGTCAAGGTCCTGAAGTTCGACCGTGAGCGTAACCGTGTTTCCCTCGGCCTCAAGCAGCTGGGCGAAGATCCCTGGGTTGATATCAAGGGTCGTTACCCGGAAGGTTCCAAGGTCAAGGCACGCGTTACCAACCTGACCGACTACGGCTGCTTTGCTGAGCTGGAAGAGGGTGTTGAAGGTCTGGTTCACGTTTCCGAAATGGATTGGACCAACAAGAACATCCATCCGTCCAAGGTTGTCCAGGTAGGCGACGAAGTGGACGTGATGATTCTGGACATCGACGAAGAGCGTCGTCGTATCTCCCTGGGTATCAAGCAGTGTGTATCCAACCCGTGGGAAGATTTCTCCAGCAACTTCAACAAGGGCGATCGCATCTCCGGTAAGATCAAGTCAATCACTGACTTCGGTATCTTTATCGGTCTGGATGGCGGCATCGACGGTCTGGTTCACCTGTCTGATATCAGCTGGAACGAGACTGGCGAAGAAGCGGTTCGTGAATACAAGAAGGGTGACGAAGTTGAAACCGTTATCCTGTCTGTTGATCCGGAGCGTGAGCGTATCTCCCTGGGTATCAAGCAGCTCGAGAGCGATCCGTTCGCCGAGTTCGTACAGCTGAACGACAAGGGCTCCATTGTTAAGGGCACCGTGTCTGCTGTAGATGCCAAGGCGGCTACCATCGCCCTGAACGACGAAGTTGAAGCGGTACTGAAAGCCTCTGAAATCAGCCGTGACCGTGTTGAAGATGCACGCAATGCGCTGAAGGAAGGCGAAGAAGTTGAAGCGAAGATCATCAGCATCGATCGCAAAAACCGCATCATCAACCTGTCTGTGAAGTCCAAAGACGTTGAGGACGACAAGCAGGCTCTGGAAAACGTGCGGACCAAGACTGCCGAAACTTCTTCTGGTGCGACCACCATCGGTGATCTCATCAAGGAGCAGATGCAGCAGCAAAACGCCAACAAGGACTAATCTTCCGGTTGGTATGAAAAAAACGGGCTCTAAGAGCCCGTTTTTTTTGTGTTTTTTTCTGGTTTGGCTAAACTAGGTAGTCATGGGAATCCGGTAACCGACGGCCGAATAAAAACGAAAGAGGGAAACGCCTCATGACGAAGTCCGAACTGGTCGAGCTGATTGCTTCGAAGCAGACACAGCTCTCCGTTAAAGATGTCGAACTGGCTGTAAAAACCATCATTGAGCACATGTCCCAGTCGCTTGCCGATGGTCAGAGAATAGAAATCCGGGGATTTGGCAGTTTTTCCCTTCACCACCGGGCCGCGCGTACCGGGCGCAATCCGAAAACCGGTGAGGCTGTCCAGCTGCCAGCCAAGTATGTACCGCACTTCAAACCCGGTAAGGAATTGAGAGAGCAGGTCAACGACAGCTTGAAGAAAGGCTTTTAACAGCTGCTCAGGGAACGCGTATAATTTGGGCCCTCAGGCCCCTTGGGAGTGCTATCGCTATGGCAGGATTGCAGAAGATCCTCATTATTCTGTTGGTTTTGGTCCTGGTTCTGCTGGCACTGGTATTCTCGCTCAACAATCAAATGGCAGTCTCCCTCAACTTCCTGCTGTTTGAGACCCAGCCCCATGGCGTTGCCGTCTGGATTATCATGGCATTTGTTGTCGGTGCCCTCGTAGGCGTGCTGATGACCATGCTGGCCACCGTTCGAACCTCGGTGTCCCGGCGAACCCTTCAGAAACGACTTGATCGCGCCGAGCAGGCATTGGAGAAATCCAGGGCCCAGAACGACCGGACTCTTTAATGGATATCGTACTTCAGTGGCTGCTGCTCACTGTTGCAGTCGCCGTTGGCTGGCTAGTGGGCCGGCTGGGAAGCAATGACAACCGATCCGGCAAAACGATTTCCGACGAGGAATCGGTTAAGGACCGTCTCCAGTTTCTGTTCACCAACTATTCCGACCAGGCCGTTGAAAACTTCGTTCAGTCCCTTGCGGTAAACAAGGACACCGTCAGTCTGCACCTGTCTATCGGAAGCCATTTCCGTAACAAGGGCGAAACGGACCGGGCGATCTTGATCCACCAGAATCTTCTGGCCAGGCCCGAACTACCTCCGCGTTTCTCGCCACAGGTCACCCTTGAGCTCGCCCGGGATTACCTGAATGCCGGTCTACTTGACCGTGCTGAGGCACTGCTGCATCAATTGATGGGTGACAAGGAGTATGGGCGGCATTCCTCGCAACAGCTTATTGATCTCTACCAGCAGGAGAAGGAGTGGGCTAAAGCAGCCGAGGTCGCGCGAGCGCTTACCCGGGGCGATGCCGACCCGGCCATGTTCAAGGTGCTGGCCTATTTAACCTGTGAGCTGTCCGAAGAGTCCCTGAAGCAGGACGACCGGTGGGCTGCGCAGAAGCTGGCCAGGGAGGCGCTCGATTACGATCGCTCCTGTGTTCGGGCCAACCTCATTCTGATGAAGCTTCTAGTTCGTCAGGGCAGTTACCGAGAGGCCAGCAACCAGTGCCTCAAAGTGTTCGAGCAGAACGCCGAGTTCGGGTCGGAAGCCATCGACCGCTTGATGAAGCTTGAGCACGAGCATGGTGACATCGGGCGGCTGGCGAAAAAACTGCGCAAGCTTTACGAAAGCTATCCGAGCACCAGCCTCCTTCTGGCCCTTGTCGAGTCCGTCGAACGTGCCTCGGGGCGTCCTGCAGCTATCGATTTGCTCAGGCAGGAACTGGAAACACGCCCGAGCGTGCGTGGCCTGCTCAGGCTGGTGGAAATGGCCGGCTACGAAAAGGGCATGACCACCGATGAGGGCAGGCTGGTGAGCCGCATCGGTCACCTGATACTTGCCAACCGTCCGGTTTATCGCTGTGTCAGTTGTGGTTTCTCAGGTCGTCAACTGCACTGGCTGTGCCCGAGTTGCAAGCAGTGGGAAACCGTCCGCCCTATTCAGGGTGTTGAAGCCGAATAAACCTTTACCGAATCTCCGCAGGAAATGTGAACGTGCAAACCGCTAACGATCCCAAGATCATCGTCGCCCTCGATTTTCCGTCCCAGAATCCGGCCCTTGAGCGGGCAAAGAACTGTTCACCCGTTCAGGCCCGCAACTGGTCGAGGGTCTGCAGAAGCGAGGTTTCGACGTATTCCTGGACCTGAAATTCCACGATATTCCCAACACCACGTCAGCTGCCGTCGCGGCTGCGGCCGACCTGGGTGTCTGGATGGTGAACGTTCATGCGTCCGGCGGCGAAAAAATGATGACCGCCTGCCGCGAGCGCCTTGACGCCTTCGGTACTGGTCGCCCGTTGCTGATTGCTGTGACCGTCCTCACCAGTATGAACGCCGACGACCTGGCCGGCATCGGCATCATCGATTCCCCGGAAACCCAGGTGTCCCGCCTGGCAACCCTCACCAAAAACTGCGGCCTCGACGGCGTCGTCTGTTCCGCACAAGAAGCACCCAACCTCAAAGCCGAGCAGGGCGCTGACTTCAAATTGATCACACCTGGTATCCGTCCCCTGACGGCCGATAAAGGCGACCAACAGCGCATCATGACCCCCACGGATGCCCTCAAAGCCGGTTCCGACTACCTGGTAATCGGTCGTCCCATTACCCAGGCAAATGACCCGCTGGCTGCCTTGGAGGCTATTCATTCAGAGGTGATCGAGCTCTGACTCGTTCTATTTTTTGAATCCTGCCCCAGCCTTCGAAATTGGGGGGCTGGTGCTGTGGGTGCGCCCTCCCAAAAACCGCTACGAGCACGTCCATGTGCGCTTGGCTGTGGCCATCCATGGCCACAGACATTTTTGGGAGGGCACCCCCACAGCACCGTTCCGGTCGTCGCAGTTATAGTCCGCCTTTTGCACCGCACTCTATTAGGCAGAGTTCCTTGAGTCGTATTGTGTCGTTAGCTGCAGATTTTCTTTTTACTCGGTATATCTGTTTAGTCTGAACGGGCCGGCCAGCAGGTCTTTCCAAAACTGTAGAGGGCCAGGGATGGCCCGATTCAAGCGCACACGGACGTGCTTGTAGCGTGTTTTGGAAAGACCTGCTGGCTGGCCCGCCCCCAAAACACGAAGGCTAGGGCAGGACTTGCTATCAACAACCGAAGTCAAAACCGAAAAGTGGGGCAATAAAAAACCCGCTAACTCAAAGAATTAGCGGGTTTTCAGAATAGTGGCTCCCCGAGCTGGGCTCGAACCAGCGACAAACGGATTAACAGTCCGTTGCTCTACCAACTGAGCTATCGGGGAACGTCGTCGTGTGACGAGGCGCGTATATTAAGTTGGCTATACCGCCCCGTCAACCCCTGGCCAGAACTTTTTAGCCGAGCGCTTTTTGTAGACGCTCAATAGCCTTTTCCAGGTTGTCCATGCTGGTCGCGAAGCTCAGACGCATGTGGCCCGGGCAGCCGAAGGCTGAGCCAGGAACCAGTGCCACGCCGGCGTCGGTCAGCAGTTTCTCGGCAAACTCAACGTCGGTGCTGACGCTGGAGTCGGCATCGATGGCGCCCTGGAAGCTGGGGAACACATAGAAGGTTCCGTCGCCATTCAGGCACTCAACGCCCGGGAGCTTGTTCAGGGCCTCTACCAGCCAGTCGTGGCGTTCCTTGAATGCCTTGACCATCTCGCCCACGCAGGCCTGATCACCGTCCAGCGCAGCCTGTGCCGCTGCCTGGGAGATGGAGGCGGGGTTGGAGGTGCTCTGGGACTGGATCTTCTTCATGGCGCCGATGATTTTCGCCGGGCCAGCGGCGTAGCCGATACGCCATCCCGTCATGGAGTAGGCTTTGGAAACGCCGTTCAGCACGAACGTGCGGTCATACAGCTCAGGCGTGGCGTTCAGGATGTTGCAGAACGGCTTGCCGGTCCAGAGGATCGGCTCGTACATGTCGTCCGTGGCGATCATGATGTTCGGGTGTTTCTTCAGCACCTCGCCGATGGCCTGCAGCTCTTCCAGGGTGTAGGCCATGCCGCTCGGGTTGGAGGGGCTGTTGATCACGAACAGGCGGGTACGCTCGGTGATGGCGTTTTCCAGCTGTTCCGGAGTGATCTTGAAGCGTGTCTCGGCGCCGGTTTCGATGATGACCGGTTTGCCCTCGGCAACCAGTACCATGTCCGGGTAGGAAACCCAGTAGGGGGCCGGGATGATGGCTTCGTCACCGGGGTTCAATGTGGCAAGTGCGAGGTTGAAAAAGCTCTGTTTGCCACCACTGCTTACCAGTATCTGGTTGGCTTCGTAATCCAGGCCGTTGTCCCGTTTGAACTTCGCAATAATCGCTTTTTTCAGGGCGGGCGTACCATCCACGGCGGTGTACTTGGTCTGGCCGTTATTGATGGCTTCAATGGCTGCCTGTTTGATGTGATCAGGTGTGTCGAAGTCCGGCTCGCCGGCACCCAGGCCGATAATGTCCTGGCCTGCTGCGCGGAGTTCCGCGGCCTTGTTGGTGACTGCGAGAGTGGGAGAGGGCTTGATAGCCTGTACTCGGCTGGAAAGTTGAAGGTCCAAACTTGCGCTCCTTAAAGCTGCGTCTGATAGGGCTGCGACCGCCGGGTGCCAGAGCTGCTGGCTGATTTCTGCCCAGCCGTCGATCGCACTGATGGTATCATGAAGCCAGTGTATCGCTAAATTTCTCTAATGGTAGGGACCATAACGCCCCTGCCTCGGTTTTACCGGAGGTTTTCGCCAGTTATGGCCAGTAATCAGGCAAACGTTTCCGCAAGGGAAGGTGTGTTCAAAGTAGATTCACCGTTCCAGCCAGCCGGCGATCAACCCAAGGCGATCGAGGGGCTGGTGGATGGCATTCACTCCGGTCTCGCACACCAGACCCTGCTGGGGGTAACCGGCTCCGGTAAAACGTTCACTATCGCCAATGTGGTTCAGGAGGTTCAACGGCCAACGATCATCATGGCCCACAACAAGACGCTGGCAGCCCAACTTTACGGTGAGTTCAAGGAATTCTTTCCGGACAACGCCGTGGAGTATTTCGTCTCTTACTACGACTACTACCAGCCCGAGGCCTACGTGCCCTCGTCGGACACGTTTATCGAAAAAGACGCGTCCATCAACGAGCACATTGAACAGATGCGTCTGTCTGCCACCAAGGCGTTGTTGGAAAGACCGGACGCCATTATCGTGGCAACGGTTTCGTCCATCTATGGTCTGGGTGATCCCCAATCCTATCTGAAGATGATGCTGCACCTGGATCGGGGCGATCAGATTGACCAGCGGTTTATTTTGCGGCGCCTGGCCGAGCTTCAGTACACCCGGAATGACGTTGAGTTCCACCGGGCCAATTACCGTGTTCGAGGCGATGTGATCGATGTGTTTCCTGCGGAATCCGAGAAAGAGGCGATCCGCATTGAGCTGTTCGATGATGAGGTGGAGAATCTCAGCTATTTCGACCCTCTGACTGGCGAGGTTCTTCGCCGTGTGCCCCGGGTAACTATCTATCCGAAATCGCATTATGTCACGCCCCGGCAGACGGTTCTGGATGCAGTTGAGCACATCAAGGTGGAGCTGGATGAGCGGCTGCAGCAACTACGGGACAACAACCGCCTGGTGGAAGCGCAACGCCTGGAAGAGCGCACCCGGTACGACATCGAAATGATGCTGGAATTGGGCTATTGCAACGGCATCGAGAACTACTCGCGCTATCTATCCGGTCGCCGGCCCGGTGAGGCACCGCCGACACTGTTTGATTACCTGCCGCCCAACGCTTTGCTGGTGGTGGACGAGTCCCACGTAACCATTCCCCAGATCGGCGCCATGTACAAAGGTGACCGTTCCCGCAAGGAAACGCTGGTCGAGTATGGATTCCGCCTGCCATCGGCGCTGGATAACCGGCCCATGAAATTTGAAGAGTGGGAGCGGATTGCGCCGCAGATGATTTTCGTATCGGCTACGCCGGCGAACTACGAGGCCGAGCACGCCGGGCAGGTAGTGGAGCAGGTGGTTCGACCCACCGGCCTGCTAGATCCGGAAATCGAGGTGCGCCCGGCCTCTACCCAGGTGGACGACCTGCTTTCCGAGATTAATGCCCGGGTGAAAGTTAAGGAACGGGTTCTGGTGACAACGCTGACCAAGCGCATGGCGGAGGATCTGACCGACTTCCTGATGGAGCACGATATCAAGGTTCGCTACCTGCATTCGGACATCGATACCGTGGAAAGGGTGGAAATCATCCGGGATTTGCGGCGAGGTGAATTCGATGTGTTGGTGGGGATCAACCTGTTGCGGGAAGGTCTGGACATGCCCGAGGTGTCTTTGGTGGCCATCCTCGACGCTGACAAGGAAGGGTTCCTGCGGTCGGAACGTTCATTGATACAGACCATTGGCCGTGCCGCGCGGAATGTTCACGGTAAAGCCATTCTCTACGGCGACCGAATCACGGGTTCCATGCAAAGAGCCATTGATGAAACCGAGCGCCGGCGGGCGAAACAGCAGGCCCACAATGACGAATTCGGCATCACGCCCCAGGGCCTGAACAAGAAGATTGCGGACATCATGGAAGGTGCAGGTGGCGGTGGTCGAGGCCGTCGCAAGGCCGAGCGCCCGGGACAGAAAGCGGCGGAAGAGGCAGAGCAATACAGGGCGAAAACCGGAAACCGGTCGCCGGAGGAAGTTCTCAAAGAAGTGTCGCGGCTGGAGGACGAAATGTACAAAGCCGCGTCCGAGCTGGATTTCGAGACGGCGGCCCGTCTTCGGGACGAGATCGCCGAGCTGAAGGAGGCGGCCCTTCGGACCGCATGATCAGGCCGGCCGCTTTGGCCCCACGATGACTGCGGCCTGCAAGGGCTGGTTCCTGCCATAGCGGGAGATCTGGCTGAACACCCTTCGGTCGACCGGCAGGTATTGTTTGTCGGCCACTGTTTCGCCCGCCTCGGCGTCGATTTCCGGATCGTGCAGGTACACAAACTGGTCATCAATCGCGCACACCGTCACCCAGTGGGGAACGCGGCTACGGTTCAACTGCCAGGTGCTGATCAGGATGACCGGAACTCGCCCTTCGTGGAGGGCTTCCTCCATGGCTTCGAGGGTCAGGGGATCATGGTGCAGCTGGATGTCGGTCTGGCCGATATCATGAAGAAACCCCTCATGGACCAGTTCCAGAACGCGTTTCTTGTCCTCGCTTCTGACGGTGTCCTTGAACAGCGCACCTTCCATACTGATCCAAGCGCTGGCTTCAAAGCCCCGGTTCCAGGCAGCCAGTGCCAATCCATGAGGGCCGCAGCCACCATGGCCGGCCAGCATGAATATCGTGGTCGCCTCCCGCCAGAGTCTGAGCTCCTCCAGGGTTGTGAGCGGTTGCTGCTCATCCAGGGCGGCCATGGCCATGATCAGTGCGGCGGGGCCACAGGAAAAATCCGTGGTCTGTGGGTAGTAGGGGACAGCCGGAAATTCCCTTGAAGGCTCGTAGAAGAGAATCCGGCGCTCAAAGCGCAGGGCGTCGCCATGGTCCTCATAGTAATCCCGATAGGTGCCAAACTGGCGGTAGCCCAGCCGGTTGTAGAGAGCGATCGCGCCCTTGTTATCTTCACGGACTTCCAGGCGCATGATGATACGGCCAGCGTCCACCGCTTCGGATTCCGCCTCACGCACCAGTTTCTCGCCCACACCCCGGCCCCGAACAGTCGGTGACACCGCGATGGAATAGATCCGCGCGAGCCGGGTAGCAGCGCTCATCAGAACCAGGCAATAGCCCACCAGTTCGCCATCGGCTTCGGCGATTATCAAGCGGTCCCTCGGCATCTCCAGGAAACGGCGAAAGCTGCGCCTGGAAAGTCGGTCCTCTGTGAAACACCGGTTTTCAAGCTCAACCAGGGCGTTGAGATCCTTGCTGGTGGCTTGTCGTAGCTGGAAATCAGGCATTGAGATGCGGCCTTGAGAAGAGCTTGGAGGGCATGCTGGTGGGCTTCCCGTATTCGGCTATTATGGGTGAGAGCAAGGGTAACGCAAAGACTGTAAGGATGCGTAAAAGCACGCATTATTCGTCGATTGTGCACCGATCATCACCGGCGTATCGTTGCGTCAAATATCACAGGCAAGACCTTTCAGGGAGGAATGCCTTTAATGTCCCGTTTGCTTATCGTAGTGGACCGCGCCAAAGACTGGGCGCCTTATTACCCCAGTGAAGATGTACTGACGTTTGATCAGTATCTCCAGTTCTCGGCACCGCCGTCCAGCCGGGTAAGAGTCATTAACCTGTGCCAGAGCGCCCGGTACCTGAGCAAGGGGTATTATTGCTCATTGCTGGCGGAAGCCCGTGGTCACCACGTGGTGCCTTCGGTAATGACGCTTAATGACCTGGGTAGGAAAGGGTTGTTTTCTCTCGAGCTGGAAGAGCTTGATGAGAGCGTTATCAACTGGCTGGAGGCGTCGGGTTCGGCAATTGATCCCGCCAGTGATGAGCGCGCAGCTACTCATGAAGTCCGGATCCGGACGTACTTTGGCCAGGCTGAGCATCCGGATCTCAAACCGGTTGCCAGGGCCCTGTTCGAGCGTTTTCCGTGCCCGATTCTTGAGGTTGTCTTCAAGCGCCGCAAGCAGTGGCAGATCGAGTCCATGAAACCGGCGGCCCCGGCGGACCTCGGCGAACAGGAGCAGGACGTATTTGCCGCCGCCCTGGATCGTTTCAGCAGCATGGTGTGGCTCAATCCCGATGAGGAAATGCCGCCGAGCGACAAGGTTGCCCTGAAGCGATTCGAAAAGGCCGGTCGCAAGCTGGGTATCAATGTTGAGCAGATCACCCGCAGGGATTACATGCGCCTTCCGGAATACGATGGCCTGTTCATCAGGGAAACCACCGCCATTGACCACCATACCTACCGTTTTGCCCGCAAGGCAGCGGCGGAGGGTATGGTAGTTATTGATGATCCTGTATCGATCCTGAAGTGCACCAACAAAGTGTTTCTTGCGGATCTTCTGAAAAACAACAAGGTTCCCACACCCAAGACGCTGATCCTGTCCAAAGACCAGAAGAACGCGGTTGAACAGGTCGTCAGCGAGTTGGGCTTTCCCGTGGTCATCAAGATTCCGGATGGCGCATTTTCCCGAGGGGTTACCAAGGCGGAGGATGAGAAGACCTTGCGAGCCGGTCTAAAGGACCTGTTCAAGCAGTCGGCCCTGGTGCTGGCCCAGGAATATCTGTACACCGATTACGACTGGCGCATTGGTGTGCTAGGTGGTCGGGCTATCTACGCCTGCAAATACATGATGGTGAAAGGCCACTGGCAGATCTACCAGCACGGTGAATCCGAGAGTGAAAGCGGTGGCTTCGAGACCATGCCCACTTACGAGGTGCCGAGAAATGTGATTCAGGCGGCCCTGAATGCCACCAAGCTGATTGGTAACGGGCTGTACGGTGTGGATATTAAACAATCCGGAAACCGGGTTGCCGTGATTGAAGTCAACGACAATCCGAGCATTGATGCCGGTGTCGAGGATCGCTTCCTCGGGGGCGAACTCTATACGCTGATCATGCAGGAGTTTCTCTCCAGAATGGAGGAGAACCGGCGGAGGTAAAGGGTTTTGCCGGCTTCTTCAGGGGCCGGCCACCCAAACCCGGACACTGCCAAACCAGGGGTAATCCCGAAGCTGATCCCTGATGTTTGCGGAGGAGAACAGGGTTTTTTCCTCGTACTCGTCGAGAAATAGTTCCAGGTGCACCTTGTTCTTCAGGTAGTGCAGCCGCAGGCGACTGTGGTGTGGAAGTTCACCAATATGCCGGGCCAGTACAGCCCGGATGTCTTCTCGGGAAGGCAGGCGCTCAGAGGTCAGTGGCTGGTCTTCGTCGTTTTCAGCGTCGATGTGGAAATTGATGTCCCGAATGTTGTCCAGAGCGTCTCGCATGCCCGAGACCACCTGCATACCGATCTGATGTCCCTCTGAAACGCTGATTTCCGGCCGGACCACCAGGTGAATATCCAGCAGGATGTCATGGCCCATGCGACGGCTACGAAGTTCGTGGACGTTGCGCACGCCGTCTGTGTCGCGGGCAATGCTCTTGAGCATCTCTGTGTCTTCGTGAGAAAGGCCGGTATCCACAAGCTCTTTTACGCTGTCCCAGGTGAACTTCCAGCCGATGTGGATAATGATTCCGGCAATCACCACTGCGGCAAACACATCGAGCCAGATCATCCCCAGCATGGCACCCGCGGTCGAAACCAGAACGACGATTGAGGAAAACGCATCGGTTCTGCTGTGCCAGGCGTTGGCGATAATCAGATCCGAGCGAATTTTCAGGCCTACATGGCGAGTGTATCGAAAGATCCACTCCTTCCCGGCCACCGACAGGGCCGCCGCTACCAGGACCGGCCACCCGGGAACGGTATCCACGTTGCCTTCGAGCAGACGAAGCGTGTTTTCCCAGGCCAGGGCAGCTCCTACCGCGATCAGAATACTACCAAGCACCAGGGTGCCGAAGGTCTCGATTCGCTGGTGACCGTAGGGGTGATCTTCATCCGGTTCCTGGCGGGAAATTTTCATGACACCGAGGACAACCAGATCCGAGGCAACGTCGGTAAAGGAGTGAATGCCATCGACCAGCAGTGCCTGGGAATGAAAAAGAGCACCTGCAATGACTTTAATGACACCGAGTACGGCATCGAGAATCATTCCAATAATGGTGACCCTTGAAGCCGCCCTCATTTCGCCCGCAAGACTGTCCCGGTTCTGTTGAGCGGAGGAAATCGGCTCTTGCATTGCAGAACTCCTGATCCGAAAACAGGTGTCAGTATAACGTTATTCTTGGAGTGTTTGGCAGTGCCGGCCCGAAAGCCGAATTTCAAGTGATTTATGCACATCATTGCAGAACGGTGACCGGGTAACATTTTGTTTAGTATTTGTCGACAGGCAAGGAAAAAATTTATAACCCATTGAAAATAAAGTTAAATTCAACTGGTCAAAAAATGATCAATCTGTAGGCTGGCGCAGTTATCAAGGGATGGGAACCGTTGCCCCTCGATTTTCAACAGGGTTATCCACAGATTCCGTGGAAAAGGTCATGAGACTGCCATGATACAGTCATTTAGAGCTGATTTTTCTCTATCCCGGGAAGCTGTGGAAAACTTCCGGTATACTCCGCCCACTTGGATCAGGGGAGTTTTTTCAGATGTACGGCGTTTTCCGCAACCTGCTTTTCCGTCTTCCGGCTGAGCAGGCTCACAATATTGCATTGAATGGTCTGGATCTTGCGCAACGATTGGGCGTTTTGAACGTTTTTTCGCCAAAAATAGATTCATTGCCAGTGAATGTTATGGGGCTGGATTTTCCGAACCCTGTCGGGCTCGCCGCAGGTCTTGATAAGAACGCCGATCATCTTGATGCACTGGGAGCCCTGGGCTTCGGATTCATTGAAGTGGGAACAGTCACGCCACTGGCGCAGCCTGGAAACCCCAAACCGAGAATGTTTCGACTGCCGGAGCATCAGGCCATCATTAATCGCATGGGTTTCAATAACGAAGGGTTGGACCACTTGCTGGCGCGCGTGGACAATCGCCGGTACCGCGGGGTGTTGGGAATCAATGTTGGCAAGAACAAGGATACGCCGAACGATCAATCCGAATCGGACTACCGAAAGGGGATTTCGGCTGTCTACACCCGCGCCGATTACATTACGGTGAATGTGTCCTCGCCCAATACGCCAGGGCTACGGGATCTGCAGTTTGGGGACTCCCTGAAAGGGCTTCTGGAAGCCATCAAGGACGAGCAACTGAAGTGCGAAAAAGAACATGGGCGTTATGTGCCTGTAGCCGTAAAGATTGCTCCGGACATGGACGATGACGGTATCCGTTTTGTGGCATCTGCGCTGCGAGAGACGGGGCTGGACGGCGTGATTGCCACCAATACAACGGTCAGTCGTGATGCGGTGGCTGGTCATCCTTATGCCAATGAGGCCGGGGGGCTGAGCGGAGTGCCGGTTCGGGAAGCGTCTCTGAGGGTCATAAAGGGACTTTACGCGGAGTTGGGGGAGTCGTTGCCGATTATTGGCGTGGGCGGCATTACCGACGGCGAGAGCGCAGCAGAGAAAGTCCGGGCCGGAGCCAAACTTGTACAAATTTACACAGGGTTTATTTACCGTGGGCCTCAGCTGATAAAAGAAGCCGTTGAGGCGATCAGGCAGGTACAGTGATTGTCGGTGTCCCAGAACGAAGGTGGGCCCGCTTAGCGGGCCCGAGCGGGGAATGAACCCCGTAGCGCTTCTTCGCATGGTATGGGGCGGGAGGCCCCATTTGGGTTACTCTGGGTACTGCGTCAAGTTGTGTAGAAAAAGATCAGATTAAGATTCGGGGTTAGTTCAGCCGTCAAGCCGTCGTAACGTTAGCCAGTTTGTGGATGCCGGATACGCCGGTCATGCCCTCCCATTGATCTGTGCGGCCTTCTCGCCACCCGTTCAGCCATTCCTGGCGAACTTCCGCCTGTTCAATCGGGCAGCTGTCTTTGGATTTACCGGACACGCCAGCGAGATAACCCCGCTTGTATGCACGAGCGTACATGTCTCTTTTCTGTCTTTTCATGCCGTTCCTCACTGATGGATTAACAGAATAAGCGTGTACACACCTGCAGTGGCTGCGACAACTGTTACCCGCTCCGGGATAACCCACTATTGTCAGCTCAAGCCAGAGCAGTCAGGATCCTGTTAACGGAAGGTTTGTTACCTTCCTGAACGACGCGTCAATTACAAGGTAAGTCGAACCTTGCGCAGATGTACACTAATTATTTCATCTATGTGACGCTTTTTTTATAGTTATGTGAACTAAAAAATCACCACCAATTTCGGAACAGCCAGTATTCCGGAAACTTACCAGTCGCCGCTGATACACCAGGAGTTGAACTTGTCCAAATCTGTATTTTTCGTAACCTGCCCGAAGGGGGTGGAATACCTTCTGGCGGACGAGCTCAGCACTTTTGGCCTGGACACCGTGCGCAACGCGCCGGCGGGAGTCTGGGTAGAAGGTTCTCTGGAAGGTGGCTACCGCGCGTGCCTCTGGTCGCGCCTGGCCAACCGGGTGATCCTCCATGTCGACGAAGTGAATGCCAACAGTGGCGACGAGCTTTATGACGGTGTTGTGCACATGGACTGGCAGCAGCATATCCCGGTGAATGGAAGCTTCCGGGTCACTTTTCTCGGTCAGAACGAGGCAATCCGGAATACGCAATACGGAGCACAGCGGGTAAAAGACGGCATTGTTGACCGGTTCCAGGCCAATGGAGGCCCGAGGCCTTCCGTGGATGCCAAGAATCCCGATGTCATTATCTCCGCTCGACTGAATCGGGGGCCCCTGTCACTGGGAGTCGACCTAAGCGGCCATAGCCTCCATATGCGCGGCTACCGGACAGATAAAGGCATAGCACCACTTAAAGAAAACCTGGCGGCGGCATTACTGATGCGTGCGGGCTGGCCAGAGATTGCCTCGACCGGCGGCGATTTTCTGGACCCGATGTGTGGGTCCGGCACGCTTGTTATTGAAGCCGCGATGATGGCGCTGGATATGGCGCCCGGGCGCAAACAGGAGCGGTTTGGTTTCGAGAAATGGCTGGGCCATCAGCCGGAGCTCTGGTTGTCCTTGCGCCAGGAAGCAGAACGTCGCGCCCATGAGGGTAAACAGAAACGAATCCCCAGGCTGGCGGGCTTTGACCAGGACAGTCGGGTCATTGCGACGGCCTGGAAGAATATCCAGCGGGCCGGGCTTGAGAGTATTGTCCACGTTGAAGCTCGATCGGTTGACGCCCTGGAACCGGAGGGCGGCTGGTCCAAACATGGGTTGGTGTTGACCAATCCCCCATACGGTGAGCGCTTGAGTGAGCGCAGGGAACTGGGCGCCCTGTACCAGGCCCTGGGCGCTGCAGTGAAACGCAGCGTACCCGGCTGGCGGCTTGGTGTGTTTACCGGTGCCCCGGAATACGGCAAGTCCATCGGTTTGCGAAGCTACAAGCAATACCGGCTTTTCAACGGCAAACTGCCCGCTCAGTTGCTGTTGTTCGAAATCAATGACGCCAGCGCCATGACCCCGCGGGGCCCCGATATCCCCGGTGAGATTACTCCTCGTATTGCTAACGAGGAACGTGCGGCCATGCTTCGTAACCGGCTCAAGAAAAATATGAAGACCATTGGCCAGTGGGCGAGAAAGCAGGGCATTGGTTGCTATCGTCTTTACGATGCCGACATGCCGGAGTTCGCTCTGGCAATCGATATCTATGAGGGCCGGATACACGTGCAGGAGTACGCGGCCCCGAAATCGGTGGACGAACGTTCCGCCCGTGAACGTCTGGCCGAAGCTCTTGCAGTGATTCCCGAAGCGCTCGGCGTGGACCGGGAAGACATGGTGTGCAAGCAGCGCCAGCGCCAGACGGGCACCAGCCAGTATGAAAAGCAGGCTGCCAGTGGCGAGTTTTTCAAGGTTCACGAACATGGCTGTGTGCTGAAGGTGAACCTGAAGGATTACCTGGACACCGGTCTGTTTCTGGATCATCGGCCGGTGCGGCACTGGATTCAGCAACACGCCGCAAACCAGCGGTTTCTGAATCTGTTCTGCTATACCGGGGCGGCCACGGTGCATGCCGTGGTAGGAGGCGCCAGCCGCTCTCTCAGCCTTGATATGTCAAAAACCTATGTCGGATGGGCCGAGGAGAATCTGGCCCTGAACGGTGCGGATCCCCGGAAACATCGGGTAGAGCAGGCGGATTGCCTGGCCTGGCTTGCGGACCGAAAAACGGCGGACCAACGGGATCTTTTCCAATAATTTCCGGCGATTCAAGCTCGACGAGGCGCTGGAAAGCGAGTTCGAGGTTTCCGAAGTTACCCGGGATACCCTGGACAGGGATTTCCAGCGCAATGCCCGGATCCACCGGTGCTGGCACATCCGCCATAAGGCATAAAGGAAATCGAATAGAACGTTAGGTCGGATTAGCGAAGCGTAATCCGACCTGTATCTAGAACTCGTAGCGCAGGCCGCCGGAGAACTGGAAGGTATTCACATCCGTGGCGGTATCTTCGAAGAGCTTTCCTCCCTCGAACACCAGGAAGGTGTCGTCCATTACTTCGAAGTCGAGGCCGGCAATCCAGCTGACGCTGAAGCCGCTGTCTGGAAATTCGCCTTCGAGGTCCAGAAAGGGGTTGTTGCGGTCATTCGCCGGGTCGCTAATCTCCCCCTCGCCATGGATATAGGAAAAGCCAAACTGTCCGTAGAGGTTGGCGTAGTCGGTAATCGGATAGTGCAGGCCGATATACCAGCTGGCGTAGTAGTCAATGCTCAGTGTGAGGTCACTATTTGGGACTTCGGCGTCTTTAAAGCCACCGCCCGCCCGCAACTCGGCGTGGAACAGGTCGGTGATATGACCACCCATCACCAGTGTTCCGCCAGTGCCCCAGGCCGTCTCCTTGGTGTTTTCACCGATGGTGCGGTGGTTGTAAGTGGTTGCCAGCAGACCGATGTAGTGTTTGTCTGCTCGAGGAGTATCCTGGGCCAGAACAGCCTGGGAGGCGAGAAACAGGGCGGGGACAAGTGGGCAGATAAGGGGCGTTCGCACAACCTTGTTCATTGTTATCGGGCTTCCTGACGTGGGCGAATACGGGCTGATTCTGCCTTGTGTAACCGTTTGTTACGTCGACCCGTGTCACACTTCCCTGTGTCTGTTCTGCACCGTTAAAGGTCTTCGTCGAACAGGCCTTCTTCCCGAGCCATTAGCAGCAGGGCGTAGACGCCATTTTCGGGCAGTTGAGGTTCCAGGCTTTCCTCGAACAGCAACTGGCGACGACGATCTTCCAGGGTTTCGCTGTCGAGGCCGGTAATAAGCTCACTGATGGGTGCGATCTCAAACGGGGCTTCCTGTCCCACCGCCGTGAAGATCAGGTCCACCAGAATCTCGTCCGGATCAAGGCCGTCCACGAATACGGTCTGGTCTGGCAGGTCCTGGTGCAGTTCCCGGGCCAGTTCGATGAGGGGCACGCCCTGTTCTTCCAGGTAGAGCAGGTCGATATCACCGAGGTCACCGTCTTCGGGGAGCCAGTCATCGGAAGGGGCGATCACCACGGTTTTCATCCGGCCGTCTTCCAGCGACCAGGCCATAGCGGTTGGGAAAAGCGCGTCGTCGGTCTGGCAGTATTCAATGTCGAGAAATCTCGGTGCAGGCACGTTGGGCTCCCGGTGCTGGTTAATTTGTGACCCGGTTATAGGGAATGTCCGTTGACCAGTATGAGGCTTTACGGCTTCATGCCATACTGATGGCGCAATTATCTTTTAATCAGGGACATCATGGAACACGCTGAATTTAACAAAGATTTATTGAAGTTTCTGAACACCTCTCCCACACCCTGGCAAGCAGTTGACACCATGAAGCAACGGCTCAGTGCGGCCGGGTTCCAGGAACTGGATGAGCGGGAAGACTGGTCACTGGCCAAAAACCAGGGCTTTTTCGTTATCCGTAACGGCTCTTCGATCGTTGCCTTCCGCACCGGCAGCAAAGACGTTGTCACCTCGGGGATCCGTATGGTGGGTGCCCATACCGATAGCCCCTGCCTGAAGGTCAAGCCCACACCTGAGCTTCGCCGAAAGGGTTTTTTCCAGCTGGGGGTCGAGGTCTACGGCGGTGTTCTGCTCAACCCCTGGTTTGATCGGGACCTTTCTCTGGCCGGTCGGGTTACGGTGTTGGACGAGGACGGCAAGGTGCGGGATACGCTGGTGGATTTTCGCAAACCCATCGCGTATATCCCCAGTCTGGCCATCCACCTCGACCGCGAAGCCAACAGCAATCGGACGGTTAATCCCCAGACCGATCTGCCACCGGTTGTGATGCAGGTTCCGGAAAGTGACACGACCAGCTTTGTCGATTTGCTGTCACAACAGGTCAGAACAGAATCCGGACTGAGTGTTCGCAAGGTTCTGGGCTACGAGCTGAGCTTTTACGATGCCCGTGAGGCGTCGTTTGTCGGTTTGCGCGATGATTTCATCGCATCCGCTCGGCTGGACAACCTGCTGAGTTGTTACATCGGCCTTCAGTCTTTGCTGAAAGCTTCCGGTGATCAGGCCGCTCTGTTGGTCTGCAATGATCACGAAGAGGTTGGCAGTATGTCGGCCGAAGGCGCCCAGGGGCCGTTCCTCACGGCGGTGCTGGATCGTTGGGCCGGCTCCGGCAAGGCTCGGGCCATTGCCCGTTCGATGATGGTGTCGGCGGATAATGCCCACGGCATTCACCCCAATTACATGGATAAACACGACGAAAATCACGGTCCGATTCTCAATAAGGGGCCGGTGATCAAGGTTAACCACAACCAGCGTTACGCCACCAACAGTCGCTCGGCGGCTGTATACCGCCACATCAGTGACGAGCTGGGTTTGCCACACCAGACGTTTGTGGTTCGAAGTGACATGGGCTGTGGCAGTACCATCGGGCCGCTCACGGCGGGTAATCTGGGAGTGACCACGCTGGACATTGGTGTACCGCAGTTCGGTATGCACTCTATTCGGGAACTGATCGGAACCGAGGATGGCTTCACGCTGTTCCGCGTGCTGACCGAATTCATGCAGCGCGAACAGATTTTCTAGGGCGGGAAACGAAAAATGCCGCTGATTCATCAGAAGCAGCGGCATTTCGAAATAAGTGGCTCCCCGAGCTGGGCTCGAACCAGCGACAAACGGATTAACAGTCCGTTGCTCTACCAACTGAGCTATCGGGGAACAGCATCAAGTGGCGCGCATATTAAGCGCTTTGATTTACGGGGTCAACCCCCTGATATGAAAGGCTAAAAATTGTACGAAAGCAGGACTCTTCACTATCGTCCGCCACCGTGGCTACGCAACGGTCACGTCCAGTCGGTCTGGCCCACGCTGTTTCGCAAAGTACCCATGGTGGATCCCGAGCCGGAAGTGATTGCGACGCCGGATGACGACGAACTGCACCTGGACTGGTACCGGCAGGGCAGCGACCGTCTGGCGATTGTGTCCCACGGGTTGGAGGGGCATAGCCGGCGTCCCTACGTGCTCGGTTTAACCCGAGCCTTGCTGCGTGAGGGATGGGATGTTCTGGCGTGGAACTTCCGCTCCTGCGGCGGCATTATGAATCGGCAACCCAGGTTCTATCATAGCGGCGCCACCGAGGATCTCGGCCTGGTGGTCAATCACGGTTTGTCGGGTAACTACAAAACCCTGTTCCTTTCCGGGTTTAGCATGGGGGGCAATCTGACGCTGCTTTATCTGGGCGAACAGGGTGAGGGAGTCGATAGCCGGATCTGCGGCGCCGTTGCCTATTCGGTTCCCTGCGACCTGGCCGGCAGCGCCGATATGCTGGCGCTGCCCAGCCGAAAGATTTACATGCAGCGCTTTCTTCGGGATCTGAAGGTGAAAATGCAGGAGAAGGCAGAAAAGTTCCCGGACCTGATCGATGTTTCCGGGTTTGACGCGATCCGCAGTTTTCATGAGTTTGATGACCGCTACACGGCACCACTGCACGGTTTCCGCAATGCCCGGGATTACTGGGCACAGTGCTCGGCACTGGGGCGCATGCGAGATGTGCGGGTGCCGGCGCTGATGGTCAATGCCGCCGATGATCCTTTCCTGTCGCCGCAATGCTTTCCGGAGTCCCGGCGGCAGCTCGGCGCCCATGTGCGCCTTGAGGCGCCCCGCTGGGGCGGTCATGTGGGGTTTGTCGAGCATGCCAGGGACGGGTTCTACTGGTCAGAGCGCCGGGCCCTGGCGTTTCTTCGGGGGTTGCACTGAGTCGGGGTTACTGAAGGATCGGTTTGATGACCGGCCAGACGTTGTCCAGCAGTTTGACCTGGGCTTCCTCGGTAGGATGAATACCATCGTCCTGCATCAGTCCGTCCTGGTTGTAGATGCCGTCCAGGAAGAAGGGAACCAGAGCGGTGTCGTAACGGTCTGACAGCTTCGGGTAGATTTCGGCGAACATCTCTGTGTACCGCTGTCCGTAATTGGGAGGTATCTGCATGCCCACCAGTACGGCACGCGCCCCCGAACCCTGGACTTTTTCGATCATGGAGGCGAGATTGGATTCGATAACATTGGGCGGAAAGCCGCGAAGGCCGTCGTTGCCTCCCAATTCGATGATCACCACTTCGGGCTCGTTCTCCTCAAGCAGTTCGGGCAGACGACGAGCGCCGCCATCGGTGGTCTCTCCGCTGATGCTGGCATTGACCACTTCCCATTCCGTTAGTCCCTTGTCTTCCAGGCGCTCACGTAACAACTGCACCCAGGCAGTTTCGGAGGGGACGCCATAGGCGGCACTGAGGCTGTCTCCGACAATCAGAAGCGTGTTCTGGCTCGCCGCCACGGGCAGCGCCAACAGGGTAGCTACAAGAAAAAGAATTGATCTGACGTACACCAATGCCGTATGCATAGACAACCAATACACCTTTAAGTCGTTTTCAGGACCCAGGATCGGGAGACTCCGTGAACCAGATGACCAATATTAACCCGGATAGCCAGAGCCCAATGTTACGGGTAAATAACCTGACTCACCGCGTCAGTGTTGAAACCGATACGCTCACGATCTTGCAAGGGGTCACTCTTGAAATCAATCGGGGAGAGTCCGTAGCGATTGTCGGGCGCTCCGGTTCCGGTAAAACCACACTCCTGGGCCTGTTAGCCGGCCTCGATACGCCGACTGAAGGAACGGTTGAGCTGGACGGGTCGGTGATCAGCAAGCTCAGCGAAGACGTGCGGGCAAAGCTTCGGGCCCACCGGGTTGGGTTCGTGTTCCAGTCCTTCCAGCTTTTACCTGCGCTCACCGCGCTCGAGAACGTTATGTTGCCCCTGGAGCTGGCGGGTATGAGCGCTCCGGAAAAAAGAGCACGTGAATTACTGGAACGGGTGGGCCTGGGCGAACGTCTGACCCACACTCCAAGACAGCTGTCGGGCGGTGAGCAGCAGCGGGTAGCGATTGCGCGGGCGTTCGCTTCTGAGCCGCTGATTCTGTTTGCTGATGAGCCGACCGGCAACCTGGACAACCGCACCGGCCAGGCAGTCTCCGATCTGCTCATGGCGCTCAACCGGGAGCAGGGCACAACGCTGGTAATGGTTACCCACGACGAACACCTGGCGGCGCGCTGCAATCGGCAGTTCCACATTGAAGCCGGCGTTCTTACCGAACCGAGCGCTGCTCAGGAGATGGCACACTGATGGCGGCTGCAAACAAGCTCATGTCGGTCCGCCGGGATTGGCGGGAACGGGATGTTCGTGTCGTTCTTGCCGCTCTGATCATTGCCGTTGCCACGGTTGCTACCATCGCCCTGTTTGCCAGCCAGCTGCAACGCACCCTGGTTTCCTCAGCCAGTTCGTTCCTGGCGGCGGATCGGCAGCTGGAAGCGGAAAATGGTCGACCCATTCCCGATTCATGGCTGGAGGAAGCGACTGATCAGGGGCTTGCAACCGGTCGAATGGTGGAATTCTCCACCATGGTTTTGGGCGCTGATAATTTCCAGCTGGTGTCGGTGAAAGCCGTCAGCAACGAATATCCGCTCCGGGGGGATATCGAAATACAGCGGGACCCAACGGGTCCCAGGGAGCTGGTCAGTCAGGGGCCCGGGCCAGGAGAGGTCTGGATCAACCCGCGCCTGCTCAGACTGCTGGATCTGGAAATCGGAGAGCCCCTGGAAGTCGGGAATCTGAACCTGACCGTCTCAGGTCTCCTCATTCGCGAGCCCGACGGTGGTTTCCGGCTCTCCGCGCTGGCGCCACGGGTAATGATGCATGTGGATGATGTCTCAGCCACCGGGGTGATTCAGGAGGGCAGCCGGGTTGAGTATGTTTATCTGTTTGCCGGTGATGAAGCCTCGCTGGAGTCTTACTATCAATGGCTGCAACCCCGCATGGAGCCCAGCCATGAATGGGAGGGCGTTCGCGATGGTGAAACCTTCTCCCGCTCCCTTGAGCGTGCCGAGCGATTCCTGCTGCTCGGCGGCAGCCTTGCGGTTCTGCTTGCCGCTGTGGCGGTTGCTGTTGCAAGCCGGCAATACGCCCTGTCTCAACGCGACACCGTCGCATTACTGAAGACCCTCGGTCTGAGCGGCGCTGGTATTGGCGGCTTGTATCTCAGGCGTCTGGCACTCTGGGGCGTTACCGGCATCGTCGGTGGCCTGCTGGTGGCCATGCCGCTTTACTGGTTGCTGACTCGCATGCTGAGCGAGGTACTGGAGCGCCCGGTGGACTTCCAGCTCGACCCCTCCGCCCTGGTACCCGCGCTTCTGACCGCTCTTGTTTCTCTGTTTGCCTTCGCCTATCCGCCGGTGCGTCGGCTTCGCAATGTGCCGGCCATGCGCGTACTGCGAAGCCAACCCGGTGAAACAGGTCGTGAGGCCTTGCCGGATATCCTGATCGCCATTGTGGCGGTGTTCGGACTGGTCTGGATGTACGCCGGCGAACTGGCCCTCGTGGTTTCCCTGCTCGGTGGCCTTGCCCTGCTGCTTGGCGCCCTTGGCCTGGTTGGATGGCTGCTAGTGGCCACACTGCGTAAGGTCCGTGGCGGCGGTAACGCCTGGCGTCTGGCATTGGTGGGCCTCTACCGGCATCGCAGGGCCAGTCTGTCCCAGATTGCCGTGTTTGCGATGACATTGATGCTTGCCGCCACGCTGATACTGGTGCGGACTTCATTACTGTCGGACTGGCAGGGCCAGTTGCCCGATGACGCGCCCAATCACTTCCTGATCAATATTGCGCCGGACGCGGTTGAGGACGTTGATGCGTTCTGGCAAGAGCGTGGCCAGCCCCTGGATAAACTCTACCCCATGGTTCGCGGCCGTCTGACCGAGCTCAACGGACAGCCGGTCAAGGAAACGGTCAGTAAGGATGAGAATGTAAACGCCCTTAACCGTGAACTGAACCTCACCTGGATGTCGGCTCTACCGGAAGACAACGAGGTAGTGGAGGGCACCTGGTTCGGTGAGAACCAGAAAAACGGCGTCTCGGTGGAAGCCGAACTGGCTGCACAACTCGGCCTGTCATTGGGCGACAAACTGACCTTTACCATCGGTTCCGAGAAGGTAACGGAAGCTGTCACTAGTATCCGCACGGTTCAGTGGGACAGCATGAAACCCAATTTCTACATGGCCTTCCCGCCGGAGGGCGGCCTGACAGACATGCCTGCAACCTGGATAACCAGCTTTTATCTTCCCAAGGACAGCAAGGATGCATTGAACGAGTTTTCGCGCCAGTTCCCGACCGTTTCGGTACTGGAAATCGACCACGTGATCGAGCGAATCCAGGAGATTGTCCGCCAGGTAACACAGGCGATTGAAGCCATCCTGGCGCGGATTCTTGCCGCAGCGCTTGTGGTTATGGCAGCGGTGGTCAGTGCGACGCTCCAGGACCGGCAAAGGGAAGGGGCCTTGCTACGAACTCTGGGCGGCAGGCAGAAACTGTTAGTGCGCAGCACTATGCTCGAGTTCGCGTTGCTGGGAGGCTTTGCAGGTTTATTGGGCGTGGTTGCCGCCGAGGCGGCGGTCTGGGCACTGCAGTTCCGGATGTTCGAGGGCACATTCCAATGGCACTGGCATGTGGTGCGGCAGCGGTTATCGGTAGTTGGCGAGAATGGCGTCAAGTTCGCCGTTCTCTCTCATCTCCGCCAGTTCGGCATTGAATTGATTGGCGAAGGAATGCCAGTCCTTACGCAACATCAGCCGGAAGCCATAATTGCTGATGCCCTTGCTGGTTATGTCGAAGTGCTGCCTGAGGCCCTCGTTCCGCAGGATCCATTTTCCGACCAGCCGATCAGCGACAGCCGCGTCGAATCGGTCGCCGTGCAACACGAACGTGAACATGTCCTTGTCCCTGGAAACATCGAAACGGCGAACTCGGCCCTCTTCGAAGTAAGGCTCGAGCAGCGGATACCGGTACCCGAGGTGAGTAACAATGGTTTTTGAAACCAGATCGTCTGGGCTCTCGTACGAGAAGTCCGATTGAGCAGGTGCAAAAAACACCTCTTCGATGTCTACGACAGGATCAGTAAACAGGAACTGCTCCGGATTATCTGCCCACTCCCGGGCCCTTGGCGTGCCGTCGATGTAACCCTCAAGCAGCATCTGATCAACCCGCTTTCGCGGAATCCTTTCCGCAATAACCCTGTAGCCAAGGCGTTTGGCAACCACGGACACGACATCCCACATGATTCCTGAGGGTTGGTTCTGATCAACGATCAGATAGGGGGGATAGCCGTTGGGAGAGATGTTGAAACGGAATACACGCTCTTCCCCGGACACTTCCTCGGACGCGGATACGGAAAAAGAAGGTATTGTCAGACCAACCAGCAGGATGCCGAGAATGGCAGAGGTGAGGCAGGACACTCGGTTTTGCATGCGGAGGGGGCTCTCTACGAAACGATGCTGTAGGTGAAAAATGAACCCGGCTATCATCCCTGCCAGAAGTGGCTAATTGTCCTCTTTTGCTCAGTCCTTTTCAATGATGTGATTTCTATCTTAAGAAAAATGCTGAAGCCGGGGCCGCGTGCGGCCCCGGCTTTCCGATTATGCCCAGGCGCGTCGCAGAACCGCGCGGGCGTCCTCCAGTGTCACTTCCTTAGGGTTGAACATGATGGAGCCATCATCCAGCGCCATTTCGGCGATGTGATCCAGTTGATCCTCGGTTACCTTGCCGGTTTCCTTCAGTGTACGTGGCAATTGGCACCGCTTGTAAAGGGCATCCCGAAGTTTGCGAATGGCGGAAATACTGGCCTCTGCCCGGCGGCTTGCAGGCGTTGCTGCGAACACTTCCGGGCCTTCCAGATACAGCAACAAGTCGCCCAGAGGATCCCGGATGGTTTCCAGGTTGTACTCCAGCACATAGGGCAGGTAAAGACTCATACACAGACCGTGGGGCAGGTGACAGATAGCGCCGGTTGCGTGTCCCAATGCGTGCACCAGGCCCACCATGGAATTTGAAAAGGCAATGCCGGCCATGGTCGACGCCTGGGCCAGCTCCAACCGGCCGTCGCTGTCTTTTGGGTTGTCCATTACATTGAGCAGGGAGTGGCTGATCTTTTTGATCGCCGCGGTGGCGTAGGCGTCGCTCAATGGGTTCTTGGCCATGCAGGTAAAGGCTTCCGTGGCATGGGTCATGGCGTCCATCGCCGTTGCCGCGGTAATGTGCGGCGGCAGGGTAAGTGTCATGCGCGGATCAATGATCGCCGCGTTAGGCAGCAGGAACGATGACGTGAAGGGCAGCTTGACGCCCTTGGTTTCATCGGTGATCACGGCAACGGAGGTGACTTCCGAACCGGTACCGGCCGTTGTGGGCACAACGAAAAAGGGCTTCAGGGGATGCTTGAGCACGCCGGCACCGCTGTACTTTGCGATATCGTCACCACCCTCGGAAACCAGAATATTGACGGCCTTGCCGGTATCAATCGCCGAACCGCCGCCGACGGCGATAATGGAGTCGCACTTTTCCTGACGGTAAATGCCGGCGATATCACGCACCACGGTGGTGGAGGAGTCTGGCGGAACATCATCATAGATAGACGTGATTTCCAGCCCGCTTTCCTCACAAGCGGCGATAACGGGTTCCAGCAGACCCGCAGCCCGTACGCCCTTGTCGGTTACGATCATCGGCCGTCTCGCAGCCATGCCTGTGAGCTCATAGGGAATGTGTTCAAGTGCGGCCTTGCCGGCAATGACTTTCACCGGGCAGAAGAACTCATAATATTTAGTGGTCATCACGCTCTCGCTGTCTCGACAAAATTGGTGGCAACTTTCAGGTAAATGCGCGCAGCACTGATCAGTTTTTCCGGCAGGTGCAGATCGGCCGGGTACTCCTTCACGGCCCGCTCGGCGATCAGTTTTGGCAGGATGAATGACTCAAGCCGGTTCAGCACCCGGGTCATGCGCACCGCATAGCTGATGTCGCCATCGACCAGCATGCGGTCATTGGCGAATGCCACAGAGGTTTTCTCCTGGAAAGACAGCACCAGAAACGCATGGGCAATGTGCTTGAACTGAATTGACAGGTCGACGGGGCGGGGTGCCTGGTCACCGTGGTAGCTGAATCGCCCCTGGCCGGTGTGCTCCACGATCAGCTTTGAGCCTTCTGGCATCACCATCATTTCAAACAGAAAGCCATCAGGCAGGGCCCTGGCTTCATTTTGCGCCTTTTCGTCCACTTCACTCACCGCCTGCAGTGCCCGCCCCATTACCTGAAACATCAGTTCCACATACAAGCGGCGCGCCTGGAAGACCATGGGCTGGATACGTTTCGCTAACATGTCCGTCATCCAATCATTGTTGATGTGATCTGATTTTTAGAGTTATTGCTCTAAAAGTCAATGGAGGCGTTGACAGAAGATGTGCGTCAGACCGGCAATCTTGATCCCGGGCAATAAAAAGGCCGGAACCCCTCGGGACTCCGGCCTTCTAAATCCAACGTTTCCGGCGGCAATTATTGCGTGAGTGCCGCCAGTTTACGTTTGGCCTCTTCAGCCACGTCACCACCGGCTTCGGCGGCCTTGCTGTAATAGGCAATGGCTTCATTTCGATTATTCTGTTTTACCGCGACATCGCCGAGTCGCAGGAAGGCGATGGATGTGGGAACGGTTTCATTGGCTTTGATGAGGTTTTCCCTGGCCTTGTCCAGATTATTGAGTCTCAGGGCATTCAGGCCGTTGTAAAGGCGGTATTTAAACATTTCGGGATACAGCTCCACGGCCTTCTCGAAGTCGGCAGCGGCTTTCTCGGCTTCCTTCTGCTCCTGATAGATTCGACCGCGCAGCGCGTAGAACATGGCCTCCCGCGGAAGCAGGCGAATCGCTTCGTTTACTTTGTCCAGGGCAGGTTTCATTTCACCCTTGGAAGCAAGCTCCATGGCCTTGTCGTGGGCCTCGTACGCGGGTTGCAGCGAACGGAGCTTGGCCATCTTGCGTTCATAGACATCCTCTCCCCGATAGCCGCCGGCACCGATCTTCTGAACCAGTTCGCGGTTTTCCTGCACCCTCTTTGCCGAGGGTGGATGGGTCGCAAACAGACCATCAATGAAGCTGGACTGACGGCCCTCAGAGAGTTTCAGAAAGAGCTCCTGAAGCTCGACAGCCGCCTGCGGGTCGTAGCCTGCCTGTTTCATGTAAAGAATGCCGTAATGATCAGATTCCAGTTCATCTCCCTGGCTGTATTGCGCCAGTGCGAGTTGGGCCCCCAATGCGGCACCACCCATGATCAGCCCGGCCCATTCGTTATCCGAAAGCGCAAAGCCGAGGCCAGCAACGCCGGCACTGATCAGCATGCCCTGTTGCATCCGCTGAACACTGTGTCTGGCCGCAGCGTGAACAATCTCGTGGCCAAGAACCGAGGCAAGCTGAGCCTCGTCCTCGAGTTCTGTCAGCAGGCCGCGATTGATGGCGATCTTGCCTCCGGGCAAGGCCCAGGCGTTGGGCACGCTGCTGTTAAGAACCACGAATTCGTAGGGCAGATCGGGACGATCGCTGACCTGCGCCAGCTTCTGGCCGACCTCGCTCACGTACAGATTCAGCTCGGGGTCGATATAAAACCGGCCGCCCTGGGTTTGCTGTGTGGGCTCGTATTGCTCCGCGCCCATGGCGAGTTCCTGGCTCTCGCCGATCAGCGAAAGCTGCTTTTCGCCGGTAACCGGATTAACCGAGCAACCACTCAGCAATACCGCCAGAGTAACGATAGCGAGGCTGGTTTTGATAGCAGACAGGTTCAAGATGAGCTCCCTTTTCGATGAATCTATGTCGGGCTTCGTTGTAAAACTTTGCCCGATTCCTGAATGGCCAGTTTATAGCACATGATTGGTCGTGGGTGGATTACCGCACCGCCTCGAGCGGTGGTGGCGAACAGGTCCTTGGCGTATCATAAGCCCCTGTTCCCGCTCTGTTTCGCCATTTTCAAATCTAGGGCAGCCAATGGGTAATCTTCTCGAATTAATCGCTTTGCTCTGGTTCCTGGTTTGTTGGCTGGGTTATACCGAGTACTCCAAACGCCGCGCCGCCGACCGACCCTGTCTCTCCAACACGCTCGACCTTTATCGGGAAGACTGGATGCGCGTCATGTTGCGCCGGGAAAACCGGATTGCTGATGCGTCGGTGGTTGGTAACCTGGAGCGAAACGGCGCCTTTTTCGCTTCCAGTTGCCTGCTGATTCTTGCGGGTATCATCACTGCGCTCGGATACACCCAGGAAGTGATGGAAGTGTTCAGCACCATGCCATTCGGAACCTTGCCGACCCGGGAAATCTGGGAGCTGCGCATGGTGGTGCTGCTAGTGGTGTTTATCTATGCCTTCTTCAAATTCACCTGGTCCATGCGGATGTACAATTTTGTCTCGGTGATGGTAGGCAGTGCCCCGCCACCGGACGATACCAAAACCAGCCCGGCAGGACGGGAAGCCTTCGCCCGCAGTGCCGGCAACATCTGCAACCTCGCAGGCGACGCGTTCAACCTGGGTCTTCGATCCTACTATTACGCGCTTGCCGTGGTAGGCTGGTTTATCCATCCGATCGTTTTCATGGCGGCGTCCACCCTGGTGGTCATCCAAAAGTTGATCCACAGGTTGAACCTGAATGAACGATGACATCCGACGGAAACGGGTTACCCGTTTTATCGACACACTCAACCAGGCCAAAGAGCTGGGGCTTACCGTTACAGAAGCCAAAAAGGGCAGCCTGACACTGTGCCTTCCATACAGCGACCGGATCATCGGTAACCCGGACACCGGTGTGATTCATGGCGGCGCCATTACTACCCTCATGGATACCACCTCAGGCTGTGTGATCCTTTGCGCACTGGAAGATTTTGAGCTTTGCCCAACGCTCGACCTGCGTGTCGACTACATGCGCCCGGCACATCCCAGGAAGCCGGTCTACGCAAGGGCTGAAACCTATCGGGTAACCCGTAACATCATTTTTACCCGGTGCGAGGCTTATCAGGAGGGAGGTGAAACCATTGCCAACTGCGTGGCCACCTTCATGCGGATTGGCAAGGATGCCAGCCCAAAACACTACCGGGACCTGATTACCGGAGGTGAAGAATGACCGATCCTGAAATCCTGCGCTACACCCAGGAGACCGGTGACTTCAGCCGGATGCTGAATAGCATTCCCTACGCCACCTGGATCGGTCTGCAGTGCGAGCGCTTCGGTGACGACCTGATTTTCCGTCTGCCCTGTAAAGACTCCAACCTCGGAAACCCGATCCTGCCGGCCATTCACGGCGGTGTGATCGGTGGTTTCATGGAGATGTCCGCCAACATCTACCTGATCATGTCCCAGGAAAGCCTGCGCATGCCCCGCATCGTCGACTTTTCCCTGGATTACCTCCGTGCCGGCCTCAACCGCGAAACCTACGCCGAATGCCGCCTGACCCGCCAGGGCAATCGGGTTGCCAATGTGATGGTCAGCGCCTGGCAGAAATCCCGCTCGCAGCCAATTGCCACTGCCAGGGCGCATTTCCTTCTCGAAGACTGATTTGCCAATGCACCGGGGCTTGAAATGCCCCGGCGTGCCCCCACTTTTGCTCAGAACGAACACAATAGCCTGGTGGCGCGGGTAGGAAGGGCTTTCCAAAACCGTGCGGAGCCATGGGTGAAGAGCGAAAGCTCTTCACGGGCAGGCCATGGACGGCCTGCCCAGGACCCTTGTGCGACGCAGGAGCGAAAAGCGCGAGGGGCGGAGCCGAGCGTACATGGATGTATTCACAGCGTGTTTTGGAAAGCCCTTCCTACCCGTGCCGCTCCACGAATCATGAGGTAACTCGGGCGCTGCCATTAGCCCGTTTATTTGTAGCAGGAGACAAAAACGCCATGACGGTTGAGACGCAAAAAGAGACTCTGGGTTTTCAGACCGAAGTGAAGCAGCTGCTTCACCTGATGATTCACTCGTTGTACTCCAACAAGGAAATCTTCCTTCGTGAGCTGATTTCCAACGCTTCAGATGCCGAGGACAAACTGCGTTTCGCAGCCCTGAAAGATGACGGCCTTTACGAGGGCGATCCCGAGCTGAAGATTCGCCTGGATTTCGATGAAGAGGCGAATACTGTCACGCTGACCGATAACGGTATCGGCATGACCCGTGACGACGTCATCCAGAACCTGGGCACCATTGCCCGTTCCGGCACCGCCGAATTCCTGCAGCAGTTGTCTGGTGATGAGAAGAAGGACAGCAAGCTGATTGGCCAGTTTGGTGTCGGTTTTTATTCGGCGTTTATCGTGGCCGACAAGGTGGATGTGTTTACCCGCCGCGCCGGTGCTCCGGCAGAAGAGGGCGTGCATTGGGAGTCCAAGGGCGACGGTGAGTTTTCCATTGAGCAAGTCAATCGGGAAAACCGTGGTACCCAGATTGTGCTGCACCTGAAATCGGACGCCAAGGAATTTGCCAACGGCTGGAAACTGCGCAGCCTGGTGAAGAAGTACTCCGACCATATTTCGTTTCCGGTGGTCATGAAGGCCGAGTCTGAAGAAGGCGAGAAGAAAGACGAGTACGAGACCGTCAACGATGCGACCGCGCTCTGGACCCTTCCGCGTACCGAAATCAAGGACGAGGAGTACAAGGAGTTCTACAAGCACATCGCCCACGATTTTGAAGATCCGCTGACCTGGTCCCATAACAAGGTGGAAGGCAAGCTGGACTACAC
>LULR01001062.1_pt1 | contig 38713 bp, 31 predicted proteins | sample 729471 | NCBI WGS metagenome assembly LULR01 (sample SAMN03860284, study PRJNA289734) | marine metagenome | biome: seawater column; feature: ocean; material: water; isolation source: Red Sea water column Station 108 - depth 500m | place: Saudi Arabia: Red Sea | collected 2011-10-15 | depth 500 m
ATCTGCGCCAGGGCCGTGTCGGAACCCACCTTGGTGGCGCGATACCTGAAGCTGCCACTCTTGTTGATGGTGGCACCGATCACCGTATCGCCAGGTTTCTTCTCCACCGGCATGGACTCGCCGGTGAGCATGGACTCATCCACCAGGGAGTCGCCCTCCAGGACCTCACCGTCCACCGGAATTTTATTGCCGGGGCGGATCACGACGATGTCGTCCTTCAGAACCTCAGCGGTGGGAACCTCTCGTTCCTGGCCATCACGCAGCACCGTCGCCTTGGGTGGTGCCAGGTCCATCAACGACCGGATGGCGTCCGAGGCCCCGGCGCGGGCGCGCATCTCCAGCCAGTGGCCGAGCAGGATGAACACCAGCAGCACCGCCACCGCCTCGAAAAACTGCACACCCGGGAAAAAGAGCGTGGAACCGATGCTGAACAGGTAGCCGGTGCCCACCGACAGCACCACCAGCACCGCCATGTTGAGCACGCCATTTTTCAGCGCGCGCCAGGCGGCAACAAAGAATGGCCAGCTTGGCCAGAGCACCGCGATGCTTGCGAGAATTAACAGCCAGAGGTCAAGCCGCAGCCCGAAGGGCGGCGCCGGCGGGTCGAACAGCCCGCCCATGGGGGAATAAATAAAAATCGGTATGGTGAAGATCAGGCAAACCCAGAAACGGTTGCGCATGTCGCGCACCATCGCCTGCATGCCCATGCCTCCGCCGTGACCCATCTCTTCGGCCATCTCGTCCTTGGCGCCGGTATGCTGGCCGTGTTCAGCAGGGTGGGCCCCATTGTCGTGGGCGGCGGCAGCATGGGAGGTATGGGCATGGCCACGCACCGCCTTATCCCCCGCCTCACCCGACTGGTCCCGCCGGTCGCATACATGCCTGGGTAACTGTTCTCCGGAACAGTGATAGCCGCACTCGTGTATCCGGGCCTTGATGGCCTCAAGATCGACCTTGACCTCATCGTAAGTGACCGTCGCGCTGCCGGCCACATAGTTGACCTCGGCTTTCTTGACGCCAGGCAACCTCAACAACTGCTTCTCCACGCCCTGGGCACTCAGTGCCGATAACAGACCGCCGACTTCCAGTGTGCTGGTCTTCATGGCTTGCCTCCTGCGGCATATTTGTGGGGGATCCTGTAACTTTGCAACATGTGCCTGTAAGCAGCCCGTTCGAAGGCCATTGCGTCCTTCAGGTGCAACTGACTCATGCGGCCACGGATATCGCCGAGCGAGTCAATGCCGCGTGCGGACAGCAAGGCGGTCAAGCCGTCGATGAGAGTCCGCATATGTTCGGGGCCGTGGCGCAGCAAGGCGGCGGTGGTCATGACCACGTCCGCACCGGCCAGCAGATATTTGAACACATCTTCCGCCGACTCCACCCCGGTGCTGGCAGCCAGGGCCGCCGGAATACGTCCATGGAGCACGGCAACCCACAACAGTGGCAGCCGCATCTCCGCCGGCGTGCTGAGCTCAAGATCCAGCGACAGCCGTAGCGTCGCGACATCGATGTCGGGTGGGTAGATCCGGTTAAACAGTACCAATGCGTCCGCACCGGCCTCGGCGAGCGCCCGGGCCATCGCCCCCGGCGCACTGAAGCAGGGGCCGATCTTGACCGCAACCGGGATCGTAACCGCCCCCTTCACCGCCGCCAGGATGTCGAGATGGCGCTGCTCGACGTCGCGACCTGCCATCGCCAGATCGGTCGGGACAAAGTAGATATTGAGCTCTATCGCATCGGCGCCGGCGTCCTGCAGCCCGCGCGCATAGTCGACCCAGCCGGACTGCGAGACACAGTTCAGACTGGCAATCACCGGGATGCCGAGCGCCTCCTTGGCTCGGCGCACCATGTCGAGATAACGCTCCGGCCCAAAGCCGCAGCCACCGTGGCCCGGAAAAAAGCTCAGTGCCTCGGCGCATCCGTCCGCCGTCCCTTCGGTGCGATGTTCAAACTCATCCCGCTCCGCGAGAATCTGCTCCTCGAAGATCGACGGCAGCACGACGGCGCCGGCACCGGCATTTTCAAGCCGGCAGAGCTGGTCGAGATCGCCATTCAGCGGTGATGCCGAAGCGACCAGCGGATTGCGCAGGCGCAGCCCCATGTAATGGGTCGTCAAGTCCATAGGCCATTCTCCATCTTTGGGTTATCCCTGTTCCAGAATGCAAGTATTCACGACCGTTGTGTCACCGTTATGTCACCCTTGTGTCACACCGGGCTCGTCGATGACCGGATGGAAACACTGGCTACCGCGACTGGCCAGTTCCTCGTACTGCCGATATTTCTCGGTCACGACCTGCTGTGCCTTGGCCAGCAGCGCCTCGGCCGCGTCCGGATCCGTATGGGCAAGCGCCCGGTAGCGCAATTCGTTGTAGGCGTACGCCTTGAACGGGATTGTCGGTCGTGGTGAGTCGAGCCGGAATGGCCGTTCGCCAATGGTGTGCATGGCCGGGTTGAAACGGAACAGCGGCCAGTAGCCGCTCGCGGTCGCCAGATCCTGCTGCTGCATACCGTGGCGCAGATCAAAGCCGTGCGCGATGCAGTGGCTGTACGCGATGATCAACGACGGGCCAGGCCAGGCCTCGGCCTCGCGGAAGGCAAGTAGCGTGTGCTGAGGATTGGCGCCCATCGCCACCTGCGCGACATAGACGTCGCCGTAGGCGATTGCCTGTAATGCCAGATCCTTGCGGGCCACGCGCTTGCCGCCGGCGGCAAACTTGGCGACCGCGCCGAGCGGCGTCGCCTTGGACGCCTGGCCGCCGGTATTGGAGTAAACCTCGGTGTCCAGCACCAGCACGTTGACGTCGCGACCACTCGCCAGCACCTGATCGAGTCCGCCGAAACCGATATCATAAGCCCAGCCGTCGCCGCCAACGATCCAGACACTGCGGCGCAGAAGATGGTCGACAACCGATGACAGGTCGGCGGCGGTTTCGTCATCCAGAGTGGCAAGCGTGCGCTTCAGCTCTTCGATACGGCTGCGCTGGGCGCGGAGCTCGGATTCGCGCAGTTGCGGCGCATCGAGGATCGAACGGGCGAGTTCCTCACCCACTTTCGGCGCCAACCGGCGCAACAACGTTCTCGCCAGCTCGAGGTGCTGATCGGCGGCAAGACGGAATCCCAGCCCGAACTCGGCGTTGTCTTCAAACAGGGAGTTCGACCAGGCCGGCCCCCGTCCGCCCTCGTCCCTGGTCCAGGGCGTGACCGGCAGGGTGCCACCCTAGATCGACGAACAGCCGGGGGCATTGGCGATCTGCAGGCGGTCGCCGAAGAGTTGCGACAGGAGTTTGAGGTAGGGTGTCTCGCCGCAGCCGCCGCAGGCGCCGGAGAACTCGAACAGCGGCTGCAGAAACTGAACACCACGGACGTTGGCGAAATCGATGCGCGCGCGGTCATTCACCGGCAGCGCCTCAAAGAAGGCGATGCTTTCGCGCGAGCTTTCGAGGATCGGCGCCTTGGGCCCAAGGTTGATTGCCTTCACCCCGGGGTTGAGCGGGCTGTGCGCCGGGCAGACCTCGACACAGATACCGCAGCCCGTGCAGTCTTCGACGTAGACCTCCAGCGAGAAGCGGACATCGGGATTGCCGCGTGAATTGACCGGTGCCGACTTGAAGTCAGCCGGCGCACCGTCCAGCTCGCTCTGGCCATAGTACTTCGACCGGATCACGCTGTGCGGGCAGGCAAAGCCGCACTGGCCGCACTGAATGCACAAGTCCGGCTCCCACACCGCCACATCATCGGAAATGTTGCGCTTCTCGAACGCCGCGGTGCCGGACGGGAAGGTGCCGTCGGCGGGCAACTGACCGACGCGGAGCTCGTCGCCCAGGCCGAGCATCATCATGGCGGTGACTTCATGCACGAATTCTTTCGCACCACGTCGGCGCCCTTGACGCCATAGCTTTTCTCGATCGACTGCTTGATCCGTTGTATCGCCTCGTCACGGGGCAGCACCCCTGAGATGGCGAAAAAACAGGTTTGCAGCACGGTGTTGATACGCCCGCCCAGACCGGCATCGCGCGCGACTTTCGAGGCGTCGATCACATAAAAGCGCAGCTTCCTGTCCAGAATCTGCCGTTGCAGTGATCGCGGCAGGCTGTTCCATACCGAGTCCGGTCCATGGGGTGTGTTGAGCAGGAAGGTTCCGCCTTCGGCGGCCAGCCGCAGCACATCGATGCGATCAAGAAAACCTGCCTGGTGGCAGGCGATGAAGTTGGCCGATTCGATCAGGTACGGAGCGCGGATCGGCTGTTTTCCAAAACGCAAGTGTGAGACAGTCTGTGCGCCCGATTTGTGCGAATCGTAAACGAAATACCCCTGGGCGTAGCGCCCAGGCTCCGCGGCGAGGATTTTCACGCTGTTTTTGTTGGCACCGACTGTGCCGTCAGCACCCAGGCCATAGAAGAGCGCGCGTACCACGTCGTCGCGCTCAAGCGAGAATGCGGCGTCTACCGGCAGGCTGGTGTGAGCAACATCGTCCTCAATGCCGACCGTGAAGCCGTTCTTCGGTTCAGGCAGCTTCAGCTCGTCAAACACGGCCTTGACCTGGGCCGGGTTGAAGTTCTTTGAGCCCAGGCCGTAGCGCCCGCCGATCACCCGCGGCAGGACTGCGCGCGTGCCGTCGGTGACCGCCCGGGCCAGGGCCGCGACCACATCAAGATAGAGTGGCTCGCCGGGCGCCCCCGGCTCCTTGCTCCTGTCCAGCACCGCGATGGCACGGCAGGTCTCGGGCAAGGCGGCGAGGAAGTGCCCGACGGCGAACGGACGGTATAGCCGCACCTGCAGCACGCCCACCCTCTCCCCGGCACGCCCCAGGAAATCAGAGGTCTCGCGCGCGGTTTCCGCCGCCGACCCCATCAGTACAATGACCCGCTCGGCGTCGGGTGCCCCCTCATACTCGAACAGGCGGTAGGCTCGGCCGGTGAGCGCAGCAAAGCGATCCATACTGGCCTGCACGATCTCCGGCACTCGCGCATAGTAAGGATTACAGGCCTCGCGCGCCTGGAAAAAGGTGTCGGGATTATGGGACGTGCCACGCACCACCGGATGTTCCGGCGTCAGGGCGCGCGCCCGGTGTGCGCGCACAAGGTCTTCGCGGATCATTGCCCGGATGTGCTCATCAGACACCAGACTCAGGTTGTTCACTTCGTGCGAGGTCCGGAAGCCGTCAAAGAAATGCAGGAAGGGAACCCGCGCCTCGAGCGTTGCCGCCTGCGTAACCAGCGCCATGTCGTGGGCCTCCTGCACCGAGCCGGAGGACAGCAGCGCAAAACCGGTCCCGCGGGCGGCCATGACATCGGAATGGTCACCAAAGATCGACAGCGCGGAGGTCGCCAGTGCGCGGGCCGCCACATGAAATACGGTCGGGGTCAGCTCGCCCGCGATCTTGTACATGTTCGGCAGCATCAGCATCAGCCCCTGGGAGGCCGTGAAGGTGGTCGTCATGGCACCCGACTGCAGCGCGCCGTGAACAGCGCCGGCGGCACCGCCCTCGCTCTGCATTTCCTGCACCACAGGAACGCTGCCCCAAAGGTTGGTCATCCCCCGGGCCGCCCACTCGTCCGCCAGCTCCGCCATGGACGAGGCAGGGGTGATGGGATAAATCGCACACACTTCGTTAGTGCGATAGGCAACGCGGGCAACCGCGCTGTTGCCGTCCAGGGTCTCGGTCCGGAGTCTGTCGGTTTCGTGGTTCATTACTTGTCATCCTCCCGGACCGGTTCGGGAATTATGCTGATCGCGTGGGTTGGGCAGGTCTCGTAGCACACCTCACAGCCAGTGCACCGATCATAAAGAAAGCGATAGCGCCGGCCCGGCCCCAGCTTCTCGATCGCCTGCTCAGGGCAGGCAGCGTAACACTGATCGCACTCGAAACAGTTGCCGCAGGAAAGGCATCGTTGTGCCTCATAGCGCGCCTCGGTGCTGCCCAGCCCTGACAGTACCTCGGTGAAATTGCCGGCACGGGCCTCGACCGGTAGCACCTGCTGCGCCTTCGGTTCGGCGTCGCTGTAGATTGGCAGGTTCAGCATGTCGAACGTGGCGAGCCGGTGTTTCTCGGGGGGCTGGAAGCTGCCCCCGTGCAGCCAGGCATCAATGTGTCGTGCCGCTTTCTTGCCGTGCCCGACCGCGGCCGTCACACGGCCAGCACGACCGCGTCTGCTTCGAGCGTCTCAAACTGGCCGGTCGGTTGCGGCCGCCCGTCCGGATCCAGCTCCATGCGCTCAACGCGCAGCGATGGCCCGGCGATTTCCTTGATGCTGGTGAGCCATTGAATCCTGACGCCCTCCTCAAGCGCCTCGTCCGCCTCAAAAGCATGGGCAGGCATGTGCGCCCGGTCGCGGTGGTAGACAATTACTGCCTCCTCGGCACCCAGGCGCTTCGCTGTGCGCGCGGCGTGCATCGCCGTGTTGCCGCCGCCATAAACCACCACTCGCCGGCCGAGCTGCAACTGCCCGCCGGCACCAACCTCACGCAGGAGTGTGACGGCATCGAGCACACGGGCAGCATCGCGCGCCGGAATGTCAACATGTTTCGAGGCATGCGCACCGATGGCGACGAACGCCGCATCGAAGCCACCCGACGTCTGCTCCGCAAGCAGGTCCTCAACCTTGTGACCGAGGACAATCTTGACGCCCATCGCCTCAATCCGCCTCACTTCCTGCATGAGCACCTCGCGCGGCAGCCTATAGGCGGGAATGCCGAAGTGCAGCATGCCACCGGGCTGCGAACCGGCGTCGCGGATCTCCACGGCATGCCCCAGCCGCGCGAGGTGATAGGCGGCCGAGAGTCCACTCGGTCCCGCGCCAACCACCAGCACGCGCTTGCCCGAGGCCGGCGCCTCGACTGGCAGTTGCCAGCCTTCCTGTGTGGCAAGGTCGCCCAGAAACCGCTCAACGGCGTGAATGGAGACCGCGCTGTCGAGTGCGCCGCGGTTGCATCGGGTTTCGCACGGGTGATAGCAGACCCGCCCGTGGATCGCCGGAAAGGGGTTGTCCCGGGTAAGAGTGAGCCAGGCTTCACGGTAGCGGCCCGAACGCACCTGCTCGAGCCAACCCTGGATGTTCTCGCCAGCCGGGCAGGCCTGGTTGCAGGGCGGCAAAAGGTCCTCGTAGACGGGCCGCCGCGTACGTGTCGGCCCGGTGCCCATAAAGCCAGTTGTAGATCGGGCAGAACACCAGCCCCGCATAGGCGCCGTATAGAAAACTCTCAACCAAGCCTAGCAGGAATCCCCACCAGGTCAGCCACTTGAATGCCGGCAGTACCTGCTCAAGGAATGTGTGCATGTGCACGCTTTGGGGTGTCACCAGTCCGTAGATAACGCAGACGATGAAGGTGACCGCTGTGAAAAGCCCCAGCGCCCAGGCAACCAGTCTTGTATTAAGCATGCTCTACCCCCCGTCAATGCTGATGGCCCGAAGGCCTGTCCCGGTCGCTGTCCGGCTTGTCCGGTTTGTCCGGCGCGCCATGTCCGCCGTGCCCGCCCCCGCCGTGGCCACCATGCCCTCCGTGCCCGAACATATGCATGGCCACGAAGACGATGCCAATAAGCACCGAGAACCAGTTTTCTGCCAACCATTCCATAAAGACCTCTCCAGTCTGCTGCTGCAACAGCTGCCTTTGCCTTGCTTCAGCCCGGGCATAGCGTTTCCTGACGGAAGTAGACCACATCTGCCTGAATTCAAACTGACTTACCGGACCGAAACAGAGCACACCTTGATCTCGATCAAATTAAAAACAATGCCCTGAAATTGATGACGCCTGCACTTGCCGGTTACTGAATTTACTGGAAACATGTTTTTTAGAAGCACTCTGAGGAGAGAAAGGCATGAGCAACGAATCTTTCTCGGCAAGCATACACCGCAAAAGCGGTGATTGGCCAACCGTGGTCCGCCAGACGGGGGCGGCTGCTAATAGAAGCGGGTAATCGCCCCTTCCACAACAATGGTATTAACCACCGAAACCGAGCTATACCACTTGTTGAATGGTATAAGCCAAAATCCCTGAGGAGGGCTTGATGAGAAAACTGGAGTCCACGATTCATTGCCCCGTATGCCATATGACCAAAATCAATCGCTCGCTGCTATTGAATTATCAGGGTGTCGACCATTATTTCTGTTCGTCTCAGTGCCTTGATCGATTCAAATCCCATCCTCACCTGTTTGTGGGCAATCCTCAACACGGATTGTCGATCAAGCAGAAAAACCAAGTGGCTTTAAAAATACGCCGCATTCGTCTCCGCGGTGCGATCAGCGATGATCTCAAGGCAGATTTGGAAACATCATTGCAGTCGCTGATGGGTATTGAGGCGCTGGACTTTACGGATCAGGAGCTGCATGTGACTTACGATCTGCTGCAGGTATCCCTGGAAGATATCGAAAAAACCATCGAACAGGCGGCAGCCCGGCTTTCAAAAGGTATGGCGGAACAGGTAAAACGCAGGCTGATTCATTACAGCGAGGAGTGTGAGCTCGACAATCTCGCACACCTGACCAAAGGCAGTGACTGTCATTGAGCAAGAAAGCACGGGGGGAGGCATTGCTGTTTAAGAGCTTCTGGGGGCATAACTGTCATCTACAGAGAACTGAGCCACGGCGAGTTCGAACGCTGCCTGAAGCAGGGTTGGTAAAAAGATCTGATGGTTGGCGAATAAACCGCCCGCGACAGCTTAAAGGAACCTTTTGAAAGCAAGAACAATTTTGTCAGCCCAAGGGTCTACATCGATCTGGCGAAAGAGCTTGCTCCCTATAACGTGGATTATAAAGGCGTCATCTCCTATGGACCTCTCGCCACGCTGATCGGCTGGGTAGCCCCGGCTGTTTTAACGTCATGCGAGTAGAGCCAAGGCGAAAGAAGGTGGCTTGAAGATCAGTGTTAACGAGCGTTCACTTATAAGTGACACCGTGTCGGTCAAATATTTCATAGACTTCTCTTGCTTCCTCCGACGGCAACATCACCCGGATCGTTTGCTCATCCTTATCAATATAGATCAGATCCTGTGGGATTTCGCTGCCAATCAGGTCGTCTCGCGTATTGCGTGCCTGATCCATGTTCTCAAACTTGCCATTAATAGCTTTACCCATCGTGTTTCTCCTCGTTGTTTAGCTTCCCCACAAAGCATAGATAACACATCATTATTTGTAAATTAACAACATCGCCACGGGCCCAGCGCATTCCTCGAAGCCATTCACGGCGGGTTAAAAGATCCGCCGGTCTCGGGTTATCGCCGCGCAATCCAACGTCATGGTGAGTAGATCAGAACTTGACCTCCCCCCACAACCAAGCCTTGTCTGTATCCACGCCGCGACCATCCTCGGCATAACTGGCGAACTTGGCGCCCAACGTGTAATGCTTGTCGATCGGGTAGACAGCCAGCAGCCCCAGCTCCGAGCCATAGCTCAGGCTATTGATGTCGCTGCTGTAGTCATGAAATATGGCCAGCAACTTGACTCCCTTAACTGCTGCACCCGCCGATACGTATAGATCCTGCAGGCCGTCGTCCGGCGTGACCAGGAACTGGTCCGCCCAACCGTTCATGGCGTGAAGCGTAGCCAGAGGAGTCTGAAATGGCCGACCGTCGTCCGACTCCAGGGTCTCCACACCCACCTTAAAGGTCAGACCGTAGGCAGCGAGGCCCGCTTCCGCCAACCAATAAGCGGCCTCAAAGCTTTGCGGATTGCCTGCATAGTCTTTCTGGATTGCGTACTCCAGGGTGTACAGGACTTTGAAGCCTTGCGTTACATCGGTACCACCAGTGAATCGCAAGCCAAGATTCTGGGTTGAGTTAGCGTCTACGGTGGTAAAGTCGAACAGATAGCCATAGGCGGTCAGGGTTCCGGCGGCCAATCCCTGATACTGAACGTTAAGAATCGGCGCCTGCATGGGAAAATTGCCAATCGAGCTGGCATCCGAGAATATTCGGTTCGCATTGTAAAGATAGCCCGCTGTAATTTTTGTGTCTTTAAGCGACTCGTTGGTGCCGATAAAGGCATCGAAGGTCTGCTCATTCTGGCGCCAGCCAACCGTGCCTATAAACCGATGGTTGTCCAGAGCAAGGCGCTGACGGCCATAGGTCAGGCTGGTATCCGGGAGGCCTTTGTAACGGACGTAAATCTGGTTGACTTCGGTTTCTGTCGGATCAGCAACCACTGAATGATCGGCTTTACCGTTAACGGTGCTATTGTAGTTTTCATTTCCTACAGCGCTCACATCTTCCGCCTCGGCAAACACCTCAAATCCCCGAAAATCATCAGTCCGGTAACCCAGCCGGGTTCGAACGGTCGAAGCATGGGCTTGATCGAGTGGGTTGTCCTGATCCACAAATTCGTAACGGTAGCGCACGTCAAGCGAAACCGCTCCACCGGCCAAGGCTTCGGTAAAGGTCTGAGACTTTTTGGCCCTATAAGGGGGTGAAAGGAGTCAATGTTTCATTGATAAGTCGATAATTCAGTGTAGGTTGGTTATGTCAGCGGCAACCTTGATATCTGTCAGATTGAAACTGACACTGAAGGGGTACCTCGAAAAGCTCACAGACAAAGCGAACAGGACAAAGGCGGCGCGCTGGCCGGCCTCAACTCTGCCTCAAGCGGTTCCACTCGGCGTCAGGCTAGAACATCGGCCCCTGGTTCAGGATGTTGACGTCATTACCATCGGCATACTCGCAAGCTATCGGGACAGTCCTCTGGGTCGACAAAGGAAAAGCAGGTGGTAAATCCGCACTCGAAATCGCCTTGCAGCGAACTCCCGAAGTTGAAGGTTTCCGGCCTGCAGACATCTTCGAGATCCATAAAGATCAGCTATTGACTTAATAGTTACAGAGTCTTAAAGTTCCGGCTAACATGAATACAAATGATTTTTACTTTTATTTAAACCAGCAAATGATAATGGAGATTGGCCCAATGCTTAAACCTTCCCGCCTATCACTGGCCGTAGCTATCAGCCTTGCCCCGGGCGCCAGTTGGGCAGCCGGCGAAGATGAGCCCCAGATGCTTGAACCCATGGAAATCATTGGCGATGCATCCGCAGCCCAGACCTTGCCGGGATCAGGCTATGTCGTTGGTGAGCAGCAGTTGAAAACCGAGGTTGAGAGCGACATCAACCAGGTACTGAAAACCGTCCCGGGTGTCTATGTGCGGGAAGAAGAAGGTCTGGGCCTGCGCCCCAATATTGGCATCCGCGGTGCCACTGCGGAGCGCAGCAGTAATATTACCCTGATGGAAGATGGCGTTCTGATCGCACCGGCGCCCTACTCCAACCCGGCCGCCTATTATTTCCCAACGCTGAAACGCATGTCCTCCCTGGAAGTGCTCAAGGGTGCCCCGCTGCTGCGCTATGGCCCACAAACCACCGGCGGTGTCATCAACCTGATTTCAACACCCATTCCTGATAAGCGGCAGGGCTATATCGAGACAGTCACCAACGACCGCGGCTCCACCGACGTTCATGTAACCTATGGCGACACGGCCGGCGACTGGGGCTACCTGCTTGAGACCGTCCAGCGCTCCGCGAAAGGCTTCAAGGAGATTGACCGCAGTAACCGCGATACCGGCTTTGATATCGAAGACTATGTCGGCAAGCTGCGCTGGCAGGGAGAGCGCCAGAGCGTGACCGCCAAGCTGCAATATTCCGAGGAAACCTCGAACTCCAGTTACCTCGGCCTGACCGATGCGGACTTCAGCCAGGACCCGAACCGGCGCTACGGGTTGTCCAGCATCGACCAGATGAACAATACCCACTCCGGTATCAGTCTGACCCATCAGTTCGACTGGAGTAAAACCGTAAGCAGCACGGCCACCCTCTATCGCAACGACTTCAAGCGGAACTGGTTCAAGCTCAGCGGCGGCGGAAGCATCATCGACTCGGCAAACGGCGGCGACGCCAATGCCCAGGGTATTCTGGACGGCACAGTTGACGCCAGCGGCCTGGATTACAAAAACAACGCCAGGGACTACCTGTCCGAGGGCGTGCAGGTAAACTTTGATGTCGACATGGGCAGCCACCAGTTTGATTTCGGCGCCCGTTACCACGAAGATGAAATGGATCGTTTCCAGCCGGTCGATGTTTATGATCAGGTCAACGGTTCTCTGGTGTTCCAGAACACGGTCGCCCCCACCGGCAGCAATAATCGCTTTGAGACCGGCGAAGCCCTGAGCTTCTGGGCGCTCGACACCTGGCAGGCGACGGACAAGCTCAGCGTTAACCTCGCCCTGCGCTACGAGGATGTACAGACCAGCCGCACCCAATACGCGGATCCCGGCCGCACAACCGTCGACAGCACCCGCGCCAATGACAGCGCTGAACTCCTGCCTGGCGCTTCCTTTACCTATGACCTGGCCCGAAGCTGGCAGGTTCTGGGTGGCGTGCACCGGGGTTTTTCCCCTCTCGGGGGTGGCGCCAGGGCAAACGAAGAGCCGGAAACCAGCAAGAACTGGGAGGCCGGCCTCCGGTACTTTGGCAATGCGTTCTTCGCGGAAATGATCGGCTTCTACAGCGACTTCTCCAATTCGGTAGGCTCTCCGTGCAGCAATGGCGACACCTCGGGCAGTTTCGTCACCGGTGAGGCTGAAATTTCCGGTATTGAGTTCCAGCTCCAGACCGGTACCCGGGCAGGCGAGTTCTACCTTCCGGTCAGCATTACCTACACCTATACCCAGGCGGAAATCAGCAAGGACAATGCCGCCTCGGGTCTGAAAAAAGGCGAGCAACTCAAGGACGTACCGGAAAACCAGATGAGCTTCCGGACAGGTATGGAACACCCGAGTGGCTGGGACAACTACCTTGTGGCCACCTACGTCGATGAGATGTGTGTGAGCGCGGGGTGCAACAACACCGCCACAAAACTGGATGAAACCGAGTCCCTGTTCCTGGTCGATTTCATCAGCCGCTACGCACTGACCGCCAGTGCGGATGTCTTCCTGAAAGTGGACAATCTGTTCGATGAACAGCAAATTGTTTCACGTTTGCCCGATGGCGCCATGGCGAACCTGCCGCGCACCGCTTCACTGGGGTTAAGCGTCAACTTCTGATCAACAACTCAAAGCCAACTCGACCGGCGGGCGATTTCGCCTTTGCATTCTCTTCGAGTCATAACCCCGGTTTGCAGCCGGGGTTTCTCGCATGAGCGAGACAGGCAAAAAAAAGGGCGGATTAGTATCCGCCCTAAAAACCTGAGTACTTCGTTAACTCAATTGAACTGTATCAAGCCAAACTGAACTCTAGCTGAATCGTCCGAAATTTTTTTAATCACAACGATTCCTTCACCAGCGCCCTATCAAGTGGCAAGCTCAATTAAGCCCCCCCGATTCGCTCAAAATGCATATTGCAATCTTGCACGCACTTCATCTCCACTAGCGCCATTGGCTTCTTCCCCATCCATATAACTCACGCCAAGTCGAACATTATTATTGGCATAATAGTTGACCCCCAGCGTCGTTTGCTCGCCGTCAGTTGTAGCCAGCCCCACATCGCTGTATTTTCCGTCGCCATCTTCAAAACGGGCAACAACTTCCCAGGCTCCTTTGGGCGATGATGGCTTCACTCGCTTGAACCCCCCAGCTTTGTATGGACGGCTTTCGCCGGTGACAACCCAGCCCAGCTGCACATAATAACCATCAGCATTCACCTGACCTTCTTCGGAATCAAAGTATTCAGCCTGGGCATGGAATGGCCCGGAAACGCCAGCCAGCTCAAGGTTATAAGTATCAACTTCATCGTCAGTGATGTCGGCATCGCGCGTGGTGTAACCCGCACCAACATGAACAACAGCACTATTCGTTTTGATGGGGGCAAATGTGCCCCGTGCCGTTATCGCCGCGTTATTGAAATCGTCACTGCCATCACCGGCGGCTTCAAAATAGCCGATACCGTAAGTCCAATTATCGCCCTTTCCGCTGAGCTGAATGCCGCCGCTACGACCAGGAGCATAACTTTTGAGCTGGTTAATTCCTCCAGGCCGAACGGTTCTTTCTGTTTACCTATGGTCAGGTTTGCGGCTGAACCAAATCCCAGGTAGCGAATGTACAGATCTTCAGCGTCGCCTCCCTCAGCGCCATCACTTTCAGCGACGTTGAACTGGGTTTTGTATGCCCAATCGCCGAAGTGACCCTTGGCGTACAGTCGTGCCCGACGCACATCGAAATCGGTCTGATCCACGCCATTGTCATCGGACCGCGTGGCGTCATAATCCCACTGGATACGCCCGCCAAGCTGAAAGGACGCAGAATTGTCAGACGTTTTAACCTTGATTCCGCTATCGGTATCAATCACAAGGTCTTTGCCGCTGGACGTAACCGTTCCGGCCTGTGCGGCAGACGCTGCAGAAATCGCCAAAGCCAAGCCCAAATATTTCTTGCTCATAGTCGTTTTTTCCTTTCGATTTGCCTGTGGGTATTGAACCATCAGGAGAGAGCCTATTCGACAAAGATTACAGGTTGTTTACAAATGATCCACAGTACCTCGCTGATCCTATTTGGTCATACATCAGATTCGGCGGACCACCTTATTGAGCCATTCGAGGCATGAACTGAAGCAAGTCTTTGCTCAAGCGATGATTGAAGGTCGACCGTCTGTTTCAGGCTTGTTTCAGTTTTGATCTGTAACGTACTGGCTGAAGATTCAAAAAGGAGAATCATCTATGGCTCATTTTCGCTCTCACGTGGGCATGTCCCGGCGTAAATTGCTTCAGGGTGTCGGCGCCATGGGACTGCTCGCAGGATTTGACAGCCTTTTACCTGCTTATGCGAGTGGCAAGCTGGATAACTCCAATGTGTTCCACACCGTGCGTGATGGCGCAGACATTTATGACCTCACCATTGCAAGAACGCCTCTCACGATTGGCTCCCAACTATCAAACCAGCCCATCACAATTAATGGCACATTGCCCGCCCCCCTGATTCGACTTAAACAGGGACGGGAAGCCGTTATGCGGGTCACCAACACCTTGCCTGAGGCAACATCCATTCACTGGCACGGCCTGATACTCCCGTACCAGATGGATGGCGTTCCGGGGGTCAGCTTTCCGGGCATCATGCCGGGCGAAACCTTCGAATACCGTTTTCCGGTCGAACAGCATGGCACCTACTGGTATCACAGCCATTCAGGTTTCCAGGAACAACTCGGTCACTATGGCCCCATTATTATCGACCCGGCCGAACCAGAGCCAGTCGACTATGACCGCGACTACGTAGTGGTCCTGTCCGATTGGACCTTTGATTCTCCGGCCAGCGTGTTCCGCAATTTGAAAGTAGCCGAAGGCTATTACAATTACAACCAGCGTACCGTGGGCGATTTTTTTCATGACGTCGAAACCATGGGCTGGGATGGTGCATGGCGCAAGGCGGGCATGTGGGGCCGTATGCGGATGAGCCCGCGGGACATACTGGATGTCACCGGCTCTGAGTACACTTATCTCTTGAACGGCTCCACATCAGCTGACAACTGGACCGGTTTGTTCCGTCCGGGCGAGAAAGTTCGTCTCCGGTTTATCAACGTCATCTCCGCCGACGGTCAGCCCGTGCAGCCAGTCGACACTGATGAGTTCCGTATTGGTGTGGCTGAAACCTATGACGTCATTGTCGAGCCAACAGACATCGCTCACACGGTGTTTGCTCAGTCCCAGGACCGTTCCGGTTTCGTGCGCGGAACGCTGGCCAGCCGTAAGGGGTTGGAAGCTCCGGTGCCCGACATGTACCCGCGCATGGAAAGAGGCATGGCTGCCATGGGTATGGGCGGCATGGCGATGGGTAGAAATGGCGGCTCGGCCATGAACGGCGACATGCCGATGAACCATGGCGAAATGCCAAAGGGAGCAGGCGGCATGGCAATGAAGCATGGTCAGCACGGCATGGGTGAATCAATGGACGATGGTGCCCTGGCGCCAGTTCCAACGGCCGGAAGACCGGTCTCTCATGGGCCGGAGAATCACGGTCCCGGAGCGGCCATGGTTGCCTCTAACCCACAATCACGCTTGGATGACCCAGGCCCCGGTTTCGAAACGGCAGATCACAGGGTGCTGACGTACTCTCAGCTAAAAAGCGTCGACGGCTGGCCTGACAAGCGCAATGCGGAGCGGGAAATTGAGCTTCATCTCACGGGCAACATGGAACGCTATATGTGGTCGTTCGATGGCAAGAAGTTCTCCGAGGTGGATGGTCCTGTCAGGTTTTACCATGGCGAGCGGCTCCGTTTGATTCTTGTCAACGATTCCATGATGGATCACCCAATCCACCTCCATGGCATGTGGATGGAGCTGGAAACCGGAGCGGGTGAGTATCGCCCGCGCAAACATACTATTTCTGTGAAACCAGGCGAACGAGTGTCCGCATTGATTACAGCGGATGCGCCGGGAGACTGGGCATTTCATTGCCACCTGCTCTACCACATGGATGCAGGCATGTTTCGTGTGGTTTCGGTCGTTTGAGGGCTAAATAGGGGTGGTTACTATGATGAAGCGAATGAAACCGGTTATTGGCCTTTGCGCCTTCACTGTTGCCTCGGGCGCCTTTGCCGCTGGCACTGGAATACAGGCTGAGCAAGATTGGCCTCTACCTGTCCATGATAGCGAGGTATTCGGTCAGATACTGTTCGATCGAATGGAATACCAGCGGGATGGCAGTGATGAAATCGCTCTATGGGATGCTCAAGCCTGGGCCGGTAAGGATCGTAAGCGACTCTGGATCGAGACTGAGGGAGAAACCGATCTCTCCAGTGAAGGTGGCGACATCGAAAATTTCGATGTTCAGTACAGTTATCGTCTTGCCCCCTTCTGGGATCTGCAAGCCGGGTTGGGCGCCCAGGCAACCTTTGGTCCCGGCCCTAATAAGGAGCGTTATTCGGCCATCGTTGGCTTCCAGGGGCTGGCGCCCTATTGGTTCGAGGTAGATACAAATCTCAGAGTGACCGAGGACGGTGACGTGTCCTACGATCTCGAAGCTGAATACGATTGGATGCTTACCCAAAGGCTGATCCTTCAGGGCCGGGGTGAAACAATGGTTGCGTTCAGTGAAGTCGAGGAATGGGGAGTAGGCTCCGGAGTCAATAACGTGGGTCTTGGACTTCGGTTGAGGTATCACTTCGCCAGAGAAATCGCACCTTATATCGGGGTTGCTTACACGCGCTTTTTGGGCGACACCAAAGATCTTCGGGAAGGGGAGGGAGAGGACTCTGAGTCCTCAAGTTTCGTTGCTGGTGTCAGGTGGTGGTTTTGAGCCATCTCAGCCCAGGCTTTGAATTGAGTACGAATCCTGTCGACTTTGTACTTCGCTAAATGAATCGACCCCAGCCCGAGGCTGGGGTCGTTTGGGTCATTCACCTGCGAAGGCTTTTGACTAGCGGACTTAGAAGCTCTTGCTCCAACCGAGCCAAAATCTGGGGTCGTCCGAATTGATGGAGCCGAGTGCATCGCTTTGGTCGATATCCGCATATTCAAGATTGACGCCGAACGATCCGAAATCCCCGGCGTCCTTGGTAACGTTGACCGCAGCGTGACTGTAGTTGGCTTCACCCACAGAGACTTTGCCGTCATCGGTGAAGTCGTAGTAGCCAACAGTAACGCCTGCACTGTAGTCGTTCTGCAGCGGTACACTAGCCGACAGGTAGTAGTAAATGTCGCCTTCCACAAACAGGCCTTCCCCGCTTGCGTCACTGTTGGCAGTGTATGCAAAACCCAGAGCGGCGATGCCATAGCTGAGTTCCCCGTAGATCTCTCCAAAGTCGATCGAATCAGGCGCGTCCGGATACGCATAGTAGACATATCCGACATCATACCCGATGTCGTCAACGGCGCCGGAATACCCTGCGTACAGATCGAGCTCATAGCTCGTCCCATCGCCGAAATCCACATTTGAGCCCCAGCCGCCGGCATAAAATCCTGACGCATGCTCGTAGTCCAGTCCGCCTTGAATCGCGGTGGCTCCGTCGGTTTGGGTCACGCCGCGGAACAGGTAGTTGCTGGCTGCACTCACATTGGCGCTCACCTCTGCGCTGACCATCGAAGGGGTCGCCTGCAAGGCAGCAAGCAGGCCAATGCCGAGGAGTCCGCGTTTTTTCAAGTTATGCTTCTTCATAGTACACCCTGTATTGAATTGATGGCACTGAACGATATGCACTTATGCTGCCATAATTCATAAAAACATTTTAATACATATAGTTATAGAAACATTCGGGTGCGTGAGAGAACAAGGGGTGGCAAGTAGGCCCGAATTTGAGGCAATCATGGAGTGGCACCCTCAAGGGCGCCCATTTTTAGTGCGCTCCGGGGCCTGGAAACTGAACGGGTACGAGCGTTGGAAGATTGGAATCTTCCTGAGGTTAAATGTTTGGCACAAAGAAGAACGGCCGGACAAAAGTCCGGCCGCTCAAGCGGATTATGAAATAGCGCGCTGATCAGTAGCTGATGTTGACCATAGCGACAACCTTATAGGTATCCTCCGGGTCATCTCCGTAGAAGTCTCCCATGAAACCGTAAGAACCGCGGAGGCTGATGTCATACACGCCGGCAAACTTTTTACCAAGCTGAGCAGCGACTTCAGTACCAAGGGTTGAGCCGTTGGCCTGAGCTGCGCTGTCAGGCGCGTCGTCGGCAACGCGGAAGTAACCGGTGCCATACTTCAGGTAGTAGTCGTTGGAAAGTTCCTGATCACCTGAGACCATCAACCCCATCAGACCATACCCTTGGTAAGCCGCATCCTTAACTGACCTAGCACCCTGGGAACCATTGTTGTAGTAGACGTCTGTTCCGAAGATTTGCAGGTTATCGCTGTTCAGCTCCCAGCCCGACTGGTTTGCCGCAAAGCGGTCGGCACCGTTGCTGCTGTCGTCAGCCGGAATGTAGATGCCGTGAACCTTGATGTTACCGCCGTCCCAGTGCTTTTTGGCATAAAGGTTCAGCATATACGTATCACCATCGGTCGCACTAGAATCGACTCCAGACGACTTTTTGTACAGTACCGAGCCGCTATAAGCCAGACTCTGAGCGGTAAAGTCGGCATAGACGCCAACATAATTATCATCGGTTCGAGCCGCCGTGCCATTCAGGGCAACTTGACTCTTGTTGCTGATCTGGGCCCCGGTCAGACCATAGTGGAACACTTCGCTGGGATGAAGTTCGGCGTTCAACATGTAGAAGTCTACGTCGTCCGCGGAATCTCTATCGTTTTCTTCCCACTTGAACCAGCCACCAGTGAGTGTGGCCATACCAACATTGCCCGCGAATGAGACGCCGTTCATATCATCGTTGGTGACGAAGCTCTCGTACTTACCGAAGCCATACCCCTGAATACCTGCTCGCACTTTCCAGTCGCTGTTCGGCACTTTCAGTTCAGCGTAAGCATTCTTGGTCTCGACGCCAACACCGTCGGCACTGAGTTTGCCGCAGTTGTCACCTTGGCAACTCCCCTTCTCACCCCAGGGAGAATCGAACTCACCGAACCAGACCAGGCTCACGTTATCATTGAGATCGCCGGTGATCTTTGCCCGCAAGCGCTGATCAACGAAAGAACTACTGTTATCGTTGGTTTCATCAAGGCTTTGTGACGTAGCCTGAAGACGGTAATAACCGCCCACACTAAAGGGCGAATCGCTTTGCTTGAGTTTCTCAACTTCTGCCGTCAGTTGATTGATTTCGGTCTTCAAGTCGTCCACAGAGGGTGATGCACTGCCGACCGGCTCTGCAGCCCATGCCGGTGTTGTTGCAACTGCTATCGCAAGCGGAGCGCCGATTGATTTGAGTAGTCTGCTCACTTGAAACTCCCTATTTTTTGATTTTCGTATAGACCACGATTGTTGTATTTCTTGCTTTTTTAGAAGTTCGCCTGTTTAGCGGCAGTTCATCATGCCCGAGAAACCTGAAACGAACCTGAATTTTCAGCTTCATTTCATTTTCCTACGACTTTTGTATAAGAATAAAGTGCTTCCCGCACTGTGGACCAGTCACCTTTAGAGATGGGCACGCCCTCAAACAGCCATCGGCGACTGACTACTTGAAGGCTTTCGGGGAGGATTCTGATAGCCAAGATATCGATGGCTTTGCCCGACATGTGGAAATGTCGATCTCGAGTTCGACAGCCTGAAATCGTGAGACTAGTTGGGTAGGTTATGATTTGTGCAAGTCGACCATCGTACAGAGCCTGGTTCCTGTTTGTTTTAATCTGGTCTGTCAGTTTTTTGCTGCATTTTTTCTGGGAAATGGCCCAGGTGCCTTTTTTTACGGGGATGATGGATGCGCCCCATGGTGCGGTCGTCTGGCTGTGCACTCGGGCGGCAATCGGTGATGCCAATATTGCACTATTTGCCTATGGCATCGCCGCAGTGGTAACCAGAGACGGCTTCTGGATACAGGGATGGTGGCGCCGCCATACGTTAGGAGCGTATTTTGCCTCTGGCTTATTTATCACAATAGTTTTTGAAGCATGGGCCACGGGCGTAGGCCAGCGCTGGAGCTACAATGATGCGATGCCGCTGCTCCCCTTTCTAGGCACAGGTATCGCCCCCTTAGTACAGTGGGTTATCGTTCCAATAATATCACTCTACAGTCTGCGTTGGCTCTACAGAGGCTGGCTTGATCTCAGACGTCAGGACCATGATCACACCCGGTAATGCAAACCGAAGGCCCAGGGCATCATGTGAGCGGATCTACAAACAACTGCGCGACCACACCAATCGCGTTCGGCGCCAGACAGACTATTCTTCCCTGACCCATCGGGCCTATTGGTGATCTTTCTCGTAACGCCGCCGCAGCAACATTGAATTACCAATGACTGAGAGCGAGCTGACCGTCATGGCCACCACACCAATCATAGGATGCAACAATCCGGCAGCCGCAATTGGAATGGCGGCTGCATTGTACCCACTGGCCCACAACAGATTTTGAACGATCTTTTTGAAGGTGGCACGGGACAAGATCATAGCGTCAACAACCCCGGACAATTCCCCACGGACGAGGGTGACGTCCGCAGCCTCTATGGCCACATCCGCGCCAGCGCCTATGGCAATTCCTACGTTCGCCTGTTTCAGAGCCGGGGCGTCGTTGATCCCGTCACCCACCATTGCAACATGATTACCGTACTTTTCCTGCAGTTCCCGAATGGCGTCCACCTTGCCCTCCGGCAGCACCCCGGCGCGCACCTCGTCAATGCCCACTTCACGGGCAACGGCGTTAGCTGCACGTTCGTTGTCACCAGTAATCATCACCACGTAGAGCCCCTGCTCGTGCATGGCCCGAATGGCTGCCACCGATTCGTCCTTGAGCGTGTCGGCAACCGCAACAATACCGCAGGCGTCACCATCACGGGCGATGATTACGGCGGTTCTACCCTGGCTCTCAAGGTCGAAAAGGCTCTTATCCAGAGCTTCCAGCCCTTTAACGCCTTGTTCTTCCAGCAGGAGACGGTTGCCAATCAACACAGTTTTGTCACCGACCGTGCCCGATACGCCGCGAGCGCCAGTGGAGCGAAAATCCGCAACGCTTCCGGGCTTGACCCCCCGCTCCCTGGCACCGTCCACGATGGCACGGGCGATGGGGTGCTCGGAGGCATTTTCCACGGCGGTGGCAAGCTCCAACAGTTCGGTCTCTGAAACCCCTCCGGCGGTTACTACGTCCGTAAGCTTTGGCTCGCCCCGGGTGATAGTGCCGGTTTTATCCAGCACCATCACCTTGACGTCCTTGAAGGTCTGGATGGCTTCGCCTGAGCGAATCAGGATACCCCGCTCGGCGCCGACGCCTGACCCCACCATCAACGCTGTCGGCGTCGCCAACCCCAATGCGCAGGGGCAGGCAATCACCAACACCGCGATAGCCGCCAGAATGGCCAACACCGGTGTCGCGGCCGTTGGATCTACCCAGGGTAAAAAAACCGAGCCCCATTCAAGAATCGGCCGGAGCGTATCCGCTGCCAATAGCCAGACCGCAAAACTGCCCAGCGCGATAACAATGACCAGCGGCACGAAGCGACCGGTCATGCGGTCTGCAAATTCCTGGATCGGTACCCTGGACCCCTGGGCCTCGTCAATCAGCTTCACCACCTGGGCCAGGAAGGTATCGCCGCCAACCCGGGTGGCTTTGACCCTCAGGCGACCTTCCTTGTTGATGGTGGCACCGATGACGGTGTCTCCTGAGCTTTTATAGACAGGGACCGATTCGCCAGTGGCGATGGATTCATCCAGATGGCTCTCACCGTCCACCACTTCCCCATCGGTGGGCACTTTGTCACCGGGCCTGACAATCATGATGTCGCCTGGTGCCAATTCCTTCACGGGAATTTCAACTTCTTCGCCATCCCGCTCCACACGGGCCGTCTTGGCACCCAGCGTGAGCAACTTGCGGATGGCTTCCGAGGCCTTGCCTTTGGCCTTTGCCTCCAGGTACCGACCAAGCATATGAAAGGTCATGATGGTAACGGCCATTTCGATGAAAGAAGTCATCGGATAGACAAAACCCACCAGACCGATCAGGTAGGGGGGCAGGCTGCCCATGGAAATCAGCACATCCATGTTGAAGGTGCCGTTTTTGAGCGACCGCCAGGACGCCTTGTGGGTAGCGGCACCGCCATAAAGAAACACCACCGGAAAGCCAAGCACGGCTATGATCGCCAGATACCCCGGAATGGGCTGCCAGAACATATGAAACATCATCAACACCATGATCAGTGTTGTCGGTACCGCAGCGATCGAGAACCTGCGCAATGCAAGCTTCAGATAGGCCTCCTCAGCGGCCGAGTCGTCTTCCTGATTGGCATCCTCCTCCTGCGCGATGGTGGCCACATCATAGCCGGCACCCTCGATCAGTTTTTTCAACTCACGCTCTGACGGCCCTTCGGGGCCGACCACCACGCTTACGGTGTGGTTCGCAATATTGGTTGACGTTGTCTGAACGCCGTCGTGCCGGGCCAGCGTGCTTTTAATAATGCCGGCACAATGGTCGGACCCCATTCCGGGCACCGTCACCTTGAAAGTGGTCGCACCAACTTCTCTGACAGACGCCACGTCGTAGCCAGCCCCTTCCACAGCGCGTTTGACGGCATCACTATCAGGCTTGGATGCCGAAGCGCGGACACTCACTCTATGTTTGGCGATGTTAGTCTGTACCCCGTCAATACCTTCCAAACGACCAATCGTCTTGCTGATGATGCCCGCGCAATGGTCTGACCCCATTCCGGGCACAATTAGCTCAAGCTTTCTTTGCCCCTGGGCTGTCTGTTTTATTTCACTGTCCATCAGTAGCTCTCCTCCCAGTGTCGAATTCCACTTACTTGTGATGGTGAGTATGAGATTCCTCATGCCCGGATTCTTCGGCTTTTGCGGTCCTTTGCAGGAATACCCGCTCGGCCACCGCGATAACGATCATGGTGACAAACGCCACGCCAATGACAAACGGGTCGGTACTGAGCTTGACCCAGACAAAGCCAACAAGTAAAAGCAGGTCTAGTAGAATAGCGGTTGCCGGCACCCAGGCGTTGGCCTTTATGTCCTGGCGCAGACAGGGCATTACGCCTCAGTGAATGGCAATACCCATCACCAGGTAGAAAACGATACCCAGTGCGGTAATCCTGGACAGATCAAAGAAGGCCGCCTGCTGGTGCCATCCTGGCAATCGCAACGGTGAACCAGACGGCGTATTCCCCAGGGCTGGGCGTGTAGCGGCGGCATGGGCGTCGTCCTACTTCTTTATAATCTCAGGCGGCGATGGAAATAACAATGGCGCGCCCCAAATTCCGCTTGGGGTCTATTACCTCAGAGCCACTGTTGGTTATCGTGGTGAAGCCATTGAAGGCCAGAATCCCGAGCGCAGTTGCACCCGGTAAGTTGCAAACCGTTCCGGCCTCCCCGGGGTTTGAAAAGTCAACTGATATGGAGTCGGCCAACAGGAATTGCGCCTGAATATATGGCGCATGCATCACCTCCTTTTTGGATGGTCGCGTCCGCCTGCTGGATGTGAAACTGGTAGGTGAAGGGTTCTTCCGGCTTGATGCCCGGAAAACTGACACCTGGCACGCCAGAAGGGTTATCTTCATAGTCGACTACTCCCCACTATTTAACTGTTTCGATTAGTTGCCCGCTACGCCGGCCATGACAGCCGGCGTAACGAACAGGAAACTGACGCGAAACAATCAGTTGAAATTAACGTCACCATACATACCGGCCTGGTAGTGCCCGGGCAATGTCCATCATGTGGTGGTTGAGCTTGCCTCCCTGAATAACGCCATGCTCGACCATCATCATCATTTCCTTCTGATGGGTTTCGTGCATTTCCGGGGTGCCGATGTTGAATTCGTGCACCAGGTTGCCCTTGTTCTTTACAACAAAACGCACGGTTTCACCGGGCTTGACGGTGACTTTCTCAGGGACATAATAGTTGTCGTGCATTTCAACGGTGACAGTGCGCGCAACCTCGGAAACCTTACCGGGCTCTCCGCTGCTAGCCCCATGGTGACCGCCACCATGAACACCACCGGCAAAAGCGCCTGCAGACAAAGAAAGCGCTACACCGACGACCATAAGTTTTGATGCATTCATACCAGCTTCTCCTGTGGAATCATTCAATAACAATCAATCGCATTTCAAGGAAACTTGATCGATGTCCAGAATCGTTCGCTAGCATCGCTTACCAACCTGAATTCTTACTGAAAATTCAAAAAAAATAATTTAGGCTGAATTCACGATCATGAAAGACACTACGTCTAGTTCACAGACATAGCCCAGAAAAAAGGAAAAAAATGCGCTTACTACTGGTAGAAGACGATCAACTACTCTCACGCAGCCTTACGCAACAGTTTGAAAAGTCAGGATTTAGCGTGGACCGAGCTTACACTGCAAAAGAGGCGATGGTTCTGAGCGAACAGGAAGAATATAAGGTGGGTATATTGGACCTGGGACTGCCTGACGGTAACGGTTTGGATATAGTGAAAAAATTGCGCGCCAAAAATATAAATTTCCCCATACTAATCTTGACGGCGCGAGATGACTGGCATGACAAAGTAGCCGGACTGAAGGCTGGAGCAGACGACTACCTTGCGAAGCCCTTCCAGACCGAAGAGTTAATAGCAAGACTAAATGCCATTGTTCGCAGAAGCGAAGGGAGAACTAACGCACTGGTAAAGGCAGGCCGTTTCGTACTGGATGAGAATCGTCAATGCTTGTCGGTGGATGATGGACCTGATCATCTACTAACCGGAACAGAGTTTCGTCTTCTGCGCTGTCTGATGAGCAAGCCGGGCTATGTCTTTTCAAAAGATCAATTACTGGAGCAGCTTTACAGTCTAGAAGATAGTCCGAGTGCGAACGTTATCGAGGCGTACATTCGAAGACTGAGAATACTGGTCGGAAACTCCACCATCTCGACTCGACGCGGCCAAGGCTATATGTTTAACGATGATGTTTAAAAAACCTGCGTCTGTAAAAGGCACCCTGCTTGCGTTACTTCTGCCCGCAAGTGTTACCTTGATGGCAATTGCCTGGTTTGCTCATGGCACCTTGCTGGAAAGGATGGCCCGTGAATTTGTCAAGGACAGGTTAAAAGAAGAGGTTTCGTTCCTAGAACACCAAATTCGAGATAGCGACGGTACTTTCGACGACCTTAAGACTGGCGACTACTTTCAGCGCGTATTCCATCATGCTTTCGTTCAGCACTCCGAATCCGAGACCGTCATTTCTCCTGATTCTTGGGCACCGCTTTTGGCGCCGCTCATCGATTCGGCAAAAGAGGGCATAATTCGGATAAAGAACACGGAAGTGCCAGAGGCTCCATCAGACATTCTGGCTTATCGAAGCTCCTTCATAGCGGGCGAAAAACCGTTTGTGGTTATTGTTGGGGAAGACCTTGGCGCCTTGAAGAATAGTCAGACAGAGCTGCATGCTTGGACGGCGATCGCATCTCTCGTACTTATCTCGTTATTGGTTTGCGCAATCTGGTTCGGCATCAATCTGTCTATGCGGTCTGTCACTCGACTCAAGGCGTCACTTAAGAAACTTCAAGATGGAAGGGTTTCGCGCATTGATATGAGCGTTCCCGAGGAGTTTCTTCCTCTCGTCGAACAGTTGAACCATTTACTTGACTCGCTTGATCAACGACTGGACCGTTCCAGGGATGCACTGGCAAACCTATCACATAGCGTCAAAACGCCGATTGCGGCGGTACAGCAAATTCTTGGAGACACCTCAAGACCACTAGATAGCGAATTAAGGCAACACCTAGCAGTGCGCCTCAGCGACATTGATAAGCAACTTGAAGCGGAAATGCGCCGCAGTCGGTTTGCCGGCCCGCACATCGGAAAAAGCTCTTTTCCAATAGAAAAAGCAAGGGATCTAGTGTGGATGATGGGGAGACTGTATCCCGACAAATCCTTTGAGCTTTCCGCTTCACTTCCGAAGAGTATCCGTTGGCCAATTGAAGAGTACGACTTATCTGAAATACTGGGAATCTTGCTGGACAACGCCGGGAAATGGTCTCACAAAGAGGTTGAGCTATTGCTGGAACAACGCGGCCCCACCAAGCGAATTGTCGTGACAGACGATGGTCCCGGCGTTGACAAATCCGAATTAAGCAAGCTCGGCCAAAGGGGACTAAGGCTGGACCAACAGACCCCAGGCCACGGGCTCGGTCTTGCAATAGTTCAAGACATTGTTAGCCGGTATGGCGGGAAGCTCGTTTTCTCGAATAGCCCCAGTGGAGGACTGCGGGTCGTGATTGAGTTTTAGAGTCCAGTATGCACTGTCGAGCTTGTAGTCGGTCATTCCCTATTATCCCTGAGAATAATAGGGAATGACCTGAATTTGCCTCAATGCCCGAATTTGACCAACCTTATTCTAATCCCACAACCGGTTCCGACTGGTCGGCACGAATCCGGGCGAAAAGCTCGGCACTAACGCTCCTGCCATTGCAGAAGAATAGTGTCACTGACATTGACGCACTTCTACACCATACTCAGTGAACCTTCCACCCCCGGATCAGGCCGCCTCAGTTCGTATTCTCAAGCTTCGTTCAGGCCCCGACTTTTCCACATATAATAAGCCACAGGTATCACAAGCAGCGCCAGGATTACGGCAGTGATCATGCCCCCTACCATTGGTGCTGCGATCCGTCCCATGACCTCGGAACCTGTGCCAGTACCAACCATTATAGGGACCAGCCCTCCGATAATGGCGGCCGCTGTCATCATGATCGGCCGCACCCGCAAACCGGCACCGTGCAATACCGCATGACGAAGGGTTTCCAGCCTGGGTGTCAGCCCCTTCTCCTCACATGTTTCCAACATTTCCTGGTAGGACTGATTTAAATAGACCAACATGATGACACCAATTTCCACGGCTACCCCCGCCAAAGCAATGAAGCCGACGCCAACCGCCACCGAGAAATTATAGCCAAGAAGGTACATTAGCCAGATGGCACCGATCATGGCAAACGGCAGCGTACCCATGATGATGCCCACTTCCGCAAAACGTCGGAAGTTCAGGAACAGCAGAATGACGATAATTGCCAGCGTCAGCGGAACCACATAGGTCAGCTTTTCCTTGGCGCGCAGCATGTATTCGTACTGGCCAGACCATGTAACCGAATAGCCCGCGGGTAAATCAAGCTCCTTGGTCACGGTAGCCATGGCCTCTTCCACGTATGTACCGACATCGACCCCGTCAATATCCACAAAGGTCCAACCGTTGAGGCGGGCGTTTTCGCTCTTGATCGCCGGAGGACCGTCTTCGACCCGGAGATCGGCCACATCGGCCAACGCAATTCGCTGCCCCGTCGACGTAACTATCGGGAGCTGCTCCAACTTCTCGGGAGAATCCCGGTAGTCCTGAGGATACCTCAGATTAATCGGGTAACGCTCAAGCCCTTCAATCGTTCGCGATACGTTAATGCCGCCAATCGCTGAAGCTACAACTTGTTGAACATCAGCTATGTTCGGAATGTCAACCATGATTTCCTCAAGGCGTTTTCCGATGTCTTGGATAACGGCAAGATCAGGCCCTGCCACTTTGATACCGACTGGAGTTTTTATTCCCGTTGCCAGCATATCGATGCGGGTGATGATGGGCATCACCCAGGCGTTCGTTACCCCCGGGAAACGAATCAGGGTATTGAGCTCCTGCTTTAACTTTTCCGTGGTCATCCCTTCCCGCCATTCATCCCTGGGCTTCAATTGAATAAAGGTTTCGATCATCGTCAACGGTGCCGGATCAGTCGCGGTATCCGCCCGACCTACTTTACCGAACACTGTTTTAACTTCCGGTACGGTAGCAATCAACTTGTCGGTTTGTTGAAGGAGCTGCCGGGCCTTGCCAATCGAAATACCCGGGTAGGTAGTAGGCATGTACATCAGATCACCCTCATCCAGTGGTGGAATGAACTCACTCCCGATTTGGGTGGCCGGCCAGAGACCCACAACCAATGCAAGCAGTGCACCCAAAACTGTAGTTTTCGGGAATCGAAGCACCAGCTTCAGGACTGGCATGTAGGCGCCGACTAGCAAACGATTCACGGGATTCTTATGTTCCGGAAGCACTTTTCCACGAATGAAATAACCCATGAGCACGGGGACCAGTGTCACCGCCAAAGCGGCACTCGCTGCCATAGCGTATGTCTTGGTGAAGGCCAGAGGAGCAAACATCCGTCCTTCCTGAGCTTCCAGCGCAAACACCGGCACAAAACTGACAGTGATGATCAGGAGAGAGAAAAACAGGGCTGGGCCGACCTCAGAGGCTGATTTGGCCACGACCTCCCACCGATTCGCAGAGGTTAAGGGAGTTCGCTCCATGTGTTTGTGCATGTTCTCGATCATCACGATGGCGCCATCGATCATCGCCCCGATCGCAATCGCAATCCCGCCGAGGGACATGATATTGGCGTTGATGCCCTGCCAATGCATCACAATAAAGGCAGCCAGAATGCCAACCGGCAGGCTGAGAATCGCCACCAATGACGAACGGACGTGGAACAGAAAGATCATGCACACCAGGCCCACCACCAGGAATTCTTCAAGCAGCTTGAACCCAAGATTATTGACCGCCCGCTCAATCAGGCCTGAGCGATCATAAACCGTGACCACCTCCACACCTTCCGGCAAACTGGATTTCAGTTCCTCCAGCTTCGCCTTTACACCATTGATGGTGGCTTGGGCATTCTCGCCGAAACGCATCACGACAACACCGCCAACCGTTTCCCCTTCCCCATTCAGTTCCGCTATACCGCGCCGCATCTGTGGGCCGACCTCAACACTGGCTACGTCTTTCAGTAGAACAGGGGTGCCGTTGTTATCGAGCCCCAGTGGAATCGACAACAAATCCTCGCGAGACTGGATATAGCCGGACGTGCGCACCATGTATTCCGCCTCGGCCATTTCAATGACAGAGGCGCCCACTTCCTGATTGCCTCTTTTGATGGCGTTCTGGATATGCGCAAGAGGAATTCCCAACGCCCTGAGTTTTTCCGGACTGACCTTGACCTGGTACTGCTTCACCATGCCACCAAGTGCGGCGACTTCCGACACACCCGGCACTGTCTGCAGCTCGTATTTCAGAAACCAGTCCTGCAGGCTTCGTAACTGGCTGAGATCATTGTTCCCGGTGCGATCCACCAAGGCGTAAAGGTAAACCCAGCCAACGCCTGTGGCGTCCGGCCCGAGCTGCGGCCGGGCCGAGTCCGGAAGGCTCGGGGCCACCTGGGAGAGGTACTCCAGCACCCGGGAGCGAGCCCAGTACATGTCGGTATCTTCATCGAAGATCACGTACACATAGGAATCACCGAAAAATGAGTAGCCCCGGACCGTTTTGGCACCCGGCACCGACAGCATGGCCGTGGTCAAAGGATAGGTTACCTGGTCTTCCACCACTTGTGGTGCCTGACCCGGAAAGCTGGTTTTGATGATGACCTGCACATCCGAAAGATCCGGCAGGGCATCTACCGGCGTCTTGTTCAGCGAGTAAAGGCCAAGTCCAGTAATAAGCAAGGTCGCCAGAAGTACCAGAAAACGATTACGCACAGACCAATGAATGATGGCAGCGATCATGATTCGTCTCCGCCGTGATTCATGGAACTATGGTCTATCACCTCAGGTTCGACTTTGGGCTCCGTTTTTTCCGGATCCATAGCGTGCCCCGAATGGTCCATCTGTGAATCCATCGTATTGCTGCCTGGTGTCGACATTCGCTGAAAATCCGAGGTCTTGCTGGACTCGGAATCGATCAGGAACTGCGCAGAGGTCACCACAGTATCGCCCGGTTTGATACCATCCAGTATTTCCGCGTACTTATCACCAATCCGCCCCACAGTGACGTTGACGGATTTGAAAGCACCCTGATCCAGTGCCACCACCAGACGGTCGCTTTGCCCAGTGCGGATGATCGATTCACGCGGCACCAACAGGCGCCTTTGCCCCCGCCCCCCCTGGACCTTCAGGCGAGCAAACATCCCGGGCAACAAGGCACCGTCGGAGTTGTCAAAGCGCATCCGGACCCGGGCTGTCCGAGTTTTCGGATTAACCTCGGGATACACATAGTCCACTTCTCCGAGCCACTGGCGCCCGGGCATATAATCCAGGGTCATCACCACCCGGCTATCGCCTTCTACTGCAGAGAGCTGGCTTTCAAACACCTCGCCAATGACCCAAACCTCGTCCAGCGCCGCAATTGACAAAACCCGGTCCCCGGGTTTTATAAACATGCCCTCGCGAACGTTCAGATTGTCGATCACGCCGGAGCTTGGGGCGTATACGGTCATGGTTCTTTGTACTTCTCGGGGCTGGCGCAGTTGACGGATCAGGCTGACCGGCACGTTCAGAGCAGCCAACCGTTCCTCAGCAGCATTGATCAGTCGCTGATTCCCCCGATTCACGGCCAGAAGCAACTCCTCCTGCGCATTGACCAATGTGGGCGAATAGAGGGTATACAGAGGCTTGCCTTTTTCGACTGGCTCCCCCTCAGCTTTCACGTAGAGCGCTTCGATCCAACCCTCTACTCTGGGGTGTACGTGGGCCATTTCATCTTCGTTATATTGGACGTAGCCGACGGTCGTTATGGTATTTGGCAAACGCCCCTGGATGACGGACTCTGTGCGAACTCCTAAGTTGTTTACCACTGCAGGCGAAATACGAACGGTACCGACCGGGTCCTCAGCCGACCCGGCATCCTCAAACACTGGAATCAGATCCATCCCCATAGGTGACTTTCCGGGTTTGTCGCTTTTAAAATTGGGATCCATGGGTGCCACCCAATAGAGCGGTTCCTTTGCCTCATTATCCCCCCGCTTCGCGATTGGAACGGAGGCCATTTCCGGTGCAAGCCAATAGGCGGCACCCACGCCAGCAATCCCGCCAAGCAATAAGAAGCCCAATGGGCGAACGAAATTAGCCATGATGATTAATCCTGCAAATGGGACATTGAAAAGGAGGGAATGTTTGAGGCCTCCGTGGTCAAATAACGGAAACTTGCCAGAGTTTTGGCCCGCTCGGCCATCATCTGGATCAATTCGACCTCGGCATTGAGTTCGGAAATCCTTGCGCGTACCGCTTCAGCAAAATCACCGTCGTCATTGTTATAGGCGGTCAGCGAGGCACCGGCCTGTTCTTCCATCTGCGGTAGAAGAGTTTGCTGATACAAGTCAATTCGATCATCCAACCGCTCAATCGTTGAGGCGTCGATCTTGCCGGTTTCCCGTGAAGATGGGCAGGTCAAATCCAATACCAATCGAAAACAGGTCTGCCCTGTCCTGGCCGTTCGGAGCTCTGTCCCGATATCCGTATTGTGCGAAGACCGACCACTCAGGTTTGTAAGCTTGCCTGGCAAGATCCACGTCGATGGCTTGGGCATCAACCAGTTGATCTGTGGCACGAATCGATGGGTGACGGATGACAGACTCCACACTCGTCTCCGACCAGCCGTTGGAAACGTCTTCCAATAACAGAGGAGGAATGTTTTCAGTGACCGAGAGTTGAGCCTGACTGGAACCAATCCATTCACCAAGAGCTTCTCTGCTCGAAGCCAACTGGGTATGCAAAGCAGTCAGTCGATCTTCAAGGCGAGTCAACTCCAGCGAAGCACGAATAACATCTTGTTGTCTGGAGCCCATTGTCGCGGAGGTATATATCCAGCTTCAGCAACATCCGCCAATTGCTCGAACAGCCCCCGGTTCTGTTCAATGAGGCGGATGCTTTCCTGGGAGCTCCATAAATCGAGCCATAGGTGAGTGACCGTTTCGGTGACCTGTGCTCGGCGGTTCTGGCGGAGGTAAGGCTGTACACCGGCCATCTCTTCTTTCTTTGCGCTAGCCAACCGGAGGCTATCTCCTCGAGGGATTCGCTGAGTAACGCCAATCGTTCCCTGAGTCATGGGCTCTTGTCTGGTATCAAATGTGTCTAGAGGTAGATTGGCCGCTCCGATCGTTACCCGGGGATCGGGAAGCGCGCCTTCAGCGACAGACTCCTCCATCAACGCATTTTGTTTATAAGAGCTTTGGTCAAGCCAGGGATCGTTTTCAGTCGCTGCTTCGATGACACTCATGAGCTCCAGCCTGGGCTGGGCCCACGCAGAAATGCTACTAAACAGCAACACACCCAAAATAGCTGGCTTTATAAAAAAGGGGCGGATGGACAACTTGAGATCTCCGAGGAAAGCATGTGAGCGCTTATATTAGACACCAAAACTGAAACGAAGCTGAAATTACCCATCAATTGATATTGTTTTGATCTGGCTCAACGATTCTTATGCTCAACAAGAATTATAAAATCGCCAATCAAAATTATTGTTTTTTTTCAGCCAGGTTTCAGGAACCAATGATTTAATAGAATCAATAAGTGAGCCAGGAGATGAAATAGATCCACAAAAGAATGAACAACGATCAAATTAATGAAGGTATTCTGAAAAATAAAGAAATGAAGTAGAAGCTAACGTCCAGAAAATGAGATTAGAAAAACCACTGGTAGTCTTCAGCGGCATTTACTAGAACCCCGGAATTGGGTGAAAACACAGATGACGGTAAGCCCCCAGTTAAATGAGCTTACAGCAACAGAGTAAGGAGTTAGTTATGAAGAGCATCATTACAGCCATCGCAATCACAGCACTGTTTACTTCTTCTGCCTTCGCAGATGGTTTAGCCGACAGGATTAACGAGGCAAGGAGCTATCCAAACAAGACCGTGGAAACAACTGACAGGCAAGAACTCTGCCTGAAGCATCAAAAATTACACGAGCAAATGAAGGAGGCGGGACTAGCAGATTCAAGTGACGACTAGTACGTGTCTTTCCTACAGAGCTAACAAGCTAAGCTTGCTTCTCATACAAAGAGTGTTGCCAGTCATGAAATAACATGACTGGCCATATGATAGTTTTACTGGGATTTTGGCGATTAATTTGTTACTGTACTGCAAACCTTAAAAAATCAATAGATGTATATTTGACTTGCGCCTTGACTATCACTTTCTTCATTAGCCAATATTATTAGCCGATATTTCCCTTTAGCTTTCACATATGAAAAATCAATAATAAAGGAACTTAATTCATGCATAGGGAAAACTGCAAACCCCGATTCGGGTTCATCATTATCCCAGCGCGCTCTGATTAACGTATCTGACCCTGAAGCGGGAGCTAACCCAGAAAAACCCGACCTTCTCTTTCTGAGATAGGTCAAAACAGATCCATTATTAACGACCACCTTCCTAGGAATAGACAGATGCTCCTCGTTAACGGAAAAGGCGTAATCAGGTGATGTAGTGATTTCCCTATCCTCCAAGCGTTTAGTTAGCCTTGGCGACGAAACCTTGCCCAAGTCTAGCCGTGGCCAGGACTCCCAGCCACGGTCCCGCAATTCAAGACTGTCTTCATTCACCACAATAGAGACTGTGCTATCAATAGGGAAAATGGAGAAAATCATATTCTCAGCATTAGACAAAAACATTGAATCATCCAGAACATCTTTTCCCTCCTCAGAAGCTGATGTTAGTTTTCCAATGTCACCATGCAAAAAGTCGTATCGCTGGGAGTACAGTCGATTGTTGATAAACCGTAAAGCAGTGTTCTCCGATTTTTTGGTTTCTTCCTGCAACTTTTCCCCAGATATTTCAAAGAGTTGAGAGAAGACCTTCGTATATTGCCCCTTGCCTGAAATATCTCGGTCCTGACCCCATACTACAGCGACCTCCGGATTCGGATCTGAGTCTGACTGACCAACCGACAAGAAAATCGCTTTCGAATTTTTGATGTTAGATGTTAGCGCATCAACTCTTTTTATCCTGTTTTCATCGAAGACGCCGAGCACCAATGTGGAATCTGACAGAAAAACCAGTTCACCGCCTTCGCGGTTCGACGTGGGGAGCGCCTCAACCATTTTCGGATTGAAATCTGCTGGCAAAGGAAGGACGCCGCGAAAATCACCCCCCTCTCGCACTTCACCTCCACTTTGATCGCCCTCGTCAATCAAGACGGAAAGTAAATATCTTTGAGCATCGGTGGACTTAATTGACACTGCAATCTTATCGCTGACCTGAAGAACCTCCAGAATCAGCCCTTCATCGGTGGATCCGGAATCGCCAAACTTAACATCGAATCCCTCAACATTGAGCCGACCCAATAGTGCAAGAAACTCTTTGTCGGTATTCAGGCCATCAATATTCGATACGATCCTGATACTCCTCTCTCCCGCCCATTCCGACAGCGAGTCCAAGGGTAAGTCGTAGCCTTGAGCCTGAGCACCTGACACTGCAAAAAAAACAAGAAAGATCACGGAAATTGGCTTCATAATATGCCCCTCAAAAAAATTGAGGCCCCGTCTCCGGCGCCTCAATCCCATTACCTCCAGTCGCAATTAGTTCCCTGGGATCAGTAATTCCAGTTCAGTTCGAGCATTGCAACATAAGCTGCATCGTCTGCACCAGTTGCGTCCTCAACGCCTTTGCCTGGCAGGAAACTGGAGAGCACCAGTCTTGGAGCAAAATACTGGTTGGCCTGGTATTTTACAGCCACATCCAGTTCGGTACCGGCATAACTATCCACAGACCCACTGGCAGTGCTGAGCGTCTCAAGCCCCCCCGTTTGCTGGAACCACATCGGGAAAATCTGCGCCTGATAAGACAGCTTTGGCGAGATCGACGCCAAATTTCCCGAACTGCCAACTGAGAGCATGATCTGGCCCGGGTTGTTACCAGTACCGGCATTGGAGATACCACCGTACCCTGCGCCACCAGGACCAGCTTGATCAAGAGCGAGACCGAAAAGGCCTGATGCTATCGCTTGGTTTGAGTTGGGCTGCCACCCCAAGAACTGGCCATCAATACCAATCAGGGGCGAGTATCTACCGATGTCTGTAATGCCCAGCCAGCCCTCTACATCATTATCGGCAGGGTCGTCATCCCCACTGGCAACTCGTAGTGCAATAAAGGGATTAAAGGATTCACTAAGCGGGTACTCAAGCCCGGCGTAGCCAGCAAAGGCGCTTATGTCATCACCGTTGTCGAAACTCCCGGTCACACCTAGTGCCTCGGCCCGAATCTTCATGGCGCCAATATTCCCGATGTATTCGACACCATAATAGGTTGCTTTCGCACCTTGCTGCTGGTTGTCGCTATAAGTCAGGATCGGAGAAATACGACTACCTCTCCCCAGATCGATATCAAACTTTGAAGCAAACACATCCCAATCCAACTCTCCGTTGGCGGGGTTGGCCCCGGGAGACTGGATGTTCGAAATCAACCCATCAGTTATTGGCATCCAGTAAACATCGTAACTGCCCCAAGAGGTCTTTCCCGTGGCGCCGAATAGGGGATGGTCATCGCCGTATAGAAGCCCGCCGGAGGCAAGGTCCAGGTTTTTGAAGGTCCAGCCGCCCTGAAGGGTAAAAGCCGGATCAAAGGTATAAGTGAAGAACGCCTGCTCCAGACCAAATCTTTCGCCTCGGTATGCGCGATCAACGGAATTCGCATCAAGGGCAAAGTCATTCTCAAGAAGCAGCTTACCGGTCCAATTATCCCCAGTCGCCACTACACCAAGCCTGACCTCAGCCCTGACGTGCTCGTCTCCAACCTGAACAGCACCCGCAGAAGTTCCTGTGGCACCATCATCGACACTGCTGTCCAGATCGAAATTGGAGAAATAGGTTGGCTGGAATTTACCTTGAGTTAGTATATCTAGCTTGATCCCTGAGGCCGTGGGGACCTCAACCGCTATTGCGGCAGGCACTCCATTTGCTGCTATAAGCGCCCCCAGAACACCCTGACTGATTAGTTTTCGTGTTGTTTTCATAGATCCTCCAAAATCTCTGGCGTGAGACTCTTGTTATTGTAGCCCAACAGAATTTGAGCTACTTGACCTTTACCATAGCTCCCTTAAATGAAGCTGAAAAACTAATTAAACCGGAACTGCATTACACCGAAGTAATAGTAAATGATGGCCGTCGTATAAACGCGAGAACACCTGTAATGCGAAAAGGCTTTTTATTTTTCAGATTCATTTCAGGAAAATATGAGTTAATCTCAGAGCTGCTCATCATAGGCTTCTGTCGGAGCCTTCAGTGACGTGCATCTTGCAATAGTCGCTATCGTTCGAATTCGCCGCAACACCGCAGGATGTTGCGGCTTTTTTTCACTCAGTAATTCAATGGGCATTTGCAAAATTAGCCTTCTGGACCTTGAGTGCGAAGGCGTCACAAGACTGGGACCTAAAATAGCAAGCAATTGAGACACGGTTTACACTCCGCGCTTCCTCCCCAGCGACTGGGCCGACCTCTGCTTTCGAGGCGCTTTTACAACGATAATCAAGCCGACAATTGTTATCCCTATCCCAATCATTTCGACTGTATTGAATGTCTCACCAAACAGGAGCATTCCGATAACCAGACCGAAAACCGGCGTCAGAAAAGTAAATGAATTTAGGCTGTTCAAGGGGGCGCTAGCGAGCAAGGCATACCACAACACAACCATCAAAGCAGTCGCAGGGATAGCCAGAACGAAGATTGCGGTGGTAAAAGACCAGGTCCAATCTATTTCCATGGGCTCGCCCAGGCTCGCAGATGCTATACCCAAAAATAGTGAACCTATGACAAGCTGAATCCCCATTGACCAGTAAATATCATCACTACCAGCCTGATATTTAAGGAGCACGTTTCCAATGGCGGTCCCGATAGCACCTCCAAGAACATAGACCGCCCCTGAAAATCTGGCGTTCCCAAACTCCATCTCGGGCATCGCAAGCACAACAACACCGATAAAACCGATCAAAAGGCCTATAAACACTCGGCCTGTAACTACCTCTCGGACGATAAAAAACGAGAGAACCGCAGCAAAGAGCGGTTGTGCATTAGCAAGTACAGTGGCAAGTCCTGGTCCCAGTTTGCCAGCGCCAAGAAACATACCCCCAAGCCCCATACCCGTGTAGCTGAAGCCAATTACGGCCAGCATCAGGAGCTGCTGAAGCGAATAACTGGGCCCACTGCCTTTTGTAAAACCGATCAGGATCAGACACAGCCCTGCCAGAAATGCCCGTAAAGCAGCAAAAAGCAAAGGTGGCGCGTCTGGCAACCCCACCACAATAAAAGGGAAGCAGATCGCCCAAAGAAGGGCGACGAGAATCATCCCGGCAACTACACGTATCGACAGTGACTGATTCACCAACCGCTCCTTGATCTACTCGTCGAATGAGTAGAGCTATCGTTCAAGCCTGCCGTCCTACTTTGCGAAACTGTGGCAAAAATCGAGGGGTATTATAGTGTTGCCAGGCGCCCCCGAACGCTTGTTCGGCCTCCAGGCCGTTCTTTAGCGATAACCGTGCATGCATCAAAAGCAGAAGCGGAAACATCGCCAAGGTGATAAGTGTTGGCCACTGCAGAAGGAAGCCAAACATAATCAAAACAAATCCTACATATTGTGGATGCCGAACATACGAATATAGCCCGGTCATAGGAGCGGCAAAGACGGCATGCCACTTTGGCACCCAGCCGACTTGCCATAGTTGATGATGCTCCAAAGACCCAGTTTATGTTTCCCGAATTCCAGTTGGCTCAAACAGCTTTTCGATTCTGGAGGATGGGCATATCTCCCAGGTGGCGCTCAAGGTTTATCTGCTCCGGTCCACGGCTCAGCAGCGCGATGTTGCTTACAACCTTCTCTGGGTGCTGCCAGAGGCTCATGATGCAATGCCTTCAAGAGGCCGGCAGTCATAGCAACAATAACCAGTGAGAATGGCAAAGCCGCAAGTATGCCCGCATCCTGAAGGACGGCAATACCTCCTGCCACCAGCAATACAGCGGTCAACACCCCGTTGGCAATGGCCCAGCCGGCTCTTGACGCCTTAGGAGGCTCAGGTTGCCCTCCTGACAAAATGATATTGACCACCAATGCACCAGAGTCTGCAGACGTTATAAAGTAAATGCTGATAAGGAGTGTAGCGACCAGCCCCATGGCAAATTTAATGGAGTCAAGCGTTTGCATATGCTCGATCGTTGCAAAAAGCGCGTAGGCGATGTCTTTATTGACCGCCTCGACAATACCTCCGTTACTAAAGAGTTCACTATGGAGAGCAGCGCCCCCCATTACCGAGATCCATACAAACGTCACCAGTGTTGGTAAAAGAAGGACCCCGAAAACAAACTCTCGCAGGGTGCGACCGCGGGATATCCGGGCGATAAACAACCCGACAAAAGGTGACCAGGCCAGCCACCAACCCCAGAAAAACACTGTCCAGGTCGACTGCCAGTTTCCAGGCTCATTGGCCCCCACATAGAAGGTCATGGCCAACAGGCTATCCAGGTAACC
>LULR01000043.1_pt1 | contig 37347 bp, 39 predicted proteins | sample 729471 | NCBI WGS metagenome assembly LULR01 (sample SAMN03860284, study PRJNA289734) | marine metagenome | biome: seawater column; feature: ocean; material: water; isolation source: Red Sea water column Station 108 - depth 500m | place: Saudi Arabia: Red Sea | collected 2011-10-15 | depth 500 m
ATTTTTGCCATGAGCAAAGCGAAGGCTAATTCCAGTCGTGGATAAAACAGCAGTGCCGCGTCAAACTTAAGTTCCCGCAACTGTTGACTTAGTTTCAAGATTCCCCGCCATCCTCTGTGTCGTCCTTCCGGTTCATAACTCAGCAGCAGGTCAATTCCCTCATATTGTTCAATCAGGGGAACAGTGTAAGGCTGTGCTAAAAATGAGATGAACGCGTCAGGGTGATTATTGCGTAAAGCCGTTACCGCAGGCAAAGTCAGAATGGTATCGCCAATCCGGTCAGTACGGATCAGCAGGAAACGTTTATGGGAGTTAAAGGAGGATTTTTGGGACATGAATTCATTTTCATGTTTTACTTAAAAACTGCTCTACGCCTTAAAAATATTCCGCCATAGTTTGCCTGAAACCTGACGACCCATTTCGGCAATTGATTCTGTGAGCGGAATTGATTTTGGACAGGCTTCCACACAGTTTTGGGCGTTGCCGCAATCAGCAATCCCGCCTTCCTGCATGAGGGTATCCAGCCGTTCATCAGCTGTGTTCCTTGCGGTGTGATGCATGTTGAAGAGACGTGCCTGGCTGATGGCCGCCGCGCCAAGGAAGTCGTTGTTAATACCATATTGCGGACAGGCTTCCACACAGCAACCGCAGGTCATGCATTCAGACAGTTTGTAGGCAACCTCCTGTATGCTTTGTGATTCACGGTCTCCTGGACCAAGGTCATGATAGCCGTCTGCGGTGACCCATGCCTGTACTTTCTTCAGTGCCTCAAACATTCTTGAACGATCAACGATTAAATCTCTTATTACCGGAAATTTACTCATTGGCTCTAATGTTATTGGTTTTTCCAATTTATCTATTAATGCACTGCATGCCTGATGCACCTTTCCGTTTATTACCATTGTACAGGACCCGCAAACTTCTTCCAGACAGTTGCTTTCCCAGACAACCGGTGTTACCTTCTCTCCTTTCGAGTTTTCCGGTTTGGTCTGAATGTCCATCAAACAAGAAATTACATTGGAATTAGGAATATATGGAATGACGAAATTTTCCCAGTATGGACTCGATTCAGCAGTATTCTGTCGCTTGATTTTGAAAGTTACAGTATCCGACATTTTGAATTCCTCAGTTATATTTTCGTGGACGTGGAGTAATGAGTGATGTATCTACATCCTCGTAAGAAATTTCAGGACCACCTTCAGAACCGGAAGTTCCATTTTTATATTCGGCAATTGTTGTTTTGAGCCACTTTTCATTGTTTTCAGCAAATCGTTTCATGTAGGCTAAATGCTGCTCATTAAAGGCACTTTCATTTAAATTGCCGTCTGCTTTCTGCTTTTCAAATTCGAGGTATGTCTCAGGCTGGAAATCATCCGGCTGCTTAAGATCAAACTCAGGTTTATAGTGTGATCCACGGAATTCATCCCTCATCACGGCACCTTTAGTGATAACCTTGGAAAGCTGAATCATGTTCCAGAGCTGATTGATGAAACTTGGGACTGGATTGGACCAGTCAGTAGTGTCCAGACAGGTTATGTTTTTCCAGCGAGACTCAAATTCATTGATTTTGTCCAGAGTTGCTTCCAGCTTGGAATTTTCGCGCACAATCAGAACATTGCTAATCATCTGCTCTGCAAGCTCACGATGCAGGGCATAAGGATTTTCTTTTCCATTCATTTCTTTAATTGTTGAAAATCTCTCCTGCCATTGTCTTGTGGCATCATTAAACACACTCTCAGGGTGATCCTCGGCGGTTTCCGGAAGATTTTTGACGTAATTGATCACTCCCGGACTCATCATCAGCCCTGTGTAAATGCAGCTCAGCAGAGAATTTGCTCCAAGTCTGTTACCGCCATGATACTGATAGTCGGCTTCTCCCGCCGCGTAAAGACCGGTGATGGAGGTCATTTGATTTTTTGGAGACTGGTGATCAATCAAGCCTTCCGCGCTACGTGTGTAATCAGTCCAGATTCCACCCATTGAATAATGCACTGCAGGGAAAATTTCCATCGGTTCTACTCGTGGATCAACACCGGTGAATTTTTCATAGATCTCCAAAATTCCTCCCAGGCGCCGATCAAGGAATTCTGGAGTATGATGGGTCAAATCCAGATAAACTTTCATTTCACCATGCACACCCAGTCCGTCGTTCACGCAAATGTCATAAATTTCACGGGCACCTACATCACGCGGAACAAGATTACCGAAAAGAGGATATTTCTCTTCTAGAAAATAAAAGCGTTCGTTTTCGGGAATATCTCGTGGAGTTCTGGAATCGCCTGCTTTTCGCGGCACCCAGATTCGACCTCCTTCACCGCGGGCTGACTCACTCATTAATCTTAGTTTGTCACGTCCGGGAATGGCTGATGGATGGATTTGAATGAACTCGCCGTTGGCGTATTTAGCACCTTGCAGATATGCAGAAGTAGTGGCCGTTCCGGTACAGACCATGGAGTTCGTGGTACGTCCGTAAACAAGTCCGGGACCACCGGTGGCTAAAATGACGGCATCGCCTTTCAGAGCAGAAATTTCACCGGTTCGCAAATTGTGTATGACTGCGCCGACGCAGCGTCCATCATCATTTAGTACCGCGCCCAGGTATTCGTGCCACTCCATTTTTTCCACGATACCCTGTACCTCAAAGTGACGTACCTGTTCGTCTAATGCATACAATAATTGCTGGCCTGTGGTTGCTCCCGCGAATGCGGTACGGTGGTAGAGTGTCCCTCCAAATCGTCGGAAATCGAGATTTCCTTCCGGAGTCCGGTTGAATGTTACACCAAGTCGATCCATCAGGTTGATGACGTATGGCGCATGGTGACACATGTCTTTGCAGAGGGGCTGATGTGCCAGGAAGTCTCCGCCTTTAACCGTGTCATAAAAGTGGATATCCGGAGAGTCGCCTTCTCCTTTGATATTGACCGCACCGTTTATACCGCCTTGGGCACACACTGAATGTGAGCGTTTAACAGGTAGAAATGAAACCAGCAGCACAGACATTCCTAGTTCCGCCATTTTCATTGTGGCGGACAGTCCGGCTAAACCTCCTCCAACTACTATTACACGTTGACTGCTCATCATTATTGCTCTGTTTACCAGATTGCTGCAAGCGCGTATAAAGCGCTGGCAGTTAATATCACAAAAAGGATAATGCTGAAAGAACGTACTCTTTTCTGGGAATTCGGTGTGAGAGCGATGCCCCAGGTCATGCAAAAAGTGTTGAGGCCGTTTGCAAAGTGAAAGATAGCTCCAAGTACGCCAAGCACGTAAACAGTCTTTGTCAGCATGCCTGTATCAGGATCAGCAAAACCGTTTGAAAGATGTTCAAAATGGGTGCCCCAGGTACCTGCTACCCATGGACCAAGCTGTGTGTTCCAGATATGCGCCAAAATGAACAGCAGAACTCCTATACCACTAATGCGCTGCAGCCAATACAGCAGATGTGAATAATAAGTGTAAGAAGGCTGGACGGTACTCTCAAAAATCAGCAGAATTCCCAGGAATGAATGAAAGAAAAGCGGGATATAAACAACAAAGACTAATGTCCAGATTGCAAGAGGGCTGTCATAGAAGCTGTTGACTTCATTGTTATATATTTCAGCACCTGAGTGCAGATATAATTGCAGATAAAGGTGGTAAATTAGAAACAACCCAACTGGCACAACACCAGTCAGACTGTGTATGCGCCGCATAAGAAAATGTGAGTCCATAAATCACATATCAACTGAAAACATAAGTAGAACAAATCATGTAATAGTCTGTGCTCACTATATCATGAATGAGGACCATTTATAAAGTGGATATTTCTAGTGCCGAGGAAGCCCAGTATAATAAATAAATGTTATGTGACAGGGAGATGTCAGCTTGTGGCTGTTTTAGACAGGGATAAAGCAAGACGTGATTTGTAGCGTGCGCCTGTACTTTTATGCAGAACACCTTTAGTGACAGCTTTATCTATGTTTTTTTGAACAGAAGCATATGACTCACGTGCCTGTTCAACATTTCCATTTTCCATTAGAAGTCGAAATTTTTTTATGACTGTGCGAAGATCTGCCCGCAGTGAGCGGTTATGTGCTGTTCGTTTGGTTGTTTGTCGAACTCGTTTAAGTGCTGATTTGTGATGTGCCATAAGTTTTTCCTTTTATGTTAAAAAGCGTTTATAAAATGATCAATGTTGGGCGGTGTCCTTACCGCCAGCTGCACAGCAATCACGTCAAATCGTGGCTGCAGGTGCATGAGGTGCTTCCGGCTGAGATAATGTTCACCCAGCTGGCGCAGTTTATCAATTTTTTTTGCTGTGACAGACAAAGACGGATGCATTCCGTTGCTGCCCCTGCGGGTTTTTACTTCACAAAAAACAAGATACTCTCTGTATTTTGCGACAATGTCAATCTCACCCAGCCTGGAGCGGTGATTGCGTTCAATTATGCTGTAACCCTGTTCCTGCAGAAAATCACAGGCAATCTGTTCTCCGGTCAATCCTGTGTGCTGACGTGCCTTTGTCACAGTAAACTCATCTGCTCCGGTTTGAGCCTGAAGGAGCGCCGGTGTAATGGCGACAGTCCGTATTTTGTAATTGCCTCACGGTGTTGTTTGGTCGGATATCCCATGTGACGCTCAAAGCCCCATTGGGGATACTTTTTTCCATATTCGACCATTGCCCTGTCCCGTGACACTTTTGCCAAAATTGAAGCTGCGGCAATACTTTTTGAAAGACAGTCCCCTTTGACAATTGCCTCACCCTGAATTTTTGTGTCCGGATAATGGTTGCCATCCACCAGCAGATAATCCGGAGTAGGCTCAATTTCATTCAGACAGCAAAGCATCCCGACAAGAGTGGCCTGCAGTATATTTAACCTGTCAATTTCCTGCTGTGAAATTGAGACTATCTTAAATGCTGAGGATTCAGCACAAATCAAGTCGAACAGCTTTTGCCTTTTTTCAGCAGAAAGCTGTTTTGAATCATTGAGCTGATATTTATCATTCCAATGTTCACCTAAAACAACTGCTGCAACCACTACCGGTCCGGCAAGAGGACCTCTTCCAGCTTCATCAATACCTGCAATCCTGCTGAATCCACGAAGGAAAGCTGCTTCTTCAAGCTCAAGAGTTGGTCTTAATGTCTTCTGCCGGACGCGCATTAATGCGTTCTTTAATACGAGCCGCTTTTCCTTTGCGTGCCCGCAAGTAATAAAGCTTTGCCTGACGTACTTTCCCGATCTTGAGGACATTGATGCTTTCAATTCTTGGAGAATGAAGTGGGAAAATTCGTTCAACGCCATATCCCTGTGTTACTTTTCGCACAGTAAATGTAGCCTTGTTGTTGCGTGCACCGCCATGTTTGCCGATTATGACACCTTCAAAGGCCTGGATACGCTCTTTATTTCCTTCGGTTATCCGGTAATTAACCCTAACAGTTGAGCCAACCCGTAATTCCGGCAATTCGCTGCGTAATTGCGATTGCTCCGTTATTTCCATTGCAGTAGCCATTTTCTTCTTTTATGAAAGTTTCCAGTTTCTGTTGTTAAACATATAAAAGTAATTTTTGCTTTTCTTTTTAATGAAACCATTTTGTTTCAGCTGCTTAATCAGCTCTCTGAATTTTGGTGGCATTCCATTTTCCAGGAATTTCTATCAGTGAAGCAAATCCCTCAAATCAAATCCGGACGGCGTTTTCTTGTTCTTGACAAAGCCTGCTGTTCCCGCCATTGAGCAATTTTTTTATGGTTTCCTGACAGCAGCTCTTCCGGAACATCCATGCCCTTATAACTTGGCGGACGTGTAAATTGAGGATATTCCAGCAGTGATTCAGAGAACGACTCCTGTTCAGATGATTCCTGATTACCAAGCAAACCAGGCATCAGTCTGCTGACTGATTCAATCATTGTCATGGCGATCACTTCACCTCCCATGCAGATAAAATCTCCTCCTGAGACTTCTTCATCAACCAGGCTTCGTATTCTTTCGTCAAATCCTTCGTATCGTCCGCAAACAAGGGTCAAAACAGAGTTTTTCTGGCTGAGTTCTCGCGCTTTTTTTTGCGTAAACGGTGTACCCTGCGGTGTAACTAAAATAGAATGTGTCTCATGCCCTTGACTTTGATGAAACTTCTTCTGCTCCTCAAGTGTATCGGCAATCGGCTCAATTCGCAAAATCATTCCCGGGCCGCCACCGTAAGGTGTATCATCTACCTGAAGATGATTCCCCAGCCCGTGTTTTCGAAAATTTACCAGATTTACATCCAGCAGGCCCCTTTCAATTGCCCGTTTAATCAGGCTTTCATCCAGGAATGAAGAAAATATTTCCGGGAATAATGTCAAAACTTCAAATCGCAGCATCACTCTCTGCAGCGGAATTCCCAAGCAATCCTGGTATTGGATCGATTATCATACGCTGTGTTTCAACATTCAGCTCAATCACAACATGAGGAACGTCCGGAACAAGAAACACGGAATCTCCGTTTCGTACCTCGTACACATTGTTTGCTCCGGTTTCCAGAAAATCCGTTATTTCACCCAAAACCCGGCCATTTTGATCTTCCACGCTGCAGCCGATAATTTGATGCACAAACACTTCATTGGAATCCAAAGGTCTCAACTGATCATCAGGCAGCAACAAACGGCAGCCTTTCAGTCCTTCTGCTTCGTTGCGGGTATTAATTCCATCAAAGAGGATGATCCAGCAATTTTTTGACTGATGAATTCTTACTATTTTTAACGCGCTAAGTTTTCCCGCGTTCTCAATAAAAAAAACTTTTGATTTAAGATAATAATCCGGAGTATCAGTAAAATATTTAGCTCTTACTGCTCCTTTGATGCCGTGAGCCCCGATAATGGTGGCAATCCATGTATGCTCATCATAATCATCATAATCAGTCATTTCGGCCTTTATCGAAGAAACGATAAACCCCGTAAGCTTTTTAAACTGTGATATTTGCCAGCTTAATTAATTTACTGACACGATCACTGGGTTGAGCTCCTACGGAGATCCAGTGTTTGAGCCGTTCTTGATCAATCTCAACACGATTATCCTTGACCATCGGATTGTAAAATCCAATACGCTCAAGATAACGGCCGTCGCGTTTGCACCGTTGGTCAGCAACGACTACACGGTAATATGGTTTCTTTTTTGCGCCACCTCTGGCGAGACGTATTCTAACCATGATTTTTATGATTTGGGTTTTCTGTTTTAGTCTGAATAAAATTCAGCAATTTTAATTTCAGCTGTTTAATCTTTAATTGTATCAGCACTTTTCCGGGAGATTACCTGTAATAACAGTTTTCATCCGGAGATTGTTCACAATTCTCAACCTGGCATCATATCCTGCATCATACGCATGGCTTTGCCCGGATTGGAGACTTTTGAGAGCTTTTGCATCATTTTACGCATTTGGGTGAATTGTTTAAGCAATCGATTTATTTCACTGACAGTTGTGCCGCTTCCTTTGGCGACCCTCAGCCTGCGTGAGCCGTTCATCAGTTTGTGATTTTGCCGTTCTTTGACAGTCATTGATGAAATGATGGCATCTATCTGAACCAGCTTCCTGTCATCAATATTGGCGTCCTGAAGGGATGTTGTATTCATCCCGGGCAACATGCCTAATACGTCTTTCATTGATCCCATTTTACGCATTGATCGCAGCTGATCTCTAAAGTCTTCCATCGTAAATTCATTGCGCTTAAGCTTTTTCTGCATTTGCAGGGCTTCACGTTCACTGAATGAGTCTTCTACTTTTTCAATCAGTGAGAGCATATCTCCCATTCCCAAAATTCTGGAAGCAATTCGTTCCGGGTGGAATGCTTCAAGATTTTCCAGTTTTTCTCCAACTGCAATAAATTTTATCGGTTTTTGGGTAATAGCCCTGATGGACAGCGCGGCTCCTCCTCTTGCGTCACCATCCATTTTGGTCAGCATCACTCCGGAGATGTCTAGGCGGTCATTAAAACCCTTTGCTACACTTACTGCTTCCTGCCCAGTCATGGCATCCGCTACAAAAAGGATTTCATGAGGCGTGATAGCTGATTTGATTCGGCTTAATTCTTCCATTAATTCCTCATCAATATGCAAACGACCAGCGGTATCAATAAACACAACATCTGCTTCCTGCTGTTTTGCTGACTGAAGTCCATTTAACACTATGTCCAGCGGATTCTGGTCTTTGCGTGAAGGGTAGCAGGAAATGTCTAAAGTGTCCGCCAGCACCTGAAGCTGTTCAATGGCAGCGGGACGATAGACATCTGCCGGGATTAAATAAGGACGTTTCCCTTCAGACTGGTAATGCCTTGCCAGTTTTCCCGAGGATGAAGTTTTTCCGGACCCCTGCAGTCCAACCATCATTACGGTCAGGGGAGCTGCAGTCGGTTCAGTTAAACCTGAATTTGCTCCTCCCATCATTTCTGTCAGCTCTTCGTTGACAATTTTGATAAACTGTTGTCCCGGAGTCAGGCTGCCCTGAACCTCCTGTCCAATGGCTCTTTCCTTGACTGATCGCAGAAAAGCCTTGACCACCCTGTAATTTACATCAGCTTCCAGAAGTGCCATTTTGACACCATTCAAAGTCTGGCTTAGATTTTCCTCGGTAAGACGTCCCTGTCCGCGTACCTTGCGCAGAGTGCCGCTTAATTTTTCTGAAAGAGTCTCAAACATTGATGCTATCTGAAAAATGGTTAACAAATAATTAGATCAGATCAATAGCATGTTTGTCAAACTATTTTGCTGTATCCGGGGGATTTAAAACCTGTGATGCTGTTGGAAATTTCAAACAGTAATAACCAGAAATTACAGGTTTTTAGTTGTAATTTTGGAGAGATGGTGAGTTGTTTTATGCCTGGATGCTATATTTTCTATTTATGCATACTTTTACAGCAGGAGTTTTATTCCCAGAAATCTGTACGGATTTTCTTTTTTTTATGGCGGGGCAGTTTGAACAAAGGCTCCGATGTTTCTGGATTTTGTTCCTCAGTTTTTTTGACAGTTTCCTGACGTCCGGAGTGAGGTTGGTATTCTGTTTCCAGAAAAGTTGGTCCTGTCCCTTCGTTGCGGGTTTCAGTCATGGATAGATTGTAACGAGGAATGACTGTCTGAAAATGTGTTTTAAATGTTGCAGCGGCAGGTGTGACTTTATCTCGATTTCCGTCCACATAAGTCGGATAAAAATTTGTGGTACCTTCGAGGCGTTTCCATCGAGTTTTGCGTCGGGTTTTTTTTTCAGACATTGTTCTTGGTTTACCTTGATGTTATAATTCTTGTTCTGCTGAAAGATTGAAATGTTTCTGATTCCTTTATAGACTAATTAGAGCAAAATACAAACCATATTTTTTCTCTTGATATTAAATGACTGCAATTACCTCAAGCGATTCAATTGAGCTTGTACTGGCCAGCCCACGGGGATTTTGTGCCGGAGTAGATCGTGCCATAACCATTGTTGAAAAAGCACTGCAAATGTACGGTTCACCAATTTATGTTCAGCACGAGATTGTCCACAACAAACATGTTGTTCAGCGGCTTAGGGAAGATGGCGCGATTTTTGTGGAAAATATAAGTGAAATTCCGGAGGGGTCGCGTGCAATATATTCAGCTCATGGAGTTTCACCGGCAGTTCGTAAAACTGCAGAAACAAGAAAATTAAATGTACTCGATGCCACTTGTCCTCTTGTAACAAAAGTACATGGTGAAGCTCAGCGTTATGCCCAGAAAGATTTCACGATTATACTGATCGGACACCATAACCATGTTGAGGTTCAGGGTACGGTAGGCGTAGCCCCTGAGCGAATTGTTGTGGTTGGCACACAGGAAGAGGTGGAAACACTGGAGGTTCCGGATGAAAACAAGATTGGTTATATCACACAAACAACTTTGTCATTGGATGATACAGCGGAAATTATAAAGGCTCTGAGAAAACGATTCCCAAAAATTCAGGGACCTGCAAAAGACGATATTTGTTATGCAACACAAAATCGTCAGAATGCGGTGAAAGCATTGAGCAAGGAAGTGGACCTTGTGCTTGTTGTGGGGGCGCCTAACAGTTCTAACTCAGTGCGCTTGGTGGAAGTTGCCAAAGCGACCGGAGTTGAGGCACGCCGAATTGAATCAGCAGCTGAATTGAATCCGGAGTGGTTTAAACGAGTCCGGAGCATAGGCATTACAGCAGGGGCCTCTGCGCCTGAAAATATTGTGCAAGGCATTGTTTCCGGACTTCGCAAAATGTTTTCTTCAAGTAAAGTGCGCGACCTTAAAATAGTTCAGGAGGATGTCACTTTTGCTTTGCCTGCAGTGCTAAGAAGTGCTTAAATTTTGTCGCGGCAGCACCGCGTGGTGAAATTTGATGTTTTTCTTGCGGAGACATCTCACCAAAAGTCCTTTGATGTCCTGAGGGCTGGAAAATTGCATCCCAGCCAAAATGCTGTGAACCCCTTGGCTCAACAATAACCCCTTCTACTTTACCTTCAAACAGGTTTATTTTTTCCCCGTCTGTTGTGAATCCCAGACAACAGACCGCCTTGGCTGTGTTGTTGTTAAACTCAGCTAAAGCACGTACCAGTCCGGACAAACCAAGGTTCTTTAGAAACCACTTGACCAGAGGCCCTGGGAGCTCATTCCATGCTTCAAAATAGAGTGAGGTATCTTCAACTATTACCGGCGCCTGAACATGCTCGTATGCCTGCTGAAGTTTGTATTTTACCAGTTGATGCAGATCAGTTGTCTGGATTTCCTGCAAATCAAGAGCAAACGAAGCTAAATCACACTCCAGAAGTTCTGATAATTCGCTGAGTTTATTGGGATTAGAGGTGACAAAGTGGAGGTTCAAAGTTGGATCTGTATTATTGGTGAGTATTCTGAAAATCAAATACTTTGGACAAAGAATGAAAGTTTACAGTATGTTTGGTGAAGAGGGAGGTATTACAGACGGTTTATTGTCTATTTTCCGACAGGGAGGCACAGTTTTTTTTCAATTACAAACAAGCATTCAGTGGGGAGAGGTTCGCGTTTTTAATTGTTTTTGCGTTTGATAGAGTCCGAGGTAAAATACTCCACACATAAAATTCAATTGTCCGCAGCTTATTCCAATAAAATTGTGCTTCTTCATTTTCCTCAAGTAATTCATCCTGAGAGGATACCACGGAAAGCATGGTATTCCATTTTTGCTGTGCAGTCTCTGCTTGTTTGAGCAGGTGGAAACAGCAGAGCACATCACCAATTAACTCCATCATGTTTGAGGCATAAAGTAAGTAACCGTCTTGTCCCTTTGCTTCTCCAATTTTTTTCATACAGTCAATGCTTTCCATCAAAACTGCCCGATAATTTTTCCACTCGGCAACCCACCCATTGAGCTCACCTTCCAAGTTGCGGTTATCAAACCAGCTTAACTCTTCTTCGAGAGTCTTCAGCAGCTGACCATTTTTGACGGTGAATTTACGCCCAACCAGATCCAGTGCCTGAATTCCGTTTGTCCCTTCATAGATTGATGCAATTTTCTGATCACGTATATTTTGTTCAAGCGGGAAATCTTTTGTAAAACCTACCCCTCCTAATACCTGGATGCCTATTCTTGCCACATCAAAACCCTGATCTGTACCAAATGCTTTGCAAACAGGAATATGCAGATCAAGCAAATCCTGATATTTTTCACGATCATCTTCAGGTCCATGATTTGCCATATCTGTGTACCATGCAGCTGTATACATCAGCGCTCGAAGTCCTTCTGTAACAGCCTTCATATGCATCAGCATCCTGCGTACATCAGGGAATTCGATGATTGGCGCTTTCTTTCCGGGATGAATTGAAGATGGACCTTGTGTACGCTCTTTGGCATAGTCCCAGGCGTTTTGCACAGCGGCACTTGCTCCCGCAAGTCCCTGCAAACCCACCAGCAAACGAGCTTCATTCATGAGTTTGAACATTTGTTCCATTCCCATGTTTTCTGCTTCCAGCAAATAACCATGGCAGTCGTCGTTATCTCCAAATGAGAGTAAGCAGGTTGGGGATCCGTTAATCCCCATTTTATGTTCAATACTGACTAATTTTATATCATTTGGCACACCGTCCAGCCGTATTTTGGGAACAATAAAAAGACTGATGCCTTTAGTACCTTGCTGAGAGTCTGGAGTACGGGCCAGCAACAGGTGGACAATGTTGTCCGACATGTCGTGGTCGCCATTAGTGATAAATTGTTTGGTGCCCTTGATCAGGTAATGTCCATCTTCCTGCCTTGTAGCACTGGTGATGACATCACCTACAGCGCTTCCGGCATGAGGTTCAGTCAAACACATTGTACCGGCCCACTCGCCACCGAACATTTTTCGGCAAAAATCGTTTTTCTGCACATCTGAACCAAAATTGTAAATCAGATTTGCCGCACCTGTTGTGAGCGAAGCACCAACGGTAAATCCCTGGTTAGCTGCCATTTGGGTTTCTTTTCCGATCACAGCAATTACTTCAGGAATGCCCTGCCCTCCATATTCAGTGGGTAAACTCATACTCAACCATCCTCCCTCTCCCAGCTTTTTCCAGGCATCAGCAAAACCGTCCGGTGTCACCACAGCGCCATTCTCAACTCTGCAGCCTTGGCGGTCACCATTTTGGTTGATGGGAGCAAGAACTTGTTCAGCAAAAGTGCTGGCTTCATTGATGATCATTGTAAACATCTCTTCATCAAACTCAGCAAAATCAGGAAGTTCACATATTTTTCCGGCTTGTAAAGTTTCGTTTACAACAAATTGCAGTTCTCTGCGGTCAACAAGATATTCAGTGCTGCTCATGTACTTTCAGTCATCCTGAAAAAAATTTGAATTGAAATTCAAAATTCTGAATGGTTTTCATCCCAAATGCCTCAAGTGGGATTTCCTGGAATAATATTCTCAGTCGATTTTCTGAAATATCACTGACGCATTTGTACCACCAAATCCGAAGGCATTAGACATGGCCACGCGTAAATCTCTGGATTTCCCTTGGTTTGGTGTTACATCTAAATCACATTCCGGATCAAGATTCTCAATATTGATGGTGGGCGGAACATAATTATGGTGCAATGCTTTGATGGAGAAAATTGCCTCAATTGCTGCCGCTGCACCCAGAAGATGACCGGTCATGGATTTGGTTGAACTTATGGAAAGTTGATTTGCGGCCTTTTCTCCAAGTGCCATTTTTATTGCTTTTAGCTCATTCAGGTCGCCAGCAGGTGTTGAGGTACCATGAGCATTTATGTAGTCAATTTCTTCCGCAGCCAATCCTGAGTCTTTAAGAGTCATTTTCATTGCTCTTGCGGGTCCTTCTTTGGAAGGCGCGGTTATGTGATGTGCGTCAGAACTAAATCCATAACCGGTAATTTCACAATAAATCTTAGCCCCTCTTGATTTTGCAAACTCATAATCCTCTAAAATCATCATTCCTGAACCTTCTCCCATAATAAATCCGTCACGGTCCCTGTCATAAGGACGGCTTGCTCTCTGCGGATCATCATTTCGAGTACTCAATGCATGCATGGCCGCAAAGCCTGCAATTCCCAATGGAGTCACACTTGATTCTGCTCCTCCCGCAATTACTGCTTTTGCGTCACCACGCTCAATAGTTCGAGCAGCGGTGCCTATTGCATGATTAGAAGATGTACAGGCTGAAACGGAACAGGCAGTGTAGCTTTTTGCACGAAATAGGAGGGAGACATATCCTGGAGCAAGGTTACTTAAGGTCATGGGAATGAAAAAAGGGCTGACGCGTTTTGGTCCATGCTCTTCGATAATTCTGGAGTATCGTTCTATACAACCCAGCCCGCCAATGCCTACTCCCATTGACACACCAATTTCTTCCTCCAGGTCTTCAGTAATCTCCAAATTTGCGTCAAGCAATGCTTCCTGTGTGGCTTGAATGGAGTACTGAATAAACAAGTCCATTTTTTTCGCTTCTTTGGGGGGAATAATGTCAGGTAACTGAAAATTCTTTACCTCTCCTGCAATCTGGCAGCGAAGTGCTTCAGGATCAAAATGAGTGATCCTATCTATTCCGGACTGCCCGTTTGAGCAAGCATCCCAGGATGTGGGGACATCATTTCCTAGGGGAGATATGCAACCAAGCCCCGTAACAACAACACGATTTCCCATACTTTTTTAGAATGACAACGTGCAGCGATAACACCGCCGGCACTTTTTATTGAATCAAAACCGAATGAAGTTTTGCCCCAAAGCTCAGGCTTTGGCTTCCACTATAAAATCTACGGCAGATTGGACTGTGCTGATTTTTTCAGCGGCTTCATCAGGGATATCTATTTCAAATTCTTCTTCAAGCGCCATCACCAATTCTACCGTGTCGAGTGAATCTGCGTCCAAATCTTCTATAAAATGAGAGTTCATTTGAATCTCTGACTCGTCTTTGCCTAATTGTTCACTGATAATTTGGATAACTTTTGATTGTATTTCTTCCATATTATTGTTTGGTTAAAGGGTTGAAAATAATTTATTGGGCCTACTTTTATTGTCAGAAACAAAAATAAAAGTCAATTATTTTGATCTTCAATTTAGAGTTTAGTACATTCCGCCGTTCACATGAAGCACCGTTCCGGTAATGTACGAGGCCTCATCAGAGGCTAAAAAAGCAACAGCATTGGCAATATCCTCCGCCTCTCCCATACGCCCCAAAGGAATTTGATTTAGAATTGCTTCCTGCTGACTTTCATTAAGAGCTTGTGTCATTGCGGTATTGATAAATCCTGGGGCCACAGCATTTACGGTAATACCGCGTGTGCCAACTTCTCGAGAGAGAGATTTTGTGAATCCGAGCAGAGCTGATTTGGTTGAACTGTAATTGACTTGTCCGGGATTTCCTGAAAAACCAACTACAGAAGAAATGTTGATAATTTTTCCGGAATGCTGTTTGACCATTGTCCGGATTACAGCTTTTGTCACATGGAACACTCCGTTGAGGTTGACATCAATAACCTGTGACCACTGTTCGGGTTTCATGCGCATAAACAGATTGTCCTGAGTGATGCCTGCATTATTCACTAAAATATGTATGCCTCCGACGGCATCGATAATCTGCTTCACCATCGAATCAACTGACTCCACGTCAGTAACATCTACCTGAAAAGTCAGACACTTACTACCATTTTTTTCAATTTCGCTAAGTACATCATCACTGACAGGATTCATATCAGCAACCGCGATATCAGAGCCGGACTCTGCTAATTTGACTGCAATGGTTTTGCCTATTCCTCTTCCGGCTCCAGTAATTAGTGCTGTTTTTCCTTTTAAATTCATAATGTTATTTGATGTTTTCCTGTCGTATCATCGATTAAGCTTCATGCTTTCAGTAAAGGAGTAAACGCTTTTTTCACTCAATTGCTTGGGGCTGTACTGATATTTAAGTTTTGCCGTTTCAATCAGGATAAATTTGGCATCGGTATTAATTCTGAAACTTCCAGTGTTCCACCCGTTTTGAGAAAAGGACATTCTTTTGATATAGATACTGCTTTATCAATTGTGTCAACTTCAATAATTGTGTAACCAGACATTGATGATGCACAACTATCAGTTACAGTACCATCGGAATTAATTGTTTTTGTATCTTTAAGTGGATTAGCAGGACTCACTACTGAGTTTCCTAATGAAGATAACCATGATTTATACTCAGACATTTGTTGCTTGCCTTCCTCCGGGCTGGACGGCTTATTTCCGCCGAAATAAGTGATAATAAATTGAGGCATTGTTTTAAAGTTTTTTATAACAATTTAAAGGTACATCTGAACAATAATACTAATCATTAACTGATTTAATTTCTGGAATATTTCAGCGGACTTTAAAATAAATGATCATTGTAAGCACAAACAGCCATATTGATTTAAGATGCATATGCCAAATAACCCTGCTGTTTACTTCCTGAGGGGTCAGAAGTTTATTCTCTTCCGGAACAGGATCAATACCCAGCTTATTCAGCAAAATGACCCAAACTGATACTATATCCTGCTCCTTTTCTGAATAGGTCCACAGGCGTTGCAAGTGGTGGTGATATGGAGAGCGCAAAAAAAAGCGATACCTCTCAGCTTTTTTCCGTCCTTTCCTCCATAATATAAATCTGAAAAATGAGCGTTGTATAATAGAGGAGAGAACTGAGAACACAAAAACTCCGCCAACAATCGGCAAAAACAGCTCTGCTTTTACAAAAATAAACATGGCAGAAACCATGCTTCCCAATGCAAGCGCGCCCATGTCCCCCATATATATCAATGCCGGAGGAGAATTGTATTTAAGAAAGGCAATACCGGCACTAATTATTAATGAAGACAAAACTGCCAACTCCTTGATGTCATGCGAAAGACTAGGTATTTTCAGTTTTGCCGCAAATTCCGTGTCCCCACCAATATAGGCAACAATTCCAACAAACATGGCACAAGTCATCAAAGGCACAGTTGCCAGTGAATCCATACCATCTGTCAGGTTAACGGCATTTGCGCCGCCAACGATGATGATGGTCATCAGCGGAATAAACAAATATTTAGGCAGGTAAGGATACGCAGTTTTCAACGGAACGAGCGGCACCACCAAATGGCCGTCAATATCTACATACAAATATAAGCCTGTTACTATCAGCAGTGAAACTGCAAATTGTGCAGCAAGTCTCCATTTTCCACTGATTCCGTCTGCTTTTTCGCTATATGTTTTTCGGGCCTCACGTCCTGACTCAACACGCCGCTTATTGAGAACTTTTGCCACATCATCTACCGCGCCGATAATACCAAAAGAAAGCATTATCAGCATAAGAGCAACAACATATTGATTTGGATTGCACCAGAGAATTGCTCCAATTAAAATGCCCAAAATCAACACGATACCCCCCATTATTGGAGGTGCTCCGGTATAAGGCTTTAAATCCGCAGGTGTAGTAATGAAATCTGAAGTAATTCCCTTTTTACGGAAAACTCGGATTACATAGGGCATCAACCACACAATTAGAAAATATGCTGTCAAAAATGCCATTCCGCCTCGAAATACGACAGATTTAAAAACCTGATATTGCCAAATAGAGTGCAGAAGTGCAGCCAGCATTTTTTTCCTAAAGTGTCATAAGTTCTTTTTCCTTTGCAGCAATTAACTCATCCACCATGTGAGTATGCTTATCAGTTATTTTCTGAACATGTTCCTGTGCCATTTTTTCTTCATCCTGGGATATAAGCTTATCTTTCTCCATCTGCTTCAATTGATCATTTCCTTCCCTCCGTGCATTACGTACGGCAATCTTTGAATCTTCCCCTATTTTTTTAATCTGCTTAACATAATCTTTACGTCTCTCCTCGGTAAAGGGAGGAGTCACCGCACGGATGAGATTTCCATCATTAGAAATACTGAAACCGAGGTTTGCGGCCTGCAAGCTTCGTTCTATTTCCTTGATCATCTTTTTTTCCCATGGACTTATGGCTAACATCTGAGGTTCCGGAGTGGATATGTTTGCCACCTGATTAATTGGTGTAGGGGATCCGTAATAATCTACCTTGATGTTGTCCAGCATTGCAGGAGAAACACGACCGGCATGAATACCACTGAGATCCCGCTTGAGACTCTCAATTGTACTGTCCATCATCAGTTCCACTAATTCTTCAACTTCCTGTGTTTTTTCCAGTGACATCTCTGTTAGTTGATCAATGTTCCGACTGATTCACCGCAAACTGCTTTGAGGATTGTTTCAGATTCCCTGTAATCAAGCACCAAAATTGGCAGTTTGTTATCCCGACAAAAAGCAATTGCAGTAGCATCCATTACCTGCAGATTTTTATTAAGAACTTCATCATAATTTAAGTTTGTGTAACGAACAGCATCTGAGTGAGTTATCGGGTCTTTGTCATATACGCCATTAGTTTTTGTTGCCTTAATGACAATTTCCGCACCAACTTCTGACGCGCGAAGAACCGCAGCCGTATCAGTGGTAAAAAATGGATTCCCTGTTCCAGCCGCGAAAATTACTACCCGTTTTTTTTCCAGATGACGATCAGCTCTGCGCTTGATATAAGGTTCAGCGATTGCGTTCAGCTCGATTGCAGACAAGACACGGGTTAAGACGCCTCTCTGTTCCAGCATTTCCTGAAGACAAATACTGTTGATCACAGTGGCCAGCATTCCCATATGATCACCTGCTACCCGTCCTACATTGCCATCAGTGGACTTAGAGCCACGAAAAATGTTGCCACCGCCGACTACAATCCCAACTTCTACATCAAGATTATGTACGGCAATCACACTTTCGGCAAGCCCTCTAATTGTATCATACTCAAACCCGGTACCTCGATCTCCTCCCAGAGTTTCACCGCTCAATTTCAGCAGGATACGTTTGTATTTTGGGGTCATGCAAGCAGTTTAGAACTGGTATTTTTCAAATCTGTCAAAATTGATATTAACGCCTAGCTCATTTGCGGTATTCTGAACCATCTGGCTTACTGAAATCTGCGGATCTTTCACAAAAGGCTGGCTTTCCACACATATTTCTTTGATGAATTTTATTAAACGCCCTTCTATCATTTTTTCAATGATGTTGTCAGGCTTTCCGGATTCTCTGGCCTGGGCACTAAAAACTTCTTTTTCTTTGTCAAGCACTTCCTCAGAAACCTGATCTTCTTTGACAGCTTCAGCGTGAAATGCCGCTATATGCATGGCAATGTCGCGGGCCAGTGTTTTCAGACGTTCATCTTCACAAGGCTGATCTGTTTCAAGTGGGACTGCAACCCCTATTTTGCCATTGCTGTGTATATAACCACCAATTGAACCATGTTTTATTTCAAATTTTCTACTGTTGAGAATTTGCATGTTTTCGCCCAATTCAGCAATGGTATCAGTCATCATGCCTTCAACATCACCTTGTCCATCAACTAAGTTCTGTTTTAAAACATCATTCTCGCCTTGCTCGGCAACTTGTTCTGCAAGTTTTTTGATGAAAGCCTGAAATTTATCATTTCTGGCCACAAAATCAGTTTCACAAGCAACTTTGACCAAGCCGGCAGATTTTCCATCCTCACTTGTTGAAAAGCTAACCGCACCTTCACTCGTCTCGCGAGTTGATTTTTTTAATGCCTTTGCTTGTCCTTTTTTTCGCAAGAAGTCTTTTGCTTCTTCAACATTACCATTTGTTTCAACCAGGGCTTTTTTGCAATCCATCATTGCTACCCCAGTAATTTCTCTTAGCTCTTTTACTGCTGATGCTGTAATTGTTGTCTTTTGCATTTATTTTTATGATAGCTTTATTAGGTTATTTGGTTTTCTGAAAAAAATAAAAATGTCCTGAAAGATTCAGGCTATTTTTCAGTTTCAGTCTCTTCAACTTTTTTAGCTTTTGTTGATGCCGTTTTCTTTGCCTCAGCAGCTGGAGAAATTTCTACTGGCTTATCTGTTTTTACAGCTTCCTTTTTTGGTGGTTTTTTTGTTTTTAGTGTCGGCTTTTCTGCTTTAGCTTCAGCTGTTTTAACAGATGCTTTTGCTTTTAGTTTAGATTTGGGCTTTACAGCAGGAGCTTTCTTTTCCTCAGCTGCGGTTTTTTCCTCAGCAACCTTCTTTTCCTCAGCTGCGGTTTTTTCCTCAGCAACCTTCTTTGCATCAGTTTCAGCTTTTATTTCAGCAGATTTTTCTTTTGATTCTGTCTGCTGTTTTTGTTTGTCATCAGCATTTTCTTTCTTGTCAGAATCTTCGGCTTTTCCTTTTGGTTTTTTTGCAGACGGCTTAATTTCCGTAGCAGTTTCTTTTAGATCAGTCTGCTGACTTTTCACATCTGCATCAACTTCTTTTTTGTCAGAAACCGATGCTTTTGATTTAAGTTTTTTTGCAGGTGACTTATCTACAGGAGGGGTTTGAATTCTGCTTTGCTTATATTCAGCCAACCCCTCCATTACTGCAGTGGAAATAACATTGGCGTATAATGCAACCGCTCGCGGGGAATCATCGTTTCCTGGAATAACAAAGTCGATACCGGTGGGATCACAGTTTGTATCAGCAACGCCAATAACAGGAATACCCAGCTTTTGCGCTTCTTTCAACGCAAGCTGTTCTTTGTGACAATCTGTGATAAAAAGTATTGAGGGGACGCTTTTCATATTTCGCACTCCTCCCAGGGAACGTTCCAGTTTCACGCGCTTACGCTCCATCATGAGTGCTTCTTTTTTGATAACCCCTTCGTAGCTGCCATCTTCGCCCGCTATTTCTTCAAAGGTTTTCATTCGAGCAATGGACTGTTTAACTGTACCAAAGTTTGTCAGGAGCCCACCCAGCCAACGAAAATTGATGTATGGACTGCCGCAACGGTCAGCTTCTTCTTTTACAATGCGTTGTATTTGAGTCTTTGTGCCGACAAAGAGAGGTACTCGTCCTTCTGCAGCAGATACTTTCACATACTCATAGGCTACTTTGAGTTTTGATAAGGTTTGGCGCAAATCTATGACATGCACCCCGTTTTTTATCCCGTAGATGTATTGAGCCATGTTGGGATGCCAGCGTTTTGTCTGGTGCCCAAAGTGGACTCCGGCTTCTAGAAAGGTTTTCATTGAAATGACAGCCATAATTTCTCCTTTTAAATGGCTTGGTTATGTGTCCGTGGGTGATCCGGACAAAAAGGCTTCATGGTGAATCATAAAGAAAATGTACTGTTGCCAACACCCTTTGACAATCAGTTTCCAGTTTTCTTTGTCGAATATGAATTAACCAACCATTTTTAACTGAACTTCTATAAGTTTTCAAGTTCTTTTTCAGAATATGATTCGAGTATTAATGTTTTTCTCGTATTTTTTACCTATCATAACTTGAGGATTTACTTATTTCTTTTGTAGAAGAAATGTTGGTAATGATTCCGCTTATATAATTTTTTCTCTTGTGCTTGACAAAATGTGTTACAAAAATAGAAATATTCAACAACAATTATCTTCCGGATACATCTTCATTCAGTCTTTAATGGCAGGTGAGATTCACTTGGTCATCCGGAAGTGAATTTCCAGTAATAATTGATACATCAGGGAAACAATTTATAATGTATGCTACTGAGCGCTTTTGTTGGAATTGCTTACGAAGTCAGAGAGGATGGTTTGACTTTGGCAGGTATTGTAATTTATTAGAAAGACCATCTTAAATGAGGATCTTTTTAACCTTAATGCTTATCAAAATACGGAAACAATAAATCCTGAATCTTTTACAAAATGAGGCCGCTTTGAATGAACCTGCTATTATTCTCACCAGTGGAATGTTTAATCCACGCAATGCGAAAACTGCTTTTGGGCTAATCAGACATTCTGCAAAGTACGAGATTCTTGCAGTTATTGATCATAATTATGCAGGACAGGATGCCGGTGAAATTGTAACAGGGAAACATCTTAAGATTCCTGTTCATGCTGCAATCAGCGATTTTCTTATGGATCGAAGTACTGAATTGAACGTTGCTTCGGGAAAATGCGGGCGAGGATTACATGCAATTATAGGAGTTGCTACCCCAGGAGGAATCATTCCGGATGAGCTTCGCAAGGAGTTGCTGGAAGCACTTTCATACGGGATGCATATCGTCAACGGTCTGCACCACTATCTGAGCGATGACCAGGAATTAGTGCGGACTGCTGAGAATTTTCAGGCTGAATTACATGACATACGGAAACCTAAGCAGGCAAAAGATCATGCGTTTTGGACTGGAAATATTTTGGATGTTCGTGCTCCCAGAATTGCTATGTTTGGTACAGACTGTGCCATAGGCAAACGCACCACCAGTCTTTGGCTCAGGGATGCATGCAATGAGGCAGGTATTCGCACTGAAATGATTTACACCGGACAGACGGGCAAATTGCAGGGCGGTCGCTATGGTTTTATTCTGGATTCAACTCTCAATGATTTTGTCAGTGGGGAACTTGAATCTGCCATTATTCGCTGTGATCAGGAGGAACAACCAGATTTGATTTTATTGGAAGGCCAATCTTCATTAAGAAACCCTTCTGGACCATGCGGTTCAGAATATCTTTGCAGTGCACAGGCAAAAGGCGTGATTTTACAATATGCACCAAAACAGAAATATTTTTTGGCTGACGAAGAGCGGAATCTTTGGCCCATTCCCGCGATAGAAGAGGAGCTGGAATTGATTCGTCTTTATGGTTCCAAAACATTGGCTGTAACACTTAATAGCTATAATCTCACAAAAGCTGAATTACGGACTGAGCAAAAAAATCTTGAAGCACAGCTAGGATTACCTGTGTTATGTCCAATGGAAGATGGTATGGGGAGTCTTGTTCCTGTAGTAAAGCAATTCATTGCAGAACAAGCAGTGAAAAGCAAAGCTGCAAATTGATTATTCAAATTGCCTGAGGACAGATTTGCAGAAAAATGGATTTCTAAAATTTTGCTGAGAATTTATTTTTCAGTTAATCTTGGAAGCAACTCTGCAAAGTTGCACGGACTGTTGCGTATGTCGAGCTGTGTTGCTAAAATTTTGTCCCAACCTGTGCGGCAGGCTCCTGAAGATCCAGGGAGACAGAAAATATAGGTTCCGTTTGCGACTCCCGCTGTTACACGGGATTGTATTGTGGAGGTGGCAATTTCTTCATATGATACCCAGCGGAACAATTCTCCAAATCCTTCAATTTCCTTGTCAAATAAGACAGTCGCTGCTTCAGGAGTACCGTCACGACCGGTGAGGCCGGTGCCCCCGGATGTAATTACAATATCAACGTCAGGATCCGCTATCCAGCGCGATAATACTGCACGAATCTGATAAACGTTATCAGCAACAATACATTTTTCCGCAAGTGTGTGACCGGCTTTTGTGAGACGTTCCACAAGTATCTTTCCGGAAGTGTCCGTTGTTTCGTTACGAGTATCGGAAGCTACAAGCACAGCAATCCGGAGCGGCAGGAAACTACTTTGTTTCATGATGAAAGTATCTATGCTAAAAAATTCATGCTGAAAGACAGCGATCAGTTTTATACAGTCATATATTTAAGAACATTGTCATTTTTTTATTGTTCATTGTCAATTTAACTTAAATCAGGAACTGTTCAATAATTTTGGAAAAGTGGTTGTACTTTAGTGATTAACCTGGATGACACAGTCAGGCAAGGAATTGCACACGTGACTAATTTTTATACAAAACCATGTTTTAAATCCAAGTCATTAATCAGTTAAATATGAATTTTCAAAGCAGTAATCAAATCTATCGTTCATGAATTCTAAAACAATTGACATTCTGTTCAAGAAATTGAATGACTCAATTCCCAAACCTGTAACCGAGCTTTTACACGGTAATCCATTTGAGTTATTAATTTCAGTAATTCTAAGTGCTCAAGCCACTGATGTTTCAGTGAACAAAGTCACTCCGGAATTGTTTTCGGCTTTTCCTACGCCTGAAAAAATGCAAAAAGCAGGAGCAGAAGAGATAATTACATACATCAAAAGTATCGGGCTTGCACCAACAAAATCAAAAAATATTGCCGCAGCATGTGGTGAGCTTGTGAAAAAACATCAGGGTAAGGTTCCACAAAACAGGGAAGATTTGGAAGCACTGCCTGGAGTAGGACGTAAAACGGCGAATGTAATTTTAAACACAGCATTTGGCAAACCTGTTATTGCGGTGGATACTCACGTTTTCCGGATTTCAAACCGTACTGGGATTGCGCACGGAAAAACAGTCCTGGAAGTTGAAAACAGACTGATGTCGGTTATTCCTTCAAAATGGAAAAAAGATGCTCACCATTTACTCATTCTGCACGGACGTTATGTTTGTAAGTCACGCAAACCTGAATGCGCGAATTGTGTGATTGCTGATGAATGTGAATTTCCAGATAAATCATTTTTGTAATTATTTTATAATTTAATTCAGACGATACATTCAGGACTATATGAATATAGCTGATTTTTCAGGAAATACTGGGGCACTTTTATTAGTTTTTCTAAATGTTGTAACTCCTGTCTTTATCCTTGTTGCCATAGGTTATTTCACAGGTCCGTTATTGAAAATTGAAGCACGGTCTCTTTCTAAAATTGCTTATTTTGTTTTTGTTCCTGCTTTTGTTTTCAATATCATCAGCGAAGCCCAAATAGCAGCAGAATTAGCCATGATGATGCTTGGATTTACATTGGTGGCACAGGTGGCGGTTGCATTATTGGGCTTTTTAGTTGGCAAAGCACTCCGGCAGTCCAGGGAAATAACTGCTGCATTTGTACTGATTGCAACATTTGGCAATGTAGGCAATTTTGGGCTGCCTTTAATCGAATTCAGGTTTGGAGAGATAGCTCGGATTCCTGCTACTATTTATTTTTTGGCAACAATTTTTATTTCTTTCGTGATTTGTGTGGGTGTGGCAAGTTGGGCCAGAAGTGGAGGAATGGCGGCAGTTTTTTCTGTATTTAAAACTCCAGCCTTACTAGCGGTGATCCCAGCTTTGGCATTCAATTTGTCAGGTGTTGGGGTACCGATTTTTCTGTCAAGAATGAGTGGATTACTTGGACAGGCTATGATCCCAGTGATGCTTGTCACACTTGGTGTGCAAATGGCAGAGATTGCCAAAATAAAAATTAACTTTAATGTTTTTGCTGCCAGTACAGTGCGTTTAATTGGAGGGCCCGTATTGGCAATTATTTTGATACCATTTTTTGGACTTGAGGGGATTGAGAGGGACACGGGGATTCTGCAAGCTGCTATGCCCGCAGCTGTGCTTGCCTCTATAATTGCACTGGAGTATAAACTTATACCTGAATTTGTAACAACAACCGTTCTTTTTTCTACTCTTTATAGTATTGTTACTTTGACGATTATACTGACTTTGATTTGATGAAGGTGCTCATGAATACGTTTCTGTGTGTTGAACCACAAGTAATAACCGTCCCGATTTGAGTTTAATTGAGACAGGATTTGAAACCACTATATTTGAAACTCCGGAAGGTATTCCTCCTGGGATTAAATCCTGATTATTCAATGAAAATTTTAATCCTTGTGTGACAACACCTTGGGCACCTCCGAAAACAGGGAGAAGAGAAAGTGTTGTTCCGGGAGCAATATTTTCCTCCCAGGACTGCTGTATAAATTCCAGGCGCTCCAAGGGAGTCCATGTTATTAGACGTGCTTGTTCAGAATATTTGAAAAGAATTTCCAAGCCGGAGAGAAAATGATCCTGACGTCCACCATCAGCTCCAAGAAGATGAATTCCTTTGATTCCAAGTTCCAGGCAATGTCTGACCGCCTTGTCTGCATCATTAGTGTCTTGATCCTTAATCTGCACGAACTCTGAGTTTGGCATTTTCTCCCGCGTCTCCGGCTTAAGTGAATCAAAATCGCCAACTACAGCATCTGGTGTATAATTGTTTCTGAGCAGCTGGTTTGCGCCTCCATCAGCAGCTACACGGTATGTAGTTTTTTCCCATAATTGGCTGAGTAAGCTTTCTGGTGGAGGATTGCCATTACAGATAATCAAGGCTTTATTGAGAAGTTTTTCTTGCTTTTGAAAATCAGTTTCCGTCATTTAGATAATTTTATAAAAATATTTCTGGAATCATTTGCTGTAATTTCAGTATACCAGTTAATTTGGCTGATATGTATTCCTTTCCATATGACAATAACTTGAAATATCTTCGTTGATTTGAAAGGGTCAATACCAAATATAGAAACTATCGCTGGTCTGGAGGAACAGAAAAGAATAGAATTGGACCTGTTCAGGAATCTACTTCTTGTCAAGATCTGATTCTAATGATTTATGTAAAAATATTTGTTGGGTCAAAAGATCAAAGTTATGCATAAAAAATGATTTATAATGGGGTATCTGCCTGTTAGAAACTACACACGAGAAAAAATATGAACGTCATCGATTCACATCTGCATCTTTTCAAGGCTTACTCAAAGCATTATCCAAGACCAGTTCATCCTGGACTGGCAGATGAGGACAGGGAGGTGCTCGCACAGGAACTGATTGTCGAAATGGAAAAGGCAGGAGTGGATAAGGCTATAGTTGTACCACTTGGTCCAGAGGATCATTACATTTCAGAATTGAGAAAAGAGTATCCAGGTAAATTTGCAACTGTTGGTATTTATGACGAAGATGCACCAAATCAAGCTGACAATTTGGACCAGCGAATTGAAGAAAGCAACATCCAGGGAATCCGTGTAGGTTATGTCGATCAACAAGCAAGCCCTGATGACAACCCAGAAAAATACGCCATGTTTCCATTATTTAAAGCAATGGCTGAGCGAGGACTTAAAGTATGGTTTTATGCAGAACCTCCTCAGGTGGAGTTGTTTGAAAGGGTTTTGAAATTGTTTCCGGAATTGGTAGCAGTCTTTAACCATTGTGGATTCATGGTCTCTCTCGATAATCTATCCATAGATAAGAATGCCCGACCGCATTTCAACGTCAGTATTCCTCCTCCAACCTTGGATCTTCTCGAGAAAATTTCCTTGAACAAGAACACATATGTACATTTTTCAGGGCAGTATGCATTCAGTCATGATCCTTATCCCTACCCGGATATGCTTTCAGTATCCCAAAGATTATTGAAAATCTTTGGATATGAACGGTTGTTATGGGCCTCCGATTTCCCCTGGACCATGGTAATTCCCGGCTATGCAGAACAGTTGAACCTAGTTGGGAAACTACTTCCGGACATAAGTCAGGGGGAACAGGAACTAATTCAAGGAGGAAATGCCGAAAGACTGTTTCGTTTCTAACTTTCAAAAAAATAAATGAGAGAGTGGGTGTTTTAATGCAGAAATTAGATAAAGTTGGTTACATAAGTAATTAATTTTTACTAAAGGAATTTTTGGTATTGTTAAATTAGTATAGATATGTTACACTTCCTATTTTAAGATTATAATCTAGGAGGAATTATCATGTCAAGTTGCCCAAAATGCGGATATACCCATTGTGTCAAAGACGGTATTGTCAAAGGAAAGCAACGTTATCAATGTAAGAGTTGTCGATACAGGCATACAGTCAAACATATAGGTAAGAATCCAGAAATTAAAAGGCAAGCACTGGAACTTTACCTTGAAGGCTTGGGATTTCGTTCTATAGGTCGTTTTTTAAAATGCAGCCACGTTACTGTTTTCAACTGGATTAAGAATTATGGATCTACGGTCCACGAACTTCGTTCACAATCAGATATTAAGGTTGTAGAGTTGGACGAACTGCACACCTTTATCGGTTCAAAAAAAACTATTGCTGGATATGGATTGCTGTTGATAGACATGGGAAACGATTTCTCCACTGCGTATTGGGTTCCCGCGGAACGGAAAATGGGAAAAAGCTCTGGGAATATGTCTCAAAAGACAACATCCAACATGTTATGAGTGACTATTGGAATCCCTATAATGAGTTCATTCCTGAGAAGTTGCATACCCGATCTAAAAAAGAAACTTTTACGGTTGAAGGTTACAACAGTCTGTTTCGCCACTTTCTGGCAAGGCTAAGGAGAAAAACTAAATGCTATAGTAAAAGTAAGCTGATGCTCCAATATTCTGTGATGCTTCTAATGCAGAAGTGGAATGATGGACTTGTATCTATACTAATTTAACAATGCCGAATTTTTTTCTTGACAAATGTAATATTTTGAATTAGTATGCGAGTTTTATATGGCTGCTTTGTCAGTTTTTTTATTAACCTTAATCATAGAGGAATAAATGGATAATCGAATTTATGGAAACTTCTGTCGTTTAATGAAGATCTTCAGTATGACATTTGCTGCAGGTCTGCTAGGCATTAACGTACAAGCGAAAACGATTCAACTTACCATGCAGCACATGGAACAGCCACCCAGCCGAGTGGAAGCCATGCAAGTTGTAGTAGACAAATTCAATGCAAAATATCCTCAATATAGAATGAAACAGAATGTAGTAGGTTGGGGTGAGGCTTATTCACGTGTTTCCGCACAGGTTGAAGCAGGGGTTGGAGTCGACCTCCAGCAAGCTATACCGGCTTTTTTTACTGCCATTAGGCAGACTGGTGGGGTGCAACCTGCTACAGGAGTTTTCAACAAGGTTGCCAAAGAAGTAAAATTTATAGGGGCTTACGTTGACCAGTATCGTGCAGATGGAGAAATTTGGGCCATTCCAGCTTTTGGAATGTTAGAACTCCTGATGTATAACAAGAAGCATTTTGAAGAAGCTGGAATTCCTCATCCTCCAAAAACCACTGAAGAAGTTCTTGCGGCAGCAAAGAAATTGACTATACCAAGCAAAGGGCAATATGGTTTTGCTCTTCCAGCTAGTGACACGCTGGCTGGTACACAATCCATCTATACATGGATGGGAGCTTTTGGAGGAAAGAAAATCTTTGACGACAACTGCAAACCAATCGTTAACAATCCTCAAAATGTAAGTGCATACGCCTTCCTAAAAGAGCTTGCCAAGTACAGCCCTCCAGATATTGGATCTTATGCCTGGGCTGAAGTGGAAGGGGCTCTCGTTTCAGGTAAAGCGTCAATGATTACCTTCAAAAACGCTTTTATGAATGCTTGGATCAATGATTCAGGATTGACAGCAAACGACTTGGGTGCGGCTCCAATCCCTGTTCCTTCAGACGGAAGTGGCGAACGCTTTTCCCTTTCTTATTCAAATGCGTTCATGGTTATGACTGATGATCCTGAAAAACAGGAAGGGATATCCAAGTTCATGGCTTTTTGGCTTAGTCCTGAAATCTATGGCGAATGGCTTGGCACTTCAGAGCCCGGACTTTTTCTTCCAGTAACAGATAATGCAAAAACGAATCGTATCATGTTCTCAGCTCCGGTTTTGAGTAAATTTAAAAAACAACACCAAATGTCCTTAGATGAAGCACCATATACTGGAATGTATGGTTTCATGCAGAATAATTATTGTCCTGCTGTTGGTCAATTTGAGGGACAAAATTTCACTGCAAAAGCAATGGAGAAAATGGTTGTGGAAGACATTTCACCAGAGGAAGCAGTGCAATATCTTGAAGAATTGATGCTCAACGTCAATTAGGCTTTATGGGCAGGTTGATATAAATCAATCTGCCTTCCTTCCTTTACTGAATCCAAAGCCATTCTCTTTGGAACTAATTCAGCTCTAGATTATGACTCAAAATGACTTCCGTAATAGTGAAGCAAGGCTTGGACTGTACTTGATACTTCCTGCTGTAGTTCTGGTAATTTTGGTGGTGATACTGCCTATTATTTCTGGAATTCAGATAAGCTTCACTTCTCAAAGGGTGGTTGGGAGCGAGTTTGAGACGGTGGGGTTGAAGAATTATTTAGACCTTTTTGGGGACAAGAATTTCATCGCTTCTTTAGGTCGAAGTGCGGTTTGGGTCATTGCAAATGGATTATTCCAAACTATCATCTCGCTTCTAATCGCATTGCTGATAAATCAGCCCTTCAGGGGACAGAATTTTGTGCGAACTTGGATCTTACTTCCCTGGGCAGTACCTGCAGCAGTGACTGCTATTCTCTGGCGCTGGATGTTTGATGCTACTTCAGGAATCATAAACACATCCATGATGGGTCTGGGTGTGTTAGAAAAACCTCTGCTTTTTCTTGCCAATCCAGAAATTGCAGGCATCAGCCTTACATTTGTTAATTCTTGGAGATACGTACCTTTTTTAACCATAATTTTCCTTGCATCTCTGGCAAGTGTTCCTGAAGAAGAATATGAAGCTGCAAAAGTAGACGGAGCAGGAATGTGGCTGCAGTTCAAATCGATCACATTCCCTAATCTGCTGCCTACGCTTACCGTCCTTGGACTTGTGGGAACACTTTGGGCCTCAAATGTTTTTGACATAATCTGGATGATGACACGCGGGGGGCCAGGAGTATCCACTACAACTGTACCGGTGCTCATGTACGACACCGCATTCTATGGATACAACATTTCAAAAGCTTCAGCAGGAGCAATCATTTTTCTTTTACTTCTGATAATCTTCGCAATTGTTTTCATCTTTTTAAATCGAAAACAATTCATCCTTGCCAACGAAACCTTTAAGGATCTATCAAAGTAACAAATGAATTCTTCTTATTCAGTTATTTCGATTTTAAGATTGCTGGTCATAGTTTTGATTATGTTCATCTTACTGGCGCCTTTTCTTTGGATTCTCATTGCTTCATTCCGGCCAAATATGGAACTGGTTAGAAATCAGACTCTTATACCTCAAAATATAACTTTAGAAAATTACGTTTCACTTTTTGCTAAATCAGCATATTGGAAATGGGTAATCAATAGTTTTATTGTATCCTTATACACAGTTATCCTTTCACTTCCTTTGATCGTTGCTGGCGCCTACAGCGTGTATCGTACTCAATTCAGGGGGAGGAATGTGTTGAGTTTCTTTCTTCTCAGTGTTTATATTTTTCCTACTGCACTGCTGGTTGTTCCAATTTTCAAAATATTTGATGGCTTATCACTGATAGACAGCCATTTGGGCTGTGCACTCATGAACACTGCTTTTGCTGTGCCATTTGGGATTTGGCTTTTACAGGCATTCTTAAGAAGTTTGCCTCCAGAGTTGGAGGAAGCAGCTGCAGTTGATGGTATAAGCAAGATTCGGACTCTGTTCCAGATAATTATTCCACAAGCTGCTCCCGGAATCATTGCCATTGCAATGTTTGCTTTTATTGTTTCCTGGACAGAATACCTTTTTGCAATGACCCTTCTCCTGTCAAATGACCTTCATACTCTTCCCATTGGACTAACGGGTATCGTATTTGGTCAATATCGGGTCAATTGGGGATTTGCCGCTGCTGGTGCTGTGGGTTCAGCTTTACCGGTTTTCATTCTTTTTCTCATTGTTGGACGTTGGTTCATCCGCGGCATTTCAGCCGGTGCAATAAAATAAGAAGGATATTATGGCTTCTGTTTCACTTAAAAATTTAAATAAATTTTTTGGCAATACACTTGTTGTTAATAATGTAAGCGTGGATATTGCTGATGGAGAATTCCTGGTGTTTGTTGGGCCTTCTGGTTGTGGAAAAACAACTACTCTCAGGATGGTTGCAGGGTTGGAATCGATAAGCGATGGGGAGATTCAAATCAGAGATCGTACCGTGAACCACCTTCCACCTGGAGCGCGAGACGTTGCGATGGTTTTCCAGAATTATGCTTTGTATTCTCACATGACAGTAGGAAAGAACCTTGGATTTGCTCTTAAAGCACGAAGATTTGACGATGATGATATAAAAAAACGTGTGCTTCGTGTTGCAAAAATGCTCGATCTGGAAGAGATGCTCGATCGGAAACCACGTCAGCTTTCTGGTGGACAAAGACAAAGGGTTGCGTTAGGAAGAGCCATTGTCAGGAATCCTCAAGTATTTCTCATGGATGAGCCTCTCTCAAATCTTGATGCTTTACTTCGGCTTCAAACCCGTAAGGAACTAATCGAATTAACAGGAGAACTTAAAAGCACGGTGATCTACGTCACTCATGATCAGGTCGAAGCAATGACTATGGGCCATAGATTAGCAGTTATGAATGAAGGTGAAGTTGTCCAGTTGGATACTCCAGAGAATATCTACAACCAGCCATCAAGTCGATTTGTTGCAGAATTCATTGGAAGCCCTCCTATGAATTTTCTCAATATGGAGATTAATGAAAAGAATGGAAAGAAATTCTTAAAGAATGATTCTTTAGTACTTCCTGTTCCTGATTCTATGAAAAAATTATGCGAGAATGCTGTTATTATGGGATTTAGACCAAATGAAATTGAGCTTGTTTCTCAAGGGGGAATATCTGGAACCGTTAGTGTGGTTGAATCTCTAGGTGCTGAAAAACTTGTATACTTGAAATTGGGAGTAAACACCATTTCCATCCTGGTTCCATCTGAAGAAAAAATCAAATCTGGTGAAAATCTTCAATTTAATTTAAGACCAGAGGCTCTGCACCTCTTTAATTATTCTAATCAGAGAAGGATTACGTCCAATAGAAATGATTGATGTCCAAAAAAACAACTTATGTATCCAATTTTGCTCTGGCTGGATTTGGAAGATTCGGCAGACACCATGCAAACGTGCTTTCAAACTACCCGTCTTCCCAACTTTTAGCCATTGCGGATCCCAATCCGCCAGCATTTGATCAGGCGACTAAGGAATTTCCAGAAACTACTATTTTTGAGGATCCATTCAGGATGATCGAAGAGGCGCATGTAGATGCTATTTCTATAGTATCCCCTGAAGATACTCATGCAGAACTTGTAAAGTATGCACTAAATAAGGGAATTCATGTCTTTTGTGAAAAACCTCTTTCTACTAAGCTGGATGAAGCCCGTGATTTAGTTGCCCTAGCCAAACAGAAGAACCTGCTGCTTCGTCTTGGTTATATTCTTAGATATGAACCAAGACACAGGATTCTTCAAAGGGAGGTACATGCAGGCAGACTAGGAACACTGGCTAACATTCGTGCAAAACGTGATGCATCCAGGACTTGGTTTGAAGCCTATGGACATCGTGTGCATCCAGTTTATGAGACCCTGGTTCATGATATAGATCTTGTTTTATGGATCAGTCAGCAACGATGCAGTTCTATAACAGCATGGGGGGGATATAATCTTGGATTTGATCAGCCAGATACCTTTTTAATGGTGATGGAGATGGAGACAGGAACAATCTGCACTCTTGAATCAGCATGGCTTGCACCGGATGGAGCTCCAGCAAACATCTTGGGTTGGGGAGAGGATAAGCAGACGGGAAATGGTGTTATAGACGCTTGGATTGAAATTCTTGGGACCAAAGGTTCCTCATTTCTTAAAACATATGAACCTTCACTGACTATCAATGACGAATCAGCCAGTTATTTCCCTGATCTTGGTTTCTGGCCTGAAATTGACGGTAGGACAATGGGAGCATTAAGGGAAGAACTATGGGATTTTGTACAGACTGTAAGAGGTGAACCTAATGCAGGTGTAGACTCTTTGGCTGACGCACTACATGTTCAGGAAATCTGTGAAGCAGCTATTGAGGCAGAAAAATCGGGATTAAAAGTCAAAATTAAATAAAATGAACGAAGTTGAAAGTAAGATTGCAATTGTCACTGGTGCTGTAAGAGGGATTGGAAAGGCAACATCTTCGAGATTTAAAAGAGAAGGAATCACCGTCATTGAAACTGATCTACTCCCTGATCAGGATAAACGTGAAACTTATGAGGAATTACTGTCAGATTTAAAGAATCAATTTCTGATACATGATGTATCCGAAGAAAACTCATGGAAGGAAGTGGTTGGTCAAGTATTAAAAAAATTCGGAAAGATTGACATCCTGGTCAATAATGCTGGAATAGGTACACTTCAAGATTTTGAAAAGGAGGATGAAAGGGGTTGGGAAACAATGTTATCGGTTAACGCAAAGTCAATATGGCTCGGAATTAAATCAGTTGTGCACGCGATGAAGGAACAAAAGTCGGGTTCGATAGTCAATGTTTCCAGCATTTTTGGTGCTTCTGGGGGTTTTGGTATGTCTGCTTCATATCATGCCAGTAAGGGGGCAGTAAGTGCTTTGACACGTAATGCTGCAGTGAGGTATGCAGCTGACAATATACGCATTAACACTGTGAGTCCGGGATTTATCAAAGTATTACGTGAAGAAAAAACCATTGAGGAGGCTGGAGACAACATGTCTCAGGGAATTATTTCTCGAACTCCCATGGGGCGTTGGGGTAATGCTTCAGAAGTTGCTTCAGCAATTCATTTTTTAGCCAGTCCTGAATCAAGTTATGTCACAGGAGCAGAATTGTTCGTAGATGGCGGTTGGATGGCAACCTGAGGACGTTAAATGATAATCTAAGATTAAAATAAATGAAAGCAGCCGTTCTCCATAATTACGACCCTGAACTACGAAAAAAAGAACTACTGGTTTATGAAGATATTGACTCTCCTCCAGAACCAGGTAGAGGAGAAGTTATAGTAAAAATTAAAGCGGCAGGAGTTTGCCGAACGGACTTACATATCATCACAGGGAGAGATCTTGGAATCCCACTTGCCAAGCTTCCTTTTGTTCTTGGTCATGAAAATGCTGGTGAGGTATATAGTATTGGGGAAGGTGTTAACAAATTTATAAAAGGTGACAATGTACTTTGTTATCCATTCCTAACTTCAGGAATTAGTACTGAGGAAAGGTATGGCATAGATTCACATACCATTAACAGGAAAACACCTGGAATTAATGTAAACGGAGGGTTTTGTGAACTGGCAAAATTTTCTGAAAGATCTTTGATCAAAGTTGATCAGGAGGCAACACTTACAGAGTTAGCCCCACTTGGGGATGCGGGTATAACTGCTTATGGAGCCATAAGAAAACTGATGGGATTCATTCGTCCTCAGGACAGGGTTCTTGTCATAGGAATTGGCGGAGTTGGTCATCTTGGAATCCAATTGCTATTGCGCCTTACTCCTGGAGAAATCATTGCTGCTGATCCCCGCGAGGAAGCCAGGAACCTTGCTAACAGTTTAGGAATCGATGAATGTTATGAATCACTTGATCAGCTGGATCACTTCAAAGCTGTGAGGGGGAACGGATTTCGTGCTGTATTAGATTTCTTTGGAGAATCGGACATACCAAATCAAGCTGTTGGTTTGCTAAACAATCAAGGCCGTTACCTTGCAATAGGTACAGGTGGAGAAGTTAGAGTTTCAACTGCCGAACTTGTTGCAAGAGAAATCAGTATTATTGGAAGTTTTGTAGGAAACTTCACCGATCTTGTCGAAGTTACAAATCTAACTGTTCGGGGAGATTTGATCAGCAAAGTCTCTGTATATCCACTAAATGAGGTTAACAGAGCCTTGCATGATCTCAGGGACGGAAAGATACTTGGCAGGGCCGTGTTGGTTCCAAATTAAACATGTCCGTACATTCATTGTAAGGAAAATCAGCAAAAATTATATCTAATCCTTTTGTTGTGGAATTACTAATTTACTAGTAATTTATTACCAAATGATTTTGATTTCTGGTGTGGATTTGCGTTTCTATATAATGTATCACGCTGTCTGGGTTTTCTTCCTAGTTGATCAATCAATTGCTCCATAGTTTCGGGAAGCATTTCCTGTCCGTGCACTGTACCTGCTGCTCGGGTGATGCTTTCATTCATTAACGTTCCACCTAAATCATTTGCACCTGCATCCAGACTTGCTTTAACTCCAGAAGGCCCCATTTTTACCCAGGAAGTCTGTATGTTTTTAATAAAGGGATTAAGAACTATTCGTGAGACAGCATGAATAAGAACTGCTTCTCGGAATGTTGGTCCTTTACGAGCTTTCCCTTTGAGGTAAATGGGAGCTTCCATATGAACAAATGGTAGCGGAACAAATTCGGTAAATCCTCCGGTTTCCTGCTGTAAATCCCTTATTCGTAGTAAATGACGGGCCACATGACGAGTCTTTTCTACATGACCAAACATAATGGTAGCGGTAGTTCGGAAACCGGCCTGATGAGCATCCCGCATTATAGATAACCATTTTCTGGTAGAAAGCTTGTCCGGACATATAATTTCCCGGATTTCATCATCTAGGATTTCTGCTGCGGTTCCTGGTAATGTTCCAAGGCCGGAATCACGAAGTTTAACAAGAAAATCTTGAATACTGAGACCAAGGCTCTTTGCACCATGACTGACTTCGAGTGGAGAAAATGCATGAATATGAATTCCCGGAACAGAATCATGTATCGCTTCACAGATACGGAGATAAGTCTCACCTGTATAAGTCGGATGGATACCACCCTGTAGACATACTTCTGTAGCACCTCTGTCCCATGCTTGCCTGGTTCTCGAGACAATCTCGTTCAAGCTGAGATCATAGGGTTTGCCACGCAGGTTTTCAGACATCTTGCCTTTTGAAAATGCACAAAATCCACATCGAAAATAGCATACATTTGTGTAGTTTATGTTTCGATTTACGGTATAAGTCACTTCATCACCTGAAACTTGTTTTCTTAATTCATTAGCATTATCGCAAACCATTTCAAACTCAAGCCCCCTTGCATTTAACAAATGGATGACCTGTTCTTCATGGATTTTTCCAGAATCCTTAATTTCATGCAAAACAGTTGTGACAAGGCTTTCTTTTCTGATTTTATTTTGAACAGACTTTGATAGATATTGAAAATGGATCACAGAAGATTTGCCTGGAGACCAACTATTTTCTCTTGCATAGCCTTGTTGGTCCATTGATTTATTGAGGGAAGATCTCGCTTTAAGGTCAATCCAATCAATTGATTTGATGGCATATTGTGGATAAACAGGAAGTCTTTCGGTTAGAACTTTTCCAAATTTTTCCATGGATTCAGCTAAACTGCCTATTTCCGGCCATGGTGCTTCTGGATTCACATGGTCTGGGGTCAATGGTGATATTCCCCCCCAATCGTTGATACCTGAATCCAAAAGGGTTTTGAGTGAACCTGGATTCAAGTTGGGAGGTGTTTGGATGTTCATTTTATGACCAAAGAGTATTCGAGCAACTGCAACAGTCCATGCTGTTTCCTCTACACTTGGTTCTGGACTGTTCGCCATTGGAGTGCCAGGTTTAGCTTTAAAGTTCTGGATAATTATTTCCTGGATGTGACCATATTTTTCATGTAAATCGCGCAATGTCAAAAGAGACTTAATTCTTTCTAGTCGAGTTTCTCCAATACCAATTAGAATTCCCGAAGTGAATGGAATCTTTTCTAGTCCGGCATCCCTTATTGTCTTGATACGAACTTCCGGTTCCTTATCTGGTGATCCATGGTGTGGTCCGCCTTTTTGTTGCAGCCTAGTAGAAACGCTTTCCAGCATTAGCCCCTGAGTAACAGAAACTTTTCTTAATTTCTTTAAGTCGTCGCTGGACATGACTCCTGCATTAAGATGAGGAAGCAAAGATGTTTCCTGCAATACTCTACCGGCAATTTCGGAAAGATATGATAAGGTGGTTTGGTGCCCTAATTGATTTAAATCTTTTCTTGCCTTTGAATAACGCAATTCAGGTTTATCACCAAGTGTAAAAAGAGCTTCCTTACAACCATATTTTTCACCTTCACGGACAAGCTCCATTACCTCTTCAGGTCTCAAATAGCTTTGATGATTGTGCAGCGGATCCCTGGAAAAAGTGCAGTAGTGACAAACATCTCGACAAAGTTTTGTCAAAGGAATAAAGATTTTACGTGAATAGGAAATAATATTACCATGTCCACTATCTCGAATGTTGGACGCTATTTGGGTAAGAGATTTTAAATTATTACTTCCATCCAGCAGATATGCTTCTTCAACGGTTGGTCTTCGCTTAATAAATTCATTATAATTGTCTGAGTTCATGCGTTTTTTTACATATTTTAAGTTACAAGATGATGCACTCGTAAAAAGTACATTAAGTTAAGCTACTGATATTTTTGAAATATTATTAATTTTGGTCTTGACTATTTCAGCGCAAAGTATCATAATATCTCTGTATTATCAATCAGATAA
>LULR01000116.1_pt1 | contig 35235 bp, 27 predicted proteins | sample 729471 | NCBI WGS metagenome assembly LULR01 (sample SAMN03860284, study PRJNA289734) | marine metagenome | biome: seawater column; feature: ocean; material: water; isolation source: Red Sea water column Station 108 - depth 500m | place: Saudi Arabia: Red Sea | collected 2011-10-15 | depth 500 m
AGATAGCACTTGACAAACCATAGTGGGTCTCGTTAGCTAAAGCAATTGCCTCCGGCTCGTCTGTAAACGGCATTACGGATAGAACGGGGCCGAAAATCTCATGTTTGCCAAGTTGCATCTCGTTGGTCACATATTGAAAGATGGTGGGTTCTACAAAGAAGCCTCGTTTGTATTCGCCATCCATTAGACGCTGTCCACCGACGACTTTTTCACCGCCTTCTTCCAGACCGGCTTGAATAAATGACATCACAGTTTCAAGCTGAGTCTTCGACGCAATCGGGCCGAGATCCACATCTTCCTTTAGACCAAGGCCGACCCGTAATTGGCCGGTTCGTTTTACCAGTTCTGTAACAAAGTCTGCTTGAATCGACTCTTGCACAAGTAATCGAGATTTGGCCGTGCAAGACTGGCCGCTGTTGGCAAAAGCACCGGTTATCGCGTTACTTAGGGCTGCTTCCATCGGTGCATCGGCAAAGATTATATTTGGTGATTTACCCCCTGCTTCCAACGATACTCGTTTCATCGTGTCAGCCGCCGTGGTCAAAATGGCTTTGGCCGTATCAGTGGAACCTGTAAAGGAAATCTTATCAACCTGGGGACTTTGAACCAGGGCATTGCCCAATATGCTTCCCGTACCCGAAACGGCATTTACAACGCCTTGAGGGAGTCCAGGTACATCATCAAACAGTTTTATAAACTCCATAGAAACAATAGCTGTCAGACAGGCTGGCTTCAACACAATCGTACAACCAGTGGCCAGGGCAGGGGCGATCTTGCGCATGGCCAGATCCAATGGGAAATTCCAGGGGGTTATGAGGCCGCAAACGCCAACAGGCTCGCGGACGATTAGACTGGCAACGTTGGGGTCGCTTTGATTGATCCGCCCGGAAAGAGTTCGCGCCTGGGCCGTATAGTATTCTGTGATTTCAATGCAGCGTGAGATTTCACCTCGGGTAGCCTTGATCGGACGGCCATTTTGGCGGGTAATAAGTTGGGCCAGATATTCCTGATTGTCCTGAAGCCGTTGAGAAATGACGGTCAGTACTTTGGCTCGTTGAACACTTGGGGCAAACGACCAACTTTCGTTGTCAAAGGCCTGCCGGGCAGCGCTAACGGCATCTTCTATATCTGCCACTGTAGATTTTTGGGCTGCACCCAGCCGGTCACCAGTCGAGGGATCACAAGCATCACGAGTTTCTCCACTAGCGGAACTAACCCATTTACCCCCAATGTAATTCAAAGTTTCTATGCTCATTATTGTCGGCACCTCCCAGCTGCTAACCCTTTACTCATCTATGCCTGTAAATGATGGTTCAGAGTGTGGAAATGGAGGTAATTGCCACGTGCCCACAGACGGAGGCTTGATGTCCCGGTCGACAATTACATCAAGTACAAAAGGAGTATTTGATTTGAGCGCGTGGTCGAGCGCAGGTTTGAAATCTTCCGGTCGCTCAACCCGTTCACCCATCGCCCCCATCGACTTGGCCATCGCCGCAAAATCAGGATTGTACAGCTCGCCCGTTTCTTCTTTTACGAAACTTGTGGTCAGTTCTCGCTCCCAAAGACCCAATTGCAGGTCACGTATGGCCCCGTGCGCATAATTATTCCAAATCACCCATACGGCAGGGATACCGTACTCCACTGCCGTAGAGACAATATGGGGCGTCATCATGAAGCCGGCGTCACCACAGACGGTCACGCATGGTTTATCCGGGGCCGCCAATTTTGCACCTAACACCCCACAAACTCCAAATCCCATCGAGGCAAAGCCCCACGATTGAAGGACTGTCTGCGGCTGGTATGCCGGCCAAAATTGCACCACCCAATTATGGTGTACGCCTACGTCGACGAGTAGAATAGTGTCGTTGGGTAATACATTGCGCATATCGTGTATGACCCGTTCCGGCCGGAGCGGACTTGCGCCTGAACCAAAATGAGGTTGATTATATTCCTGCCATTCCTGCTTCCAGTTATCGATCTGGCCGAACCAGGCAGCGTTATTTTGAGTTGCTTCGTAGTTACCACTTTTGAGGTGTTCCAACATCTGGCGCAGTACTGTCCTGGCATCGCCCAGGATGCCAATATGCACCGGGTAATTTCGACCAATCTCGTCCGGATCGATATCAACCTGAATCAGACGAGTAGGGGGGATGGAGAAGGAGTAACCCGGTATCCAGGCACTGCTGACCCGGTCATCAAAGCGACAACCGAAAGCCAACAGTACATCGCACGAACGGGCTGCCTGGTTGGCCGGGTAGGTGCCATTGCGCCCCACATCTCCCAGACTCAGTGTCTCGCGCATGTCAATTGCACCTTTGCCATTAGGTGTATTGATAACCGGAATGTTGAGTTGCTTGGCAAGTTGGGTCAATTCAGTTGAAGCTTCAGACAACACCATGCCATGTCCGGCCAGGATCAAAGGTTGTTCCGCTTTCAGCAATAGCGCCAATGCCTGTTTAACAGCGGCCGGGTCTCCCTGACTTCTGGAGCTTATACCCTGCCGCCATTCGTCCGGGTCCGGCACGTCAACATCGGCTTCTTCCACAAAGAGGTTGAGCGGTACATCCAGATGTACGGGGCCTGTCCGGCCGGTCAGCATCGTCTTAAAAGCCAAACGCATTGACAAGGGCAACATGTCGACCCGAGTGGGTTGAAAGCTCCGTTTCACATAGGGACGCAATACTTGTGAGAACTCAGCCTGATTGTGCCGGTATGTCTCTTGAAATGGACCGCGATTAAATTGCTGGGTGGGAACGTTGCCGGTGATGGCTAAGAAGGCCGATGAATCCATCATCGCCGAAGCAACGGCAACGGGTAAATTGCAGGACCCCGGACCACATGAAGTAATCGTGGCCACAGGTTTGTGAGCCACTCGAAAGTAGGCATCGGCCATATGCCCGGCGGCCTGCTCGTGCCTGGTCGCCACCACTTTAATTTTTTCGCAGTGGTCGTATGCTTCATTTAGCAAACCGACATTCCCATGCCCGCATAAACCGAATATGTATGGCACGTTTTCCTTAATAAGATAATCAATTATTATCTCAGCACCGTTACATTTAGGCATTTTTTATCCTTTCCTCAATCAAATAACCATCAAAACTTATCTCCTGGATACGTTATGACTATTTTAAAAAGTTACACAGCACAGTTTGCAAAATGCCACCGTTGTGATAATACTCGACCTCAACCGGGGTGTCAACGCGACAGATCGTGGTGATGGTTCGGGTAATATCACATGCATTCGCTCTACCCAAGATCGGCGATTGTGAAGATGCCAGTATACTCAAAGCCACGGTTCTGATCTCGGTTTCCTGTTTTGATCACGACTGCCTAATTTGATCAAGGCACGATCCGATTGAAAAAAGTAAGCTCCCTTGATACGAGCAGAGGCACGGCGTTTTCGAGATATTTCTTGAAGTGCGCTGTTTGCCGATGTGTCTCGAAGGCGTCCTTGCTGTCGTAGACTTCATAGAATGAGACCCTGTTCGGATCTTCTGGATCGACTAAAACGTCGAATTGCCGGCAGCCCGGTTCCGTTGATCTTGCCGCAGCTGCGTTTTCTAGTGCTATTTCCATGAATTTTTCACGTTTTTCAGGTATGGTCCGCAAATGCACCATCAGTATGAATGCACCCATGATTATGTCTCCCGTTTTCTCTGTGTTGATATAAATTTGTCCAAGTTCTATGGTCAAAGCGTACTAAGAAATCCCAGCAGAATAGAGTAAAGATGTGCCGAACATTTGGGTGTGAATCCAGTGTCCGGCACATTCGATGATCTTACAGGCAGACAGCTCGCTTTCCCAGTACTTCACTTTTCTTTTGGCTTGGCAGACTGAATTATTCCTGATGTTAGTTTGTGGATAGACATTGTTTGTAGGACTTTTCTGGAGGTATCTCTTGGTTAAACCTAAATAGAACCCAAATTATAACCCCCATTTAGCAGGATTCAAGTGGAATAATATGGATGTGCATGAAAATTATCAGTAGTTTATAGCACTATTATGCAGACAAAAAAGGATTAGAATGGAAAGCACTTGAAACAAGTCTGGCGGAGATGTATAGGAATCGAACCTATCTACGACAGTGTTAGTGCCGCACACTCGGGTTTGAAGTCCGGGGCGCCCACCAGTGACGCATCCATCTCCGTTAATGATTTCAGTAGCTTAGAGGAATTAATAGTTCACTTTAAGATATTTACATGTGACCCAAGGAGGAAATAGCCATCACTGTCCATCTCCTGATTACGCCATTGACAGTTTGAGCCAAATTTGGTTCTCCAGTTATATTTGCCAGCTTTGCGCAGTTTCCGTACGACATTTGTCAAGTCAGGATGATTGTACTTTCCAAGCTTGAACAGGCAGTTTAATGCATAAGGATCATAAGGATCTTTTGATGTAGGCTCCAGGAAAACAGAGTCCTTTAATTGCGGGCATCCTTTTACTTGATGAGCATAAGTCGAACCCAGTTTTCGCCCTGCGGTAAGTTGCAGTCTTTTGCTCTGGTCTTTATAATGCCCCATTCCTTTTCTGATTCCAGGAACACAAGAATAACCGCCTCCCTGAGTGTGATGAAGTTCATGCAATACATTAAGGAGTATTCTTTCTTTTGACCAATTTCTATTACTTCTTAAAAAAGTGGTTCCTACACCTACTCCTGCTTGACCTCCATCAACATTGGAGAAATCTGCAAAATTGTAATAAACTTTTTTTGGGTTATTCATCGCTGTCAAAGGACCGTCATATCCATCACGCCAGAAATTTATTTCGCTGAATATAAATGTGTAATCAAATTTATATTTCTTTGCTATACCTCCGCCAAGTTCATGAGCAGCAGTTGCTTTAGTCATGGCATCATTGAGCTCAAGCAGAATTTCTTCCATTTTTCCGTTAAGATCCCACTCACGGTCCTCACTGTCCTTTGCAAGCAGATAATTAAAATGTATTTGATAATCATCATTCACATCCGGTTGATCAGTAAAAAATCTTCCTGGTTTCACATCAGAGTTAGTTTCATTCTTGATTTCTTCAGATGCAGGAGTTGGTTTTATGGCATCTGAACTTTTGCTGCATCCTTGAAAGATTGTTATTGCAGCAATTGCTGAAACAAAAAATGTGGTGAAAGCTTTCATTTTCATCTCTATTATCTATCTATTTGAAGTTCGTTATTATGTTATATGTTAAATATTGTGCACGCTGTTATCAGCAGTTAGTTCAGGAAATGATCCGGAAGCTTTCTATATGAAGTTCGGGGTATCACCAGTGACACGTACATTTCCATATAGAACCGGATTTGCACAGTCACATCTTGCCTACTTTCAAGTGAAATGTCCAGACTTCCATGGCAAGCAAAAGTATCAATAACAAAGCACTTGGCTTGACACACAAGCGGTATGTGAGTGATACTGGCGTTAGCTTAGAATATATATGTGTAATTTCTGTTTAATTTTCAATGCGCTATTTATCACTGATTATTTTTGCTGGATTTCTGGTCTTTTGTGTAGACTTTGCCACACAGAACACTGAACCGATTGTCCTGCAATACCAACTTGACTGGTTAAAATTCAGTTATCAAAGCGAGCGGCCAGTTTTTGTGCCCATTTTTTTTACTTTTGCATTTGGAATAATCTTCTGTGTTTTCTATTTCTTCATTTACCATTCTGTTTTGTTGAGAAAACTGAGCAAGCAAAGGAAAGAAATAAGGCGTTTGAATCGGCTCGTTGAAACTCATAAGGAAACACATAGCGCGTCCGATGAGCGTAAAAGTGAATTGAAGCAGATTGTTGCCAGTGTTCAAAACAACGTTGATGAACAGAATGATCTGGAACCACCGGAACTTCATGCAGAACAGACTGTTAAGACAACCTAGTGGAAACAAGGCTAAAGCTGAATAATTAAATATGAAAAGAGAGACCTAATGAGTAAACTTGATTTTCTGCAAAATCTTGGACTTGAAAAGCTTAATTCTGGAGTAAGTTCCGGTACAGAATGGATTTCCGGAAACGGCCCCTTAACTGAATCAATAACTCCGGTTGATGGTTCTGTAATCGCGCAAATACAAAATGCCAGCAAAGAAGATTACGAGACGGTAATTGCAGGAGCCCAAAAAGCGTTCAGGGAATGGAGGAAAGTTCCAGCCCCTCAACGTGGAGAAATTGTGCGTCAAATTGGAAATACGGTGCGTGAAGCTAAGAATGATCTGGGAAAATTAATTTCCTGGGAAATGGGAAAGATTTATCAGGAAGGCCTGGGAGAAGTACAGGAGATGATTGACATCTGCGATTTCGCGGTTGGGCAATCAAGACAGCTTTATGGATTCACCATGCACTCTGAACGTCCGGGGCACAGAATGTACGACCAGTACCATCCTCTGGGAATTGTGGGTATCATCACCGCCTTCAATTTTCCCGTGGCCGTCTGGTCATGGAACGCCATGATTGCCGCTGTTTGTGGAGATGTATCTATCTGGAAACCAAGTCCGAAAACACCTCTTTGTTCAATTGCACTGCAGCGCATCATTGGCAACGTAATGCGTGAGAATGGAATTCCAGAAGGTGTGTTTAACCTGGTGATCGGCACAAATGAGGAAATTGCGGAAACTTTGGTTAATGACACACGCGTACCGTTAATTTCAGCCACAGGCTCCACACGTATGGGCAAGCAGGTTGCAGGCAAAGTAGCTTCGAGGCTTGGACGCAGCATTTTCGAACTTGGCGGAAACAACGCAATTATTGTGACTGAAAGCGCTGATTTGAAGATCGCCGTTCCTGGAATTGTTTTTGGTTCAATAGGAACATGCGGACAGCGCTGCACAACCACACGACGCTTGATTATTCATGAATCCATTTATGAGCAAGTAAGGGAAAAGCTTGTCCAGGCATATTCGCAGCTTGAAAACAGGGTAGGCGATCCGCTTGATTCGGATACAATGATTGGCCCAATGATTGATGAAACTGCTGTGAATAACTTCCGGAATGCGCTGGATGCTGTCCGGAAACAGGGAGGAGAAATAATTTATGGCGGGGAAGTGTTGACAGGCTTTCCGTCAGAGTTATATGTGCGTCCGGCGCTGGCTGATGTGGAAAACCACTGGCCGATTGTGCAGGATGAGACCTTTGCCCCGCTGCTTTACCTTATCAAGTACAGTAATTATGAAGAAGCGCTTAGACTGCAAAACGATGTCCCGCAGGGACTCTCTTCTGCTGTTTTCACCAGAGATTTTCAGGAATCAGAAAAATTCCTATCTCATGAAGGATCAGACTGCGGTCTTGCAAACGTCAATATCGGCACTTCCGGAGCAGAAATAGGCGGTGCTTTTGGCGGAGAAAAAGATACCGGAGGAGGTCGTGAATCAGGTTCAGATGCATGGAAATCCTACATGCGACGCCAAACCAATACCATCAACTATTCATCAGATTTACCTCTGGCGCAAGGAGTGAATTTTGATATATAATAAAGGTCAGTAATCATGTAATGATGACAGCTGAGTGATTCCAGCAAATCTCAGCTTGAACCTCTGTTTCTGTAGCTGCCTCACATCTGAGAAGCCTGTCACCTAAGCCTCACCATAGAGGACTCCATGCATACCAACATCATTACTCTCACCGACAGCTACAAATTTGTACATTGGCGGCAATATCCCCAAGGCACTGAAGGGGTTTATTCTTATTTTGAAAGCCGAAAAGGGGCACGTTATCCTGAAACTGTTTTCTTTGGTCTGCAGGCACTAATTAAGGAATACCTGACAGGATCAGTTGTCACGCGAGAAGGCATAGAAGAAGCAGCGGAAATGGCACAACACCATTTTGGCCGGGACGACTATTTCAACCGCAAAGGCTGGGAATATCTCCTCGACGTTCACCGAGGAAGACTCCCGGTACGTATCCGTGCTGTTCCGGAGGGCACTACGGTTCCAACCAATAATGTGCTGATGACAGTTGAAAACACTGATCAGGAGGCATACTGGCTGACCAACCATCTTGAAACACTTCTTTCCCATGTATGGGCCCCAAGCACAGTGGCCACCATCAGTCTTAATGCCAGGCGCCTGTTTCGCAGGATGCTTGATGAAACCGCAGAAACTGATGCAGGATTGCTATTCATGCTTCACGACTTCGGATTCCGCGGTGTTAGTTCCGTTGAAAGCGCGGGTCGGGAAGGAGCCGGACATCTGGTGCATTTTCTCGGAACGGACACACTGCAGGCCATTGAGACTGCACGTATATACTACAGTGCTGACCTGTCATCACTGGCCTTCTCGGTGGCTGCAACAGAACACAGTGTGATGACCGCCTGCGGAGCAGAAGGTGAGGCAGACCTAGTTCAAAATCTGCTTGAGAAGCATCCTTCCGGTATCCTCAGTGTTGTCGGCGACAGCTATGACATTGAACATTTTACAAGACATTTAGTAGGCGAACGTTTCCGTGACTGCATTTTATCCCGGGATGGTGTGTTTGTACTTCGTCCTGATTCCGGAGATCCTGTTGAGGTGTCCGGACGCTTGCTGGACATTCTTGAGGAACTGGTAGGCTGTAGTCTTAACAGCAAAGGTTACAAAGTGCTTCCTCCACAGTTACGTATGCTTTGGGGTGATGGTCTGGTTCTGGACACTGTGGAAAAGTTTCTTGAGGCTGCAAAAAATAAAGGATGGAGTTCAGAGAATTTTGTCTTCGGAATGGGAGGCGGATTGCTGCAGAGAATCAACCGTGATAATCAATGTTTTGCCATGAAGTGCTCCGCGCAAAAACGAAATGGTGTCTGGCATGATGTGTGGAAACGATCCGCAGGAGGAAAAGCATCCAAGGCCGGAAAGCTGGGACTGGAGCATGCTGCGGACGGCAGCTGGACCACCTTTCGTCTGGATGAACCAGGGCACGAAGATATCCTGCAGACTGTATTTGAAAACGGTGTACTTGTGCGTGAAGAAACATTTGAGCAAATCCGGGAACGTGCAGCGAGATTCGTGTAGCTCCAGTATTGTTTCCCGGCCATTCTTTGGCAGCAATAATTTCTAATGTTGCAGTACTTATAATCCATAAAATCGTTTTGCTTACAGGATTTAATCAGACACAATATTCATGTCCTTAAGTTATACTGCGGCAGATAATTCTGAGATTCACATTCGCATAGCTTCACAATGATCAAAAACATTTTTTTACTGCTGTTATTTTCAGTTTTGCTGACTTTAACTGCTGCAAAATACTCATTCGCAAAGCCTGCCAGAGAAAAACTCACTACCGCAGTTACTTTTGGTCCAGTCGGCCTGCCCATACCGGGCTTACGCTTTCACTACCGTTACAGCGACCTTCTTTCCCTCAATGCAGGGTTTTCATTCATGTTTGCTGTGGGTGATTTTAATGCCGGAATGAATCTGCACATACCAATTTCTGAGACTGAAACATATTTGGGTGCAAAGAAAATATTCATCTACCATCTGACCGGAGTTATTGATTTAACCGCCGGTCTAGTGGGAGCTGAAATTGGAGAGTATTTTGTGGAAGGAGGAATGGGATTTGGACGCTCAAAATCCGACAGTGAAAGCGAAAAAACAGAACTGGTAATCCTTCAGGTTGGATGGTTTTTTTGAAAAAAAAATTACACTTTAGTTAAACGAGGTATTTTTTGCTGTTGACATTAGGTACAAGATTCTTAAAAACTATCATTCCAAGCAGAAAAGCAACCAGGGAGTAATTGTCATGAAGAAAAAAATTAAACTGGATAAAGAAGAACAGCAGATTCTTGAGGATTTTGAGAATGGTAACTTAAACAGAATTTCCAATCTAAAAAAAGAAAAACAGGAACTTGAGAATGCGGCACGTCACCCTGTTGTAAGATAAGCGTATCAATATCAGAATTTCATCTCGTGATCTTAAGCGTATTCAGGTGCGTGCTGCAAAAGAAGGAATTCCATATCAGACATTTATTTCCGGAACACTCCACAAACTGGTGACAGGCCGATTGAAAGAAGTGGGATGACTACTGGTTCAGATATTTATTCTATGAGAGAAGAGGAAAAACTTTTTATGATGCTGTTCTAAAACTCAGGAAGTATGAGCGATAAATAACAAAGATAATCTACCTATCTTACTCAATCCTGGTCCGTAGAAAGAGCCTTACTTGGATCAATTATTTTTTCCGGTATGAAATAACGCAGGTTGTCAAAGTGGGCTTCAAATTCCTGCTTGCTGTTTGATTTACCAATGGTATCAACAATCAGTCCTACTCGGAATATCCGAAATGAAGGGTTGACTGGAATGGTCTCCAGCTGTTGATCATTAGCCCACAAAACAACATGATCCTCTCTGTACTCTACCTTCAGTAAGTTGTCTCCGTTTCCCTGGTTTATGTGAGGTGAAAATACGAAGGCACCTGATTTGTTATAAAAAACAGAATCACCGCGGAATTCTCTCAGGGCATATTGTCCATTTCCGTTAATCAGGAAGCTCATACCAACTTGCTGACCTCCAAAATAAAGTCCGTATCCCGAAATTTCATCTCCCATGATTTTTGAAGTTTCCATTGTAATGTCGCATTCACTGCAGAATCGCACCGGAATGGAGTCTCTGTAAGTCCCGGATCCAAAAGTCTCTTTTAATTTAACTACATATTTTCCTGAATGAATTCCCGTGAAGCCGAAAGTATTTTCTACTACTAACCAGTCTGCAGAAGAATTACTGAACTGTTCATTCAATGGTGAAAACTCATATCCAATAGAAGGGGTATTAACAGGTTTCTCTTTCTTTTCATCGGCTGAACTGAAATACAAGTAAATCGCAAACACTATTGTCAGTATGGAAATGATAATAGAGATAAACTTGATCTTTTTGGAGAGCTGGCTTTCCTTATGTATTTCATAAGCATCACTTTTTGATGCAGTTCTTGTAATTTTTCCAAAATTTGAACCGACAATAATAAAAACAATACCAGTAAAGACAATTCCAAAAATCCAGTGATACCATGTCATGGGCAACAAATCCAAATTGAAAAAACCATCTGCCCAAAAAACCAGGAACAATATAATAATTGGCCACATCAACCATTTCAGCCAGGGAGGATAAGTCCATGAGAGATATCGTTTTTCTGTAGTGTGTTCCGTCTCTTGTTCTGGATCCAGTCCAATTGCAGATGTCATCTCCTCCTTAAGTTCAACTGCCCGTTCTCCTAAAGTTGTTTTCATCAGTTTGATCGGTTTCCGGGATCTAAGAACCAGATAAAGCTGGTACCATGTACTGTGTCCTCCTTCCGCTGAACCGGAAGTGCGCCTGCGGATATAAAAATCTTCAATCTCATCAAAACGGGCAATCATCTTGTTATTGCGTAAATAAGATTTGTTACGATTATCAAAATGGTGTTCGACTGGTTGAAAAAGTTGCAAAATTCCAGAGAATATCAGTGCCAAACCTAAAATCAAAATTAATGACATAAAAGCTACTGGTACAAGCCAGGACAATCCCTCCAAAAACCTCAGTGAAGTGAGAGGGTTCATGTATGCTAACCAAGCTCCAATACCCAGGATACCTAAACCGGCCAGGGTTTTTAAGGTAGGTTCAAAACGTGTCTGTCGGATCACCAGCAGTCCGGGCCGAGGACGCAGCACTTCATTAAATTTGGCCATTTGTGGAGCTCGTTAAATTGAAAAACTTAAGAAATCAAAATATAGCTTATGCCTAACTCTTATTCACATTTTTTATATTTTTCAAAAAAGGCTCAACCAAGTCCATAGGTAGTGGAAAGACGATTGTATTTGTTTTATCTGAGGTGATCTCGGTTAAGGTCTGCAGATATCGCAATTGCAACGACTCTGACTGTTTAGCAAGTGTCTGTGCTGATTCAAGCAGTTTGGAAGATGCCTGGAGTTCACCTTCCGCGTGGATTACCTTAGCTCGACGTTCACGCTCTGCTTCTGCCTGACGGGCAATGGCGCGTACCATACTTTCATCAAGGTCAACCTGTTTCATCTCGACGTTGGTGACCTTGATGCCCCAACCGTCAGTTTGCTGATCAAGTATGTCCTGGATATTGGTACTGAGTTTCTCACGTTCCGCCAGCATTTCATCCAGTTCGTGCTGTCCCAGAACAGAGCGCAGTGTAGTTTGAGCAAGCTGGCTGGTGGCTTCAAAATAATTTTCCACTTGAATTATCGCTTTTTCAGGATCAATAACCCGCATGTAAACTACGGCGTTGACCTTGACGGATACATTGTCACGCGAAATCACATCCTGCGTGGGCACGTCCAGTACCATGGTTCTCAGATCCACCCGTGTCATTTCCTGCAATATTGGAATAATTATAATCAGTCCGGGCCCTTTAACGGACCAGAAACGTCCGAGCATGAAAACTACCCCGCGCTCATATTCACGCAGGATTTTGAGCATACTGACCAGAACAATGATCAATAACACTAATGGGATTATAAAGGTGACTGCGTCTAAAATCATTTTTCCTCCGTAGTTTTTAATGGGGTTACAAGAAGCACCAAACCATCGGTGCCGGTTATTTTCAAATCCTGCTCTGCTTCCACAGCAACAGGAGAACGCGCCTGCCAGATTTCGCCCCTGGTTTTTACTTTACCTTCGATTTCAAAGGCTTCCAGGGCGACTGCCTTAGTACCAATCATGGTATTGTTTCCTGTCACCACCGGTCGTTTTCGAGCCTGTATGACTGCTCCAAGCACAAAAGCAAAAAAAGCCAGGTTCAGTAAACCCATAGTTCCAACCAGAACAGGAGAGATTCCGTATCCGGGCGCAGTGGTGTCCATCAAGAAAATTGAACCGATTATGAAAGCCAATCCTCCTCCCAGTCCCAGCACACCAAAACTGGGCGCGAATGCTTCAGCAATCATCAGAGCAAGTCCAAACAACATCAAGGCAAATCCGGCGTAACTGATAGGAAGTACCTGGAAAGCGTAAAGGGAAAGCAAAAGTGAAACAGCCCCCACGATTCCAGGAAGCAGAGTTCCAGGAGTGGCAAACTCAAAGATCAGTCCGTAAATGCCTATCAGCATTAAAATATAGGCAACATTCGGGTTTGTGATGAATGAAAGCAGCTTAGTGTGCCAGTCAGGTTCTATGCGCTGAATTGTTATTCCGGAAGTGTGCAGAATCTGAGTTTCATGGATAAGCTTAATTTCACGTCCGTCAAGTTGAGCAAGCAAATCCGGAACATGTGTTGCTACCAGATCAATCACATTTTGCTTTAGAGCTTCTTCCGAAGAGAGGCTTTCTGCTTTACGGACAGCCTGAACTGCCCACTCCACATTTCTACCGCGTAATTGAGCCAAACTGCGAATATAGGCTTCAGCATCATTGATTATTTTTCGCTGCATGTCGGAGCTTCCGGACATAGTCAGATTGTCTCCGGAGGCTTCAGGAGATCCCGGCAAAGGCGTGCCGCCCAGTTGCACAGGAGTTGCTGCTCCAAGGTTGGTACCCGGAGCCATGGCGGCTATGTGACTGGCGTAAAGAATGTATGTTCCGGCGCTTGCTGCTCGTGCTCCGCTTGGCGCTACGAAAGTTGCAACGGGAACAGTTGAGGTCATTAAATGCTGGATTATTTCACGCATGGAAGCGTCAAGACCACCTGGTGTGTCGAGCTGAAGTATAAGCAATGGTGCCTTCTTACTGGAGGCAAGTTTGAGAGCTCTTTCAATATAGCTGACGGTTGGCGGTCCAATCGGCCCCTTCACTTCAAGCAGAATTGCGGTTGAAGAACCAGTGGATGCCGGTGCTTTAAAAAAACAAAACACCAATATACTTAACAAGGCAAGTAATCGCTTAAACATGAAAAGTTCCGTGAAAACCGAGAATTTATTTCAGCATTCAGTACTGAAAACGGCACAGAAGTATACAGAGCTTGCTGGATCTCTTTTACCTCTTGGGTCAGACAGGTTAACAGCCGGGGCCTGACTTTGCCTGAATCAGGTTTTAAATAAATAATCTTCCAGCTGATGCAAAGTAAATTCCTGCTCACGCAGTTTCCAGGCCAGAATATCTCCTGTGGATATTACACCGTATAGTTTCTCGTTATGAACAACCGGAAGGTGCCGAATACGGTTTTGTGACATTATATTTGCCGCGTCACTGATAGTTGTTTCCGGAGGCACCGTGGCTATTGATGTGGTCATTGCCACAGAAACCTGAACTGTTTCCGGATCAAGTCCATCAGCCACTACACGGCTCATAAGGTCGCGTTCGGTAAAAATACCGGCAATGCTTTCATCATCAAGCACCATCACAGCACCAACTTTATTGTCACGCATTTTTCTGGCTGCCACAGAAACTGTACAATCGACTTCAACTTGAATTACTCTATTCTCCTTTTGATCAAGGATGTCTTTCAGTTTCCCCGACAGAACATCAGCTGCAGAATCTACACGAGACGCAGAAATTTCAGCAGTTTGCATATCTCCTCCTTTCGCATGTTGAAAACAGTTAAGAAAAACTGTCAAAAAAATTATTGGCAATTTCCCTCAAACTATTCTGACTTTGTTTCCAAATTAAGTATCTAATACTATTTGTTAGAATAGTCAATACTTTTTTTATTATTTGCATAACATTTCGTGTCTTGATTTGACAACATTATACCTTTATGCTTGGAATTATGATGAATGCTGCTAATCGCAGTTAATCAGCAAAATAAGTCTCACCTAAACAATTATCCATGAATTCAACGGATTCCAAATCCATGCTGATCGGCCTGACAGGCGGAATCGCATCCGGGAAAAGCACAGTCATTCAGTATTTGCGTGATAAAGGATATCCGGTAATAGATGCTGACAAACTGGGGCACAGAGTTTTGGAGCAGGGGAATCCCGGATATGACAAAGTTGTGGAAAAATTTGGTATAGATATTTTGAATCAGGACAATTCTGTAAATCGGCTGGTACTGGGAAGAATTGTATTTGGAGATCCAGAGAAACTGAAACAGCTTAATGAAATTTCTCATCCAATAATTGCAGAGATGATACAAAAAGAGTTTGAATCATTGGTCTCAGAGGATACAGAGGGAATTGTGTTATTGGAAGCTGCTATACTTATTGAGGCAAATTGGCATAAGATGTGCGATTATATTTGGGTAGTAACTCTTGAGCAGGACGTGGCAGTTCAGAGATTACAGAAGCGTGATGGTTTGAGTGAAATTGATGCCAGATCACGCCTTGATGCGCAACTTGCTCCGGAAGAACGCTTAGCTTATGCTGATGTAATTTTACGCAATGAAGGAACAATGAATGATCTTATCTCTAAAACTAAACAGGCGCTTGCTGGTTTACGGAGTGATTGAACAGAACTGCATTATTAGAATACCATGACCACATTGATCAAAGTCTTTTTATGAAACATCCGATGCACCTGATTCTGGACAGTTATTCCCATCCAGGGGTTTCAATGTTCTGGAAACGACATGGACTGGGAATTATGGAACAGTTGGTGCCGACTGAATTTTTCTTTACAGACAATGATACTCCACTGGAAAAACTTGTTGAAAGGGAAATATGGTCAGGATGGAAAAAAATAATTCTGATTGGTTCTCCAAATTCCATAAGACTTAGTTTCAACACGCTGATGCAGGCCAGCAGTGAATGCCGAAGTACATTGGAAATTGGGTTCTGGCCTCTTAACCTGCAGAAACTCATGGGCAGTATCAGCCAGTCATCACTAAGTCTAAGACCAATTCTACAAGTCTTCAAAGCAGGTCATACAATTCATGTTGATGTCATGAAAGTACAGTTTCTTGCGCCGGCCTTGGAAACAAGATATTTTTGGAATGATCTGGTAATCAACAGCACACAATCAAATGCAGACACTACCATCTACATTGATGAACAAAACAGCCAGGTTGGCGGTAAATTTCGCTGCCGCATTGCTTTCCATGATGAAACACTTAGCTCGTTAACAATGCATCCCGGGAAGTTGACCCGGACTCCTGTGCTGCAGGTTTACCTTAAAAGAGAGACGGGAATGACTGCGTCAGAATTATTTAAACAATGCAGGCAGTTGTTTACTGCTGATAAGAAATTATCTGAAAAGGAGGTATTGCTGAAAACAGGAAAGCAGGTGGAAGTTCAGGGGAATTGGGCAAATCTGACGCTGGACGTATCAGCAATAAAGGATTCAGTGCAGTCAGTGCATTTTGATGTTGATCGAAAGGCATTCTCGCTGATCGTCCCAGCAAAGCCGATTTTGATCCCCGAAAGTTCCAGAAAGATTCTTCCAGCATTTCGTCCTACGGGAGTGATCGCCAACAACCGTGTTAATTCAGAAAAAGTACAGTTGAGCAAAAAGCAGAATTAGCAGTTTGTTATTTCTTACAATAAATTAAACTTTTGCTTCTTCAGTTCTATTTACTGCTTTCACCTTATTTGAATCTTCTATACTTTCCGGAGCATCAAGTTTTTTAACAGAATCCGAACTTTCTTCCTGAAGTAATTTAGGCAATTGCTCCGGAAGAAGTTTTTTCATTTTTTCTTCTGTGGCAGTCAGGCACTTTCCTTCAAAAATTCCGCCATCATGTATAACCAGAGAGCCTGCCAGGTTTGTGATATTCCCATGAACCCTTCCTTTTGACATAATTTCAATCCGATTAGAAGCAAACAATTCACCTTCAACAAAACCATTAATTTTGATTGAAGCCGCACGAATTATGGCATCTACTTTGGCAAATTCCCCAATAATTATTTCGCTTACACTATCTATTGTTCCTTGGACTTCTCCGTCAATCCAGATGGGACGCATCCCCCAGATTTTTCCTTCTATTCGCATACCTCTTCCTACATAAGTAGGAGCTGAATTTACAGCAGGCGGTTTTTTGCTCTTTCCGAACAATTTTTACTCCGTAAATTTTTTTGAAAATGTATTTTAATTAAATGTGATCTTTAAATAAACCATGCTGAGCATTAGACACATATAATCGCGGATACACAAGATAAATATTTGTTCTATTTAAACAAATGATATTTTGATATTGCATAAACAAAATAGCCCGATGTTTTATAATATCATGTATGCATTATCTGTTTTAAATTGCATCGTTTTTTTGAGAAAGATAAACTGGATATTTAAAGAATTTAGGCTAAGGACATTAAATGTAATTGGTTAACATTTTTTATTCATGTTACACAGCATTCAGTACAAACGTATTATTTTTTGGAAAATCAGATTCCTATGTGGAATATTTGCCTTCATAATTTATTGTGGAGCATCTGCCACAGCTTTGGCTGCAGAAAGCGAAGATTTGGAGGAGAGATTTAAAAATCTCTCAAACCAATTACGATGTCCTACATGTCAGGGATTGTCTGTTAAAGATTCGGAGGCCGGTTTTTCAACCAGCATAAAAAACAAAATTCGTGAACTGATTGAACAGGGGAAATCAGATAAAGAGATAATTGAATACTTTGTACATCGTTACGGAGAGTGGATTTTACGCTCACCTCCAAAAACAGGTTTCAACCTTATACTCTGGATACTTCCTGGGGCAGCAATCCTAATTGGACTGTTATGGGTGATGTACAGGTCAAAAAACTGGGTCAAAAAACCAATTGAGGAATTAGCTCAACTTACACCTGAAGAAGAACAAAAGGTAATGGATGATTTAAGTCGTTTTGAGAAAAGTTAGGAGCTTTCTTTCATCCGGAAAGCATTGAAATTATCAAAATTTATCCGGAAATCAATCTGATTTTGAACATTATAATGGTCCAGGTAATCAGCATAATACCTGCCTTCTTTCTTCAAATAAGTATCAATGAAGGATTGATCAAAGTTTTCACGATCATCCAGTGCAAACATCCGGGCTGCAGCAGTTTTCTCAGAAAGTTCCAGTAAAACCCGCAAATCAATTAAATTATCAAACTCAGGAAGAAACACCGTGGTTCCCCAGACAAGGAGAATCATTTCCGGAGCAAGAAAAAAGGGCATTGTGCTGATCTCATGCTTATGAATCATTACAGGCAGTTTTTCGAAATAGACTTGCTGACCCTGACTATAGGGGCGCATAACATCTTCAACAACCCAGTTTCGTATTTCTTCGGAACGCCATAATGTAGTATTTGATTTATTCCTGGAGATTTTCTGTTTTTGAAATTCTGTTCCTAAGACTTGAGACAGATCCAGGCCGGTAACCAGCAGTTCCTGATCCTCGAGCGCTTCAATTAGTTCACTGACAAAAAATACGTGCCCACATTCATCCGGACCGCCGATGCCGATAATTATTGGAACCTGGGGTGAGTCCTGTTTTAGTTTCACAAGTTTAGTGGACAAATCAGCCGCCGTAATTTTGCTGGGATGAAAAATTTGTAGCATGTCGTGCAGATACTGATACTGCATGCCGCCATTGTGAGTTGTGCTGCCTGTACTGCCGGCAAAGTTTCGTGTATTGCCTGCTAATGTTTTTTGCAGTTCCGGCTGCTCAGTAAACCAAAAAACGTCTCTATCTGTAAGGGTTGTATTATTTTTCAGCGCATCTATGGTGGAATGCTGTAAAATAGAAAGTTTATTATATGAGTTCCATTCTGATGCTTCGATTGATTCTGATACTAATGCAATTTCAAAATCACGATCATCAAGAACACGCAGAAACTGACGAAAATTTTCCCATTTATCCTGATCAAAATTAATAGTCAGACTGTCAAGATCAAATACTAAAAGACGAATCTGATTCGGATGGAATTCCTGCATAACAAACTAATGAAATTAATTAAATTGTATATTTTTACTTATCCTAAAATAATCTCAGCACCAAAATCAGAAGATTATCAATGCTGAAAAGGCACACCCAGGTTTTTACTACAGTACTTAGGCTGTTTGACATGTTTTTGGCTTTTGCAGCCTGGGAACTTGCATATCTACTGCGTTTCCACTGGATTGATTTCCCAGCCGCATCAATGATTCCTGAACACGAAGAATATTTAAAAGCCGCGGTTTTTTTGGCAATTTTAGCGGTTTTTGTGTTTTCTTTCAGTGGAGTCTATCGGATGCACAAAATCGTTCATCTGCGACATGAATATTATCATATATTGCGTGGAACTTTCACGTTATTCCTGCTTACCCTGGTTGCCGCGTTTTTCTATCGTGAATTTTCATATTCGCGTGTACACACAATCTATTTTCTTTTTTGCTACCTGATTTTGCTGTTTTTTTCACGCCTGATAACAAGGTGGATTTTACAGTGGATGCATGCAAGAGGAACAAATGTAGAACAGATTCTGCTGATCGGAAACGGAGTAACTGCGAATAAATTTATTAATCGACTTGATCGCCTAAAATCACTGGGCATTGTCCTGAAAGGAGTGATTGATACAGGAAACAATACAAAATCTGATATTCCAAACAATATTCCAAAACTTGGTGGTATTGATCAATTGAGTCAGGTTATTCATGCACACAAAATTGATCAAGTTTTTATTGCCCTTTCTCCGGAAGAACAGCACTATCTCCCGGAACTGAAGGAATTGCTGGCTGAAGAATGGGTTGATGTCAGGATTATTCCCGACCTGGGTATTTTTCGCATGCTGAATACGGAGGTTGAATCTTTTGAAGATATGCCGATCGTTACAATTGTTCAAAGTCCGATGACCGGCTGGAATCAGGTACTTAAGCGGCTTCTTGATATTTCAGGAGCATTTATCGCTTTAGTTCTTTTTGCTCCGTTGATGCTGGTGATAGCAGTTGTGATTAGACTCACATCGACAGGGCCGTCTCTATATGGACAGGAGCGTATGGGACTTGATGGACGCACTTTTCATGCTTTAAAATTCCGCTCAATGCATTATGATGCCGAATCACAGACAGGTGCTGTCTGGGCCAGCGAAAATGACGAGCGCCGTACAAAATTCGGTATCTTCCTTAGAAAATACAGTTTGGATGAATTGCCTCAACTTTTCAATGTGTTCAAAGGTGAAATGAGTCTGGTTGGTCCCAGGCCGGAACGTCCTGTGTTTATAGAACAATTTAAAAGTCAGATCCCGCATTACATGCTGAGACATAAAGTCAAAGCCGGAATAACAGGCTGGGCTCAAATCAACGGCTGGCGGGGGAATACTTCTCTGGAAAAACGCATCGAATGTGACCTGTATTACATTGAACGCTGGTCACTGTGGTTTGATGTAAAGATACTATTTCTGACTTTGTTCAGAGGGTTTTTTGGTTCAAATGCGTACTAAAAAATTCCCTGGTGGATTTACACTGTACGAAACAATGATTTCCATAACTGTTGTGGGAATTGTTTCGGGACTGCTAACCATCTCTCTTTTGCCGCTGATTGATCGTCAGGAATTTGTTAATACATCGGATCAAATAAAAAATACTCTCCGTCAAGCACAGTGGCTGGCATTAACCAATAGAAAATCTCACCGTCTGAAAAGCGAGTCAGGTTATCTGATGCTGCAGCAAAAAAGCGGGGGAAGTTATCAAACAGTTTCCAGTGAAAAAATCCCTGATGAAATCTCCGTCAACGCCAACCGCTGGCCTTCTTTCAGCGCATTCGGCTTCGCGGCCGGTGGCTCAATTACTCTGAAAAATGAGGATTACAGCACAAAAGTTGTGGTCAGTCCTATTGGCCGCATCCGGCAGACTTCAATTGAAAGAAGATAAGGGTATTTTGTCGCATGAGAGCGAAAAACATCCTCATTGTTCCTACCCTGCTTTTGACTTCATTTATGCTGATTGGCAGCTGTGCCAAAAAGCACAGCAGTTCTGCAGATAACAGCACATCAACTTTTACAGTTTCAGAGATCACTCAAACTGCAGGCAGTGACGGTTATCTAAGCGGTTACTTTGAGGTGCCTTCTGATGGCATCTCTTTTTTATTATCCATTTTTAAAGATAATAATGTTTCGATTACGTTTTATTCATTGACTGACCCGGACGGAATAAACATTTTGAGTTCTACTTCAACTCCAAATTTATACCTTGATGCAAGTGGAAGTTCAGGCAGCAGTGTTGACAAGAATGGATACTCAAATGTACTGATTCCTCAGTCCCCAAGCTTCAGCGCTAAAGCAGGCACATGGACTTTTAAGGCGAACAACAATGACCGTGTAAAATTAGCCTTGCGCAAAGGTAACACACCGTTTGCCGCAACAATAGTTGTTCAGCCTTATATTACTGGAACAAAATGGTCTGCCGGAAATATTTCTTCAGCTTTAACTGTGATGTCAGATATATTTTCAAAAAATGGAATTACACTGACTATCAAAAGTACTATAACAATAAGTGAAACTGAATATGCTGCAGTGTCTTCAACATTCACTAATGCAACAACTTCGGCTCTTGTTAAAAAGGGAAGTACCAACGCCGTAAACATCTTTTTTATAGAGGATTATTCCGGAAGCGGAGCAGGTTTATTGGGAAATGCCGCGGGAATTCCGGGATCAATGGGAGACGCAAATTCCTGGAATGGAGTACTTGCCAGCCTTGACGCACATGTCTCCGGAGCCACGCTGGACTCACAACTGCTAGGTGAAACAGCCGCTCATGAAATGGGGCACCAGCTTGGGTTGTTCCATACAACTGAAAAAGGAGGAACTGTTTTTGATATTTTGTCTGACACACCGGAATGCTCGAGCAGCACAAGAGATAATAACAGCAATGGTTCTGTTTCCGCTGAAGAATGTGATGGTTATGGTGGTGATAATCTGATGTTTTGGACATCATGGTCTGCTGCGTCACGCTCTGCTGGGAAAAAGCAGGAAACATTATCAAGTCATCAGCAGCATGTTTTGAAATATTCACCTATTGCAAAATAAGGTAATTCACAAAAAACATGTGCTCGAGGTAAAAGGAGGATTATGAAGAATGTCTTGTTTTTTTCGGTTTGATTTTGGAACCCAGGCAGGAAACATGGGTTAGGAAAACATTACAAAACTGAATCAGCTAAATCCGAGTAAACGTAACACTCCTGCGAGCAAAACCAGTAACAGCGTCAATACTGCTCCTCCTACAAAAAATATATGCAGCACGAACAGCAGTGTATGTCCTTCACGCAGGTTTTGCAGAATTGACACGTAATTCTTTAACATTTTCTGGATAACACCCATGTAATCAGACTGTAAAGTTCCAGAATTATAACTGCCCACCTAAATCATTTCCATCCAGCCAAAAGGATCCGATTCATGTCCATATTGGATTCCTGTAAGATGCTCATAAAATTGCATAGCAACAGGTCCTGTTTCTCCATTTCCAACCTGACAATCCTCTCCTTTGTAGGACAGAATTCCCACCGGTGAAACCACAGCAGCAGTACCTGCTCCGAAAACTTCTGTCACAGAACCATCTTTCAAACCCTGCAAAACTTCTTCGATTGTTATCCGCCTTTCTTCAACTTTCAATCCCCAATGTTTTCCAAGTTCCAATAATGACATGCGGGTTATTCCGGGCAGAATAGAGCCTGTCAGCATAGGTGTCACTATTGTGTCATTTATTACAAAAAAGATGTTCATCGATCCAACTTCTTCAATATAACGTCTCTCTACCGCATCCAGCCACAGAACCTGAGTATATCCCAATTCCTTTGCTTCTTTTTCTGCTAAAATACTGGCCGCGTAGTTACCACCCGTTTTGGCGTTTCCAACTCCTCCGGGAACAGCACGCACATATTTTTCAGAAACCATAATATTCACCGGATTAAATCCCTGCGGATAATAAGGCCCAACTGGACTTAGAATGATGTAAAACAGATATTTTGATGAGACTTTCAGACCGATTGCCTTTTCAGTGGCTAAAATGGTTGGACGAATATATAACGAGGTTCCTTCTTCTCCAGGAACCCATCCTGAGTCTAAACGCAATAACTGCTTAAGCGCATCCAGCATCTCTTCCACATCCAGTTCCGGAAGACACATGCGTTTGGAAGTAAGGTTCATTCTTTTAAAATTTTCACGTGGTCGGAAAAGCCCGTGTTCTCCGGATTCTAATTTGTATGCTTTCAGCCCTTCAAAGGACATTTGGGCATAATGCAGCACCATCGAAGATGGTTCCAGTGTCAGTGGTCCATAAGGTTTGATTTGGGCACTGTGCCAGCCTTTCCCATCATCCCATTCCATGCAGAACATGTGATCGGAAAATACGGTGCCGAAAACAACCCCGGACATTGAAGCAGGCGGAGTTTTAAGTTGCTCAGGCAATGCTTTTGTAAGTTTGATCTTCATGCAATTCTTTCAGGGATTATTGTTGTTTTTATTTCTACTAAAATTTATTGTTCATATACCAAATTTGTCGGTGTGTCTGCTCAGTCCTCAGTTCCTCATAGTTTGTCCAGACATATACCAGCATCACACCCATACAAATAACTATTAATGCTGCAATCTGGGTCATAAGACGATATTTATTGTTCATATTGAAGTGGTCCCAATATTTGATGTTTTATCAATCGTAAACCATACAGACTTAGCTTGCAATTCTCTAGTGAATTTCTTTAGTTGACTTCTTCTTTGGTTTATCTGTCTTATGTTCGATATCGCAAAAAAAGAATAAGAAACTTTTTTTCATTATGTGAAAACTGATAAATATTACAATCAGATAAAAAATTGCTTTTTTTACTTGACATAAAATAAATTTATGTATAAAGTCTGGTTTAATGTAAGGTATGTTGCATAGTTCTTGTATTGCAAAAAACGCAAATACTTGATGTCTGCAGGAAGTACCTTTACGACAAAAGAGATTCAGAAATTAATTTTCTGAATTCTATCAATCAGGTAATAATGAAAAATTATGACTGATTTATTAAATGTTTAATTATTTAGAGCAAGTAATGCCGGTACGAATTTTTGGATTGTTCGGCCTGCACCATGGATTGGAGATAGAGCTGAAATCACAATTGACAGATTCTATTAAGGAAGAAGTTTTTTTTGACTACAAAGACCGCTGCTATGAAATTCAGAGTTTTTCACTGAAAGGAGCACGTCGTTACATAAATGTTCGCCAGATTCCTAACCCTGGTTTATATCCGTCAAAAAAACGATTGCCGATTCTGTCTACAGCTAGTTAAGCTGTTTTTCCAGCTAAAAAAGTGGATTAAGTGTTTACCCACAGTTTAGCCTGATCTCGAAGTGCGACCATTTCCCGAGTATTTGATTACGGGCTCTTGTCCGTGTATAAATTTCCTGCCAAAAAACCCCTTACCACATTGTCCAGGGTTGAGACCATTCAAAGACTTTTGCCCATAGCGGCTCCTTTTTTTCAAGATTGTGCAAAGCTGCTTCAACACTGATTGCTTCACCCGATTGTCGGATTATTACTGTCAAAAATTCTTTGACTTCCAGTATAGAGGCCAACCTTTTCCTGTTAATCATGTTCTGGACACCGCGTGTGACCACCGAGCCATTGTCCACAGGATAACGATAGACATTGTCACATATATGACAGGATTTTGGGATTTTACTTTCAAACCATGTATTTGCCACTTCTTCCTGCAGCCATGGATGCAGCTCACGATCTACACTGGCAGTGAAGACGTAGCGTACGGCAGTAGTCTGATGATTCAGCGGCTGTTCTTCCGCATTCAGTGTAAAAGGAAGTGCAGCTGCAATAATCAAATAAAGCAATAATACAGCTTTAATATTTTTGATTAAAATTTCAGTCATCGTGCTAAAAAAATATTCCAAATCCTAATAACAGGCGTGTCAGGTCTTTTGCTCTCAACCAGCGTTCTTTAACTGTGGAACGCTGATTTGGATTAACCGGAATGCTGGTTTCCTCAAAGCCGTCTTGATAAAAAATGTAAATTGAGGGCTGAAACGCGAATTGGAAATAATAATTCTCAAGCCCCTGCCAGCCGGCATCAAGCACAGCAAAAAGTCCATAAGCTCTTGCAGAATGTTTATATTCAGTGGCAACAGAATTATAAGTCTCTTGGTCTCCGGAAATACTGGCAGTTGCGCTTGTATCTTTACCTTGATATTTTAATGTTGCATATCCAAGGCCACCGCCGGCCCCGTAGTAAAATCCTTCTGTCATTCCCCAAACAACAGACTCATCCACAAACCAGCGCAAAGTAGTAGAGATTAATGACCTGTTTATTTCAAGTGAATTCCCTGATCCACTGGCAGCAATACTTTCCATTTCAGTACTTTCTTCAGTCAGTCTCAATGCTTTGAATGTACCGCTGACCTGAGGGCCTGTAAGTTCCAGCGAATTATGTATCTGCATATTATTATCAAGATTATAATCGAAATAAGTTACAATGCCATTCAGACCGGACAATGAGTAACCGAGTCCAAATCCGCGATATTCTGAAATCCTCCAATCCGGAGCCTTTCTGAGGCCTTTTTCTTTTGTTTCCTTAACATTATTCTCACTTAAAAGATTATCTTTGTTTTCTTCATTTGTTTCATCCTGCTTCATAAATTTTGATAAAGAAAAGTTTTTTAATCCTTCTTTTATATTACTTAAAACTGATTCTTTCTTCTTTTTCCCTTCAGGATCCTGCAATGAAACATTTGCAAGAGGTCCCTTTAATCTCCGTTCAGCATCATCCTGAAACCAGAATTTTTTTTGAGTAAAAACCAAGATATGAGTTGCATCTTCTGGGATCAAAGTATTTTCAGGGAATTCATATCTTAATTCCAGTCTGGATTTTCCTTCCTTTTTTACCTTTAATTCCTGATCCATCTGTGAAATTGTTGAAACCTGAATTTCTTTATCGGTCAATCCATCTTTAAATTTTTTTACTTCAATCTGTGCAAAAGCAGGATAATCCTCCAGACGGTTTTTCTCGTCCTTTCCCCAGAAAAATAAATAGTGACTAAAATCATCTTCAGCTTTCGATCGGACAATACTCAAGTGGCCATTAATGAATCCTGCGGCAGAAGTTTTTTTATAAAGACTCATTTTCAAGGTTTCAAGTTTTTCTTCCTCCTGTTCTTCTTTCAGTTTAAAAGAAATGCCCTCACTCATTTGTCCCTCTGAATTCCTGCTGAAGGCGATTAAATGAGTTGCCTCCGGAGGTAAAAGAATGTCAATTTGCTCAGTTAATGGCAATGCCCGCCAGGGTGCCTGGAGTTGTACACCCAGACTTCCATACCATGAACGTTTTTCAATTACCGCTACAGGAGGTTGAGCTCTAAAAACTGTATCCGGAGCTTCTCCCCAGTAAACTGCATAGTGACTGACGTCTCTCTCATCCCAGGCACGGGTAACACGTATTTCACCCTGAACTCTGTTACCTTCTTTTCCGGTTTGTTCAAACACAATGTCCTGGGCTTTGTTGTTTGGAACTCCTTTGTCTATTAAAGTCAGGCTATATACCTCCGTTTCTTTTCCATTTTCATTTCGTGAATAGAGTAAGAAATGGGTTGCGCTTTGGGGAACAGGAGTGTTTTTGAATTGTATTCTCATGCGGCTCCCAGCTTTTGCTGAGGGCAATGTCACAATAGGACGGAACATTCCCAAGCGCTGATGAGGATTGTTTCCCCAATAAAGCAAATAATTCTTGATTTGAGCAGTAGTTTTTTTTGTGGCGTATTTTTCAGGAACAGTGAAGATCAAGTCTCCCCTGAGCCATCCGCCTCGAGAATCATTATCAGAGAACTCCAGCAGGGCTTTTTCCTGGGCATAGAGCATTCCATTTAATAATGCTCCAATGCTGAGGATCAATATTATTACTTTCTTGTAAAATCGGAGTGAGGATCTACGATTCCGCCTCATCCATGATCCCGGGGCGGTTAGAATCATGAGGCTTATATTGCGGGAGGTTCCGCAAGTGACAGGCTGGCAGGAATTCCACTAACACTAAGACGTACCCAATACCCCTGGCCTTTCTCTACAGTGCTGAATGTAGTGTATCCCAGCCCTTCCAGTTCCTGAGCTATAGAAGATTTTGGTGAGTATGCCAGCCATTTGCTGTTCTGATCATCCCACTTCCAGATTGAGTGAACACGATCATATGAACCAGAATAATCAAAAGTTTCCGAAGTTGAATCACTCTGCGGAGGAGCACATGCCACTGCCAGCATAATCATTCCTGCAGCAAATGCTAATTGCCACAATGGAATCTTCAGAGTAATTTGCTGCGATTTTGAAATGTTTCTTATTTTTGATTGTCTTTGTTGAAACATCAAACTTGCTGAAGCCAACAGCAGCATTGCCAACAGAAATGCAAATCCGTTGAATTGAGCTGATTGATTTGTCGCAATTATGTATTCATTCTGCAGTAAATCTTGTCCAGACGGAGGTCCGCTTCCACCTGAATTGTCAATAAAACCAAGGGTGTTGGCTTCATCTTCTATGGTTTGGTCAAAATTCCCAGCCTGTGTTATTTCCTCAACAGTAATATTTTTTGAGGTTCCAAGCAGATTCCATTCGGAAGTCATACTGCTTAATTGGGGCAAAGCTGAGTAACCTCCATAATCAGCAATTTCAAAATTTGTTGGATTAGCCGGAGAATTCAACTCTATCCAGAATCCTTCACCAGCCTCAATATTTGAGTTTAATTCCAAATATCCTTTTTCTGTATAAGCAGTTTTATCTTCATTGCTTGTGTAAAACTTCCAGGCACCATTTCGGCGTACCCATACAGTTTTGTAACTGCTGAAATGGTTTTCAAAACTTGCTGGTGCAATTGAGGTATAAGCAGGCAATGCAACCAGATTGCGTGAACCGTTCATAGTAATTGATGCGGGAATGCTTTTCACATTTAATGTGCTGCTCAAGGATGACGGCAGCGCATCCCCTATTCGGTATTCAGCAGTTCCTGCTGATAAACTTATAGAAGTTGTGTTGTCATATTCATTTGTAATTTCCAGTGTTGCATCAGATGATGCAGACTGTACATAGATGGGTTTACCTGAAATTGAATCAACACCGACCCATTTACCGGTTACTGCATATTCTGAGGATACACCCGTTCGTTGTGAAGTTCGTAATGCAGAACTTCTTCTTGATTTAGTCCGAGAATTTCCGGATGTGTTCAAAGGTATTGTGAGCTTCACTTTACCGGATTCCTGACTGACTGTTCCACCTGGTTCAACTTCCGGAAGAATCTGCCTGTCATTTGTTGAAACAGTGGTAATTACGGGATGCATCAGTCCCTCACTGTTAATAGTAATAGTACTGGTCATGCTGCTGTCTGGAGCGAATGTTGAAGTTACAGTGCGGTTATTGTTAATTGTCACAGTCGAACCTGTTGCAGCCTCCAGTGTACTGTCTGAAATACCAGATCCCTTCACCTGCACAGAGGTTTTGGAGTTGTTTATTGTGCTGGAAATAGTTCGACTTACTCCATCATTACCTGTTGCTGCAGAAGAAGTGCTGACTATTTCACCACTCTTTATTTGAAGGTCCATGCTTGTGGTTGAACTGAAGGTAGATTTTGCAGAACCGGTATCGTAACTTGTTGAAGAAGTTCCATCATTCGCTATACTGGCGCCAAGTGTTCCTCCTGTAATTGCCATGGAGGCAGCCACACCATTGCTTGTGTCTATGGCAACAGTTAGGCCTGATTCTGTGCTTAAGCTTGACTTGATAGTTCCTGAACTTCCATCAGCATTTGTAGTTCTTCCGCTGCCGCCACTGAGCGTAATTTCAGTAATTGTTGAACCATCCGGACTGAGTGTGCTGATCACCTGTTTCGTTATTCCTGTAGATGAATCAGTTGTGGCGGGAAGAGAAATGCTTGAAGTGCCATCCGTCCCGATCTTAACTTCTGAACCTTTAGGTGCTTTTACATTTGATCCTGTCCCAGAAGTGCCTACACCGACTGTAACTTCTCCAACCGAACTAATATTTGTGGAGAGCTGTGATCCGCTTTCAAGTGTCTTCAGGATGCTGATTGAAGCATCCTGGTTCATGTTGAAATCTGCTCCAAGAGGCACATTTACTTTTGATTCACTACCATCTTCAGTTTTAACCTTGCTGAATACTGTTCCATCAGTTTTCATGTCAATTTTTAGTTCCGTTTCTCCTGACACAAGTTTATGGGATTTAGCAACGTCCGGATCTGTGGACGTGACATTGTCAAGAGTACTTCCTTCAGGATATTTTGGTGTAATTGCACCTGTCACATTTGCAACCGCACTGAGTTCCACGATAGGCATAACTGTAACTGATGTAGAACCATAGGCTGCAGTCAAGTCGTCATCAACCACTTCCAGACCAAACAGCAGAACAGTAGTTTCAGAAATATCCGGAGCAGAGAAATTGGAAATACTCTCACTGTCCCTTTCAATTGTAATATCAGTGCGCTGACCAACGTACTTCCATTTGTATGAAATGATTCGTCCAGTTGGATCAGGGTCGTAAGAAGCAGAACCGTCAAGAATCACTCGTGTCTTTTCATTCACTTTCTGATCCTCACCAATTTGCACAATTGGGCTGAGTCCTTTCTGCAGGTCATCATTAATGTTGGTGAAAGTATACTTAAATGCGTGTGCCCTGTTTGCAGAAGTGGAAGAGTAATTTGTGTCAGTTGATTCAGTGTACCCGATTATACGTACACGTACATCATCATCCACAACAGAATCATCTTCGCCTGAGATAGTCAATTCCTGACTACGGTTCCAGTCCGCTGGTGAAAAGATTAAAGAATATTTATCAAGTGTGGCTTCTGTTGAATCTGAACTGCTTAATAGTACCTGCACATCATTTACAGGACGACTTAGCAGTTTTACTTTCATTTTGGCAGTTTTACGCGTACCTTCAGCTTCTGTCAACACCCAGTTTGCACTTGTCACATTCCTGTAAACACCATGAATATTGAAACCGTAAGAGCCTGTATCTGTGAAGCCGATACAATTTTGCAGACATCCAATCTCTCCTGATGTGCTTATTGATCCAACTGTATTTGAAGTAGTGGTAAGTGTGATGTTGGAGACACTACTGCTATCAGTCATACTCAGGTCAGGCTCGCCATCGATTTCAATTATGGCAATCCCGGTTTCATTATCAGAAGTTATATCTGTTTTATCCAGCATCATCAATGCGTCTCCACTGAATTTTGAAGTCTGATCATGCGCAAATTTAATGCTTCCACCTGTACTTTCCAGCCTGCCATCACTCATTGTCAAAGCACTCGTCAATTGTTAAGTCTTTTTCCACAGTGAGGTCGCTGTCTACACCTTCCAGAGTCAGGGTAAAGTCGTTTAAATCCAGTAAGACTATATCTAATGCCGTGTTGCTTTTTAAAGTCGTGTCTTTACCTAATCTCAAATTAGTTTGATAAAATACGTACGTTCCACCTAATTTGTAAAGATCACTTCCAGTTACCCAAGTGCTTCCGCTGAAATCTATGATGCCGTCTTCTTTCAGCTCTCCCCCGCCCAGAAAGGAAAGTGTTCCTTTAGTTGATGTTACTCCGCCATCACTGATATTCAGTTCCGAAAGCAATGTTAAATCTGCTTCCCCAGTTTTTATAAACTCGTTTGTATCATTAATATCCACAGCGGATGAAATTTGCAGATCTGTATCAGCATCGCCCAGTGTAAGTGTCAGTTTATTGAGTTCCAACTTATCGAAATCTAGAGATGAGTCACTGGTAATTGTGGTGTTATCATTCAAAGTCAATGTTGCTGAGGAACTATCAAGGCTTCCGCCGGTTTTTGTATAATAGTTTCCAAGACTCAGACTGCTTGCACCCAAGTTGAACTCAAATGATCCGGACTGAACGGTTCCGTTTCTGAAAAGCAAAGTTCCCGCTGTTGAATCAAGTTTTCCTTTGGCAAGATTCACTTCACCATCCACAGTCAGATCCGCGTCTCCTGTGTTGAGATAGATATTTTCCTTCTCAAGTGATAAGCCGTCGCTGATTGTCAGGTCACTGGTTTCGGAGCCAAGTTCAAGAGAGTAACCTCCCAGATCAAGTGATTTTACTGATAGCTCAGAATTACTGGTGATTTTCATGTCAGCTGATATCGTAACTTCAGTAGTTGAAGTTTGCAGGGTTCCCCCTGTTTTGCTTATGTCACCCACTAACTTGAGTTGAGAGTTATTTAAATTCAGCTGTCCTCCGGTTTGTTTTATACCCCCGTTAAATTTCAGCGAAGCATTATCAGAGTTAATTTCCCCGTTTTCCACGCTTAAAAGTCCTGCTAGAGTCAAATCTGCTGCATTTGCCAGTATTTTCTCATTTGTATGATTTAAGATAATTGGGTCTCTGACAGTCAAATCAGTTGTGTCAGATCCCAAAGAGAGGGTGTTGTCATTCAGAGAAAGTTCTTTTAAGGACAAAGCAGTGTTGCTGGTTAGAGTCACATTATTGGTCAGTTCCAGAGTGGTTCCGTTTTCGTTCACTGTGAGGGTTCCTTCGGTTTTTGTAAAATCGTCTCCCAGTTTGAGTGTGCTGTCAGTAACATCCAGTTTGCCTCCGGATTGTTTGCCTCCTGTTCCAAGGAATACAATCCCGCCGGTTGATGTAATTTCCCCCTCTTTCAGAATCAAGCTGCCCTCAAGGTTTAAATCAGCAAGACCTGTACTTATGTGTTCACTCGAATTATCGAATGTCATGTTGTCTGTCACAGTGATATCACTTCCTTCTGTTCCTAGAGTAAGAAGATGGTTGTTCAATGACAATGTTTGCGTCTTGACTGCGGTGTCACTTGAATAACTTGTGTCAGCACTCAGGCTCCACACAACCTTTTCAAGAGACATGGAACCGCCTGTTTTGGTTAATGTACCTTGTGTTTGCCATTGATTGTCAGTGAACTGCAGTGTTGCACCTTCTGTTACTTTTATCTGACTGTTGTTCCATTTGCTGACTTTGGAATCAAAGTTCACAGTCTCCTGAGCATTCATTATATTATTGTTGGTAAAATCGAAGGAACCGCTGATTTTGGATCCTGAAGAATTCAGGATAAACTCACTTTTATTTTCAAATGTTACAGTTCCTCCAAATGTCAATTCACCATTTTCCCCAGAGACCGTCATTGATTTTTGCTGTGGTACTGAAATTGAGCTAGGCAAACTCAGCAGTGTGTTGCCTGCCAGCTTCAGATTTGTGCTTCCTGCGTGGTCCAGGTTTTCCACCATTATTGTTGCTGAATCATCTGTAACGTCGTCTCCTGCACATGCAGAACTCTGGTTCTGGCTTACTTCCAGTACGGCAGAGCTTACGCTTTGGTCAAAGTGCAGATGTGAAAGTTTAGTCGCATTGTCTGCAAGCTTAAGTGTTCCTCCATCCTGATTCAGACTGATTGAATTATTATTAAGGCTTGAAAAATATCCACCTCCTTGCAGATCAAGTTCAAAGCCATTGACATCAAGGGTATTTGTTCCGTTATAAGTCAGTACCTTTCCTGGAGCAATGTAAATCAGTGAATTATCAAGGTTTCTGATATTACCATTTATAGTTGTGTTATCAGTGACACACATTGTACCGCCCATCAAATCAATTTTTGCTGTAACTGACCCCTTGAAATCCATGGTTCCAGTTAAATATATTTTTAGACCACCATCCACTTCAAAGATTGTGCTGCCTGTAATTGCAATTTGATTTGCAAATTCGAGTTTAATTTCTTTCTTAACCTTCACATTTACATTATGCAAAGTTAACATTGCGTTTACATCATCCTGAAGCAGCTCGTTTACTTTGAGCAAACCTATGCTGCCTTCAGCAGTCAGTTTCGCGCTGGAAATGACGGTCAGGTTTTCAACATCAAAATCATAGTCTGCCTCAGCAAATTTCAAAACCAGGTCAGCAAGCAAGTTCAGGTTAGTGACTTTAGCACCAGCGCTATTAACATGAATACCTTTACCGGACGAACTTCCCGCAGTTACTTTTACCAGGGCCACAGTGATATCATCAGCGAATACAATTATTCCGTTTGAATTGTTGAGGGTGACAGCAGATTCTGGATTATCGTCATTATCGAGTTTGCCCGTACCAAGCAAAGTCAGCTGGAATGTTTTGATATCTATGGCCTCGCCTGTGTATGTCAAAGTCTTACCTGATGCAACATCAATTGATGAGTTGCCCGAAATTATTATGTTTGAAGAAATGCTTGTGTCATAATCAACATCCAGCAGTGCGCCATCGACCAGCTCAAGTGTACCGTCAATTAAACTGTGATAAGGAATACCTGAATTGACTGTTGGTGAGCTGAACAGCAGTATTCCATTAATTTCCAATGTTTCGGTTTCGGACAAGCTTAAGGAACCTCCATCTGTACCTAATATCTCAAGTTTGAGATTTTCAGGAACTTCAAAAGACTGTGTTACGCTTAACGTTTTACCGCTGCTTAAATCCATGCTGGCATTGTTGTTTAGGATGATTTTGGTCGCAATCGAAGCATCCTGATCCAGGTCCAGCTTTCCGTCATTAAATATCAGGTTTCCTCCGCTGATTGTATTTCCTGGAGCATTCAGTTTCAGAATTCCTGCAAGTGTGATGGTGTCACTAATTTTGAGTGTACCACCTCCGGAACCAAACAGTTCCAATGTCTGATTTTCAGCAATTTCTATTGCGTTTTCCAGCGTCAAAGTTTTTTCAGTTGCAACATCAAACTTTGATGATTTTGTATGAAAAAGTGTTTTAATGGTTGCGTTTTCATCTACATCAATAAAACCATCTGACAAATCTTCTCCAACAGAAACATGCTCTACTTTTGCTATTCCATCCAGTTTAAGCACACTGTTTTCGTGATTAAGGTCCAGGTTGTTTGTATTAGAAAAATCCCCACCTCCGGAAATAGTTAATGTGCGTGCTCCAATTTCCAAAACATCTCCGGAATAATTAAGTGTTTTATCTGCGGCAACAATGACGGTGGAGTCGCTCAAATGCTTAATATCAGAAGCAACAGTTGTATTGTAACTGCTTTCCAGTGTGCCTCCGTTTAAGGCTAAAGTTCCATTGTTAAGCGTGTAGTCTGGTGCATCAAACTTGACAGTTCCGGAAAGTGTCAGTGTATCATTTATCTGCATTGTTCCGTTTCCGGAGCCAACAAATTCCAGCTTAATATTTTCCGGAACCTCAAAAGAGTTTTCTACAGTCAGCAGGTTACCATTTCCGATCTCCAGGCGGGATGATTTCGTATTAGTCAGGGTCTTGATAACAGAATCATTGTTTACAGTTAACTGACCGCCTATTAAATCTCCTGTGATTGAAACTTTTGAGACTTCAATTTCATCAAGAACGAGGATACTTGAAGGTTCGTTCAGGGCAAAATCATTTGTATTCTCAATTAATCCTCCGCCTGACAGAGTAAGTTTTTTGGTGCCGATTTGAGCTTCACTACCTGTATAGGTCAGTGTTTTGCCGGAGCTGACATTAATGCTTGATTGATCAATATTTGTTATTGCAGATTCAATTGTAGAATTTACGTTGACAGACAGAGTTCCTCCATTGAGCTCCAGTGTCCCTCCAGAGAACTTGTCTGACACGTTAATATTAATTATCCCTGACAAGGTAAGTTTGTCTTCCAGAATCAAGGTTCCGTTTTCAGCGCCTGCCAATTCCAAAGATTTGTTTTGGGGTACTTCAAAAGAATTCTTCACAGTCAGACTGGTATCATTTGAAATATCAAGTATTGAAGAGCCGGTATGTGATAGCGTTTTGATTACTGCGTCATTTTCGACACTTAACTTACCGCTTGTTAAAGCTGCTTCCACTGAAACGCTGGCAATCTGGTTGATGCCGTTCAATGACAGCACACTGGCAGTGTTATCCAAAGAAAGGGCATTAGTGTTTTCAATTGTACCTCCACCGGAAAGCGTCATTGTAAGTGCGCCTATGTCAAGAGCGTCTCCGCCATAATTTAATGTTTTTTCCGATTTTATCGAAATGTTGCTGCTGGCAAGATGCGAAATATCGGAGTTGATATTTGTAGTTTCCAATACATCAAGCAGTCCTCCATTTAGTTTAAGTGTTCCACTGCTGAAGGTATAATTTTCTGAACTGATTTTAAGAGTGCCTGTAAGTGTTAACCCGTCAGGTAAATTTACTGTCCTTCCAGTACCTGAACCGAGCAACTCCATGGTCTGGTTTTCTGGAATATCAAATGGATTTGTGAAAGTAAGGCTTGTGTCCTCATTTAGATTAATTCGGGACGTTCCAGTGTGTGAGAGTGTGTCAATAGTGGAGTCTGCAGATACACTCACCTCACCGTCAGTTAAAACTGTGTTTATCTCAACCTTTGAAATACTCGCTCCCCCAAGCATCAGTTTACTCTGGGAATTATTCAGAATAAGATAATTTGTGTTATCAAATGTTCCTCCACCTGAGATTTCAAGTGCAAGGTTCCCAATATTGAGCCCCTGTCCTGTGTAGCTGAGTGCCTTTCCAGCTTCAATTTCAATGGATGAGCCAGCAGTATGCAACAGGTCT
>LULR01000089.1_pt1 | contig 34090 bp, 28 predicted proteins | sample 729471 | NCBI WGS metagenome assembly LULR01 (sample SAMN03860284, study PRJNA289734) | marine metagenome | biome: seawater column; feature: ocean; material: water; isolation source: Red Sea water column Station 108 - depth 500m | place: Saudi Arabia: Red Sea | collected 2011-10-15 | depth 500 m
CTAGACGGATGTCCAATCGTGAAAGGTGTTTGTGTTGATTGTCTGACTGTGAGGAATTAAATAGGGGTTTCTCAAAGGAGATGATGGTTTGCTTATTCTACATATGTCATATTACTTCCATCAGGTAAAAGGAACATCAACATCTGAAAAAGGAGATAAAGTGGGAACTAGATACAATAAAGAATATGAACAATATTACATCTATGCATTGGAACAATTTTTAATTAACACCTATGGATATTCGGAATATGATGCAAAAGTGAAGGTAATGCAGGAATTTGATGAGGTGAAGGAAGATTTTGAATTGAAAGAAATAAAATAATTTAGAACTGTGAAGAATTAAGTGGGGGTTATTTGGAGTTCCTCTGACTCTGTGAAGAATTAAGTGGGGGTTACTTACAGGGGATGATGGGGAGGGTTTAAGGGAGGGTTATTGTTCTATTCCTTTTCCATTCAACATCTTTCCTTCGATGTTTCCGTTATTGTCGTAAAATTTTCCAGTTCACATTTCCTCATCCTTAAATTCCCCTACATACTTCTTTCCATTAGGTGAAGTCCATGTTCCTTGACCATGTTTTTTCCCATCCTTCCATTCCCCTACATACTTTCTTCCATCTTTCCTCCATCAGACGAAGTGTCTGTTCCTTGACCATGTTCTTTCCCTTTCTTCCATCCTCCTACATGCTTGTCTCCATAAGGGGAAGTCAAAATACCATGACCATTTGGTTCCCCATTTTTTATTTACATCATCATCCCAAAAAGTTTTCCATACGACTATTTTACCATCCCACAAACGGTATAAGACACCAGTTTCCTGACCTAACAGAGGAGAAGAAAGAAGAAGTATTGAAATGAGGAGAATGAGTAGGTGTTTCATAGGATTCCTAATTGGTTAGTTCAGGAGAACCTTACATATACCAAAATTTGAGGTATTTTACAAGAATGCGAAGGTGTTATTGAAAAAGTTTGGGAATGAGTGTATATTTATAAGTCAATTTCAATCATAACTGTGACCCAAATTTAGATTTGGTGGGGTTTTGGGGTGAGAATTTGAGAAATTTACTCGAACTATCTGGAATGATTTAAATAGTTTGTGTTTTAACCAGAATTGGAATTTCATCAATAATATCAGTTATGCCGAGGTGGTGAAATTGGTAGACACATCAGACTCAAAATCTGACGACCGTGAGGTTGTGGGGGTTCGAGTCCCCCTCTCGGCACCAGTTATCTTCAATTGTGAATTCGACTGCAGTACGGCATTTAAAATAATTACTGTTTGAAATGCCTTGCGGAAAATGAATTTACCTCTTCTTTTCGGGGTGTAGCGCAGTCCGGTAGCGCGCCTGCTTTGGGAGCAGGATGTCGGGAGTTCGAATCTCTCCACCCCGACCATCAAGATGAACTATAGTTTCAGAACATCTTGTAATCATTAACCTTTCTAAAACCACCTTTCCAAAAATCAACACCTTAATGAAGCCAAAAGTTTGTGTTGGTCACAGTTTTAGTTCCACCTTCGTGTTAGTGCCCAATCGTTTAAAATAGTAAAAAAGGTGATTATCTCAAAGCACAGTATTTTCCAATTACAACTGAAGCAAGACAAAACTCAAAACAGTTATCCATTTGCTCAAGAAGGCTTGGACTTCCAATTATTAGAAGTCCAGCTGAATGGGGAATTTTGAAGAAGAAAATTAATGTTTTATACAGAATTTACTATCCTGGACTGGCCGCTGTATTACAGAAAGTAGAATAATTTTCCTTCCATATTTCTTCAGACTGTACAAGTCATATCCTGTCCACAGCACAATGGAGACTTTATTTTCCCATGTTCATTTGGACATTTAGAAATCTGCACTTCTGACCCATCATCTAAAGTCAGCATATCATTTTCCAGTGGGGCATCACATTTTCCACATGTTGCATTTACTGACATGCCACATTTGCTGCATTCATAAGTTGCCATATTTTCCTTTCATGCTATTTAGAAATTTTAACTGGTTCGTCGTCAATACTATAATAGAATTATAGAATTTGAAACATTAAACACCAGCCAATCTCCTCTCTGACTATAATTACCAATGGACCGGAAGAATGTACAGATTAAAGGCTTTCCCTGACTGCATGAAAACGAATGGTTCATGATGAGAAAAAAAGAATGAGAATAAAAAACCATGCACAATTTTTGAGTTTTTCAAAAAATAATTGTTCAAAACAAAATTTTTCTTGACCTCCGGTTAGAGGGTCGGATACATTGGTATATGAAAGTGAATTGATACAACTCCCCCCTCTAATTTTTTCAATGGATTGATATGAAAAGTTTACTGATTGCAATACATGCTTTATTAATTATTTTTTTAGTTGGCTGCTCAAATAAAGGTGTTTATATCGGTGAACTTAAAGATGGGAAACCACACGGCCAGGGAATAAGTACCTGGGAAAACGGTGTTCAGTATGTTGGTGAATGGAAAGACGGGAAAAGGCATGGACAGGGGAAAATTACCTGGAAAAATGGTGTCAAGTATGTCGGTGAATGGAAAGATGGTGGAAAAAACAGTGAAGACATCATAACACATGATATGGAGGTCGTTTGGGTAGGAGAGTTCAGGAATGACCAGCCATGGAACGTCACAAGTTACGACAAAGACGGAAACATCGTTGGAAAGTATGTGAATGGGAAACACAATCCTTTCTATTAATATTTCTTAGATACCTTGCAAAATTAAGAGCTTAACTGAGTTTATACAGTTCACATAGCTCAGACCTCAAGAAAAAATCTGTCTAAATTTACACCCCCCCACCTATTGGCATTCAAATTATTACCATTGTCAGATGAGGGAAATATATTTTTTTCATTTCCCACCATCACTAAGATTTCATTCGGAAATGTGGTTTAATAATCAAATTTCACTTTGGTTGCTGAACTGGGTTCCAAATTATTTTAAAAAATGTTAATTTTTTATGATGAGTTGGCAAGAAATCAAAACATTACTTTTGTTCAGATTTCACGCTCACTGATCAGGCTGCAAGCAAGCATCTTGAGTAATACACACAATCTTATTGCTAACAATACATTTTGGACAGAAGTTGCACGGAAAAAATGACTGCAAAAGAGAGAGGGAATTATATCAAAGAGCTGCTTTCAACTCTGGCTTCAAAAGAAGAAAAGGTATTAATCTCATATTTTGGTATACATAAGCCAAAAAGATACACTCTTGAAGAAATCGGCAAAGGAGATCAAAGATCAAGGGAACAAATAAAAAGAATAAAAAACAATGGTGTGATGAATTTCAGGAACCGTGTGATTAATCTCAGACAGATTGTAGAGCAGGAAAAACAAGGAACGTTTTTAAATGATAAAGAAAGACTTATCATAATCTGCGACAAACTAAAGGAATATCTTGAAGAAGTAAAACCGGAGATGATCAACAAAAGCCTTCCCCTGCATTATTCAAATTACCTTGATGAGTTCATGCTGACTCTAATTGATGGAGTTGACTGGAGTGGTCATTACAAAAGAAAAACTTTGTTTTGATGTTACAGACTGACTGCTGTGAGCTGATTATCAATTCTGCTGTTTCGGGCAGATTTATTTTCAGCCTTGTGAAAATTCGTACAGCTTTACGATGGTATTTTGGGAAAGCTTGTAAACTGCTTTTGCAGCCTGTTTTTATTCCGGGAATCCGTTCAATCTGATTCCGGAACTATTGAAGCACAAATATCTTTGCGCGGTGATTTTCACAGTATCTTCCGGATTCCATAATAGATGAGGTGAACCGCTTACCTGTATACTGTCGCCGCTTTTTAATTCCACTCCTACTGTCTGCACCGATCCGGAAAAATCCACAGTTTTCACCGTACCGTTTGACTGACCATCAGCAGCAGACTCCAGTATAAAATCCTCCGGACGTACCATCAGGATACGGGCATTCCTGCCGATTTCAGCAGGCACATTCAATTCACCTAAAGGTGTTTTTAAAGAGTTGCTCTGCCATTCAACAAGAAGATGATTGGCTTCACCAACAAAAGATGATGCCCAAATTGTTTGTGGATGCTGATAAATATCCGCAGGAGTTCCTTCCTGCACCAGCATCCCCTGTTGCATGAGCAGCATGCGATCGGAAAAAGTTATTGCTTCAACCTGGTCGTGAGTTACAAGCACAGTAGCAACGCCCTCATGCTTGAGAATTTCCCTGATATCTCGCCTTAGCTGCTGACGAAGCTGATAGTCCAAATTACTGAATGGTTCATCCATTAATATCAGTCGAGGCTTCGGAGCAAGTGCCCTTGCCACAGCAATACGCTGTTGTTCTCCACCACTGATTTGATGAGGCATTTTAGCAGCAAGATGGGGTAAGCTGACAAGTTCCAGCAATTCTTTCACGCGCTGTTGTTTTTCACTTTTTGATCCGGTTGCTCCATAAGCAACATTATCTTTTACACTAAGGTGCGGAAACAAAGCAAAATCCTGGAAAATCATTCCGAATTTTCTACGCTCCGGCGGAAGAATTATTTTTTTGCCGGATATTTCCTCACCATGCAAAAATACCTGTCCCTTGCTGGGTACTTCAAGGCCGGCTATCAAACGGAGCAGTGTGGATTTCCCGCAACCTGAAGGTCCAAGAATAGAAAGAAATTCGTGCTCTTCAATACCAAGGCTGATGTCACTTACTGCCTCAACCGTTCCATAAGTTTTGCCAAGGTTTCTGCATTCAATCATGGTCATATTTCCTTGTAGTGAAGTGGCGAAGTTTCTCTCAGCTGACGGTTCAGATAAAGTACAGGAAAGAGTCCCACCGCCACTATCATCAGGCACCACAGCGAGGCTTCCTTGAGCAGCTCTTCAGTTGCGTAACTGTATGCCCTTGTGGCAAGAGTGCTGAAATTAAACGGCTGCAGCATCAGTGTGGCAGGCAATTCTTTCATTACATCCACAAACACAAGTAGTCCCGCCGCCAGCATACTGCCCCTAAGTAAAGGCACATGAACTCGTTTTAGAGTCTGTAAGTTATTTTTCCCCAATGATCGGCTGGCGTCCTCCATTTGCGGAGTAATACGTTCAAATCCGGATTCTGCAGCGCCGAATGCCAGAGCCAGAAAGCGAACAAGATATGCAAACACCAGGATGAATATTGTTCCACTCAACAAATATCCGGAGGATATGCCAACAGTCCGCTGTAACCAAGCATCAATTGTGCGGTCAAACCAGGCAAAAGGTAAGAGCACGCCGAGCGCGACTACGGGGCCGGGAAAAGCGTAACCAAGACTGACAAGTCTCGCCGCCCAGTGAACTCTACGGCGTTTACTGAGTCGAGTGCCATAAGCCAGCAATATCCCCAGAAAAACTCCAAGGAAAGCAGTCAAACAAGCCAGTAACAGACTGTTTCCTGCATCACTGAAAAAACGGTCCAGCAGTACATATCTCCAGCTTTCCACGGCCCACTGCACTAATAAACCTGCAGGTAAAGCAAAGCCAAAGATGACAGGTAATAAACAAAATGTTATTGCAGTTAGTGCACGTATTCCGGAAAGAGGATAGCGGGGATGCACGTTCAGAATGTTGTTTTTTGTGTGGAAGCGCTGCTGCCTTCGTGAATACCTCTCAAGAAAGATAAAGGCGCAGAAAAACAACAACAATGATAAAGACAGCTGAGCGGCGGCAGGAGCATTATAGGTACCAAACCAGGTATGATAAATACCTGTTGTGAAGGTCTGTACGGCGAACAACTGCATTGTACCAAAATCAGCAAGGGTTTCCATCATTGCCAGACTGACACCGATCACAATCGCCGGCCTTGCCAGCGGTAATGCAATATTCAAAAAACTGTTTCTTACACTTTTTCCAAGCATCCTGCCTGCTTCAAGTAAAGCAGCAGGCTGCTGAAGAAAAGCAGTCCTGGCCAGCAAATACACATAAGGATACAGAACCAGCGAAAGCAGCGTAATTGCACCACCCACAGATGCAATGGGCGGAAACCAGTAATCCTGAAAATTCTTCCATCCAAACCAAAGCCTGAGCTGCGATTGTACCGGTCCGGAGTATTCAAGCAGTTCCACATAAACCATGGCAATAATGTAGCCTGGGAAAGCCAGCGGTAAAAGCAGCGCCCACTCCATCACACGTCTTCCGGGAAATTCAGTCATGGAAATCAGCCATCCGGAACTAACTCCTAATAGCAGAGTGCCGCTTCCAACACCAAGCATCAGCCAAAACGTGTTTTCCAGATATCCAGGCATTACTGTGCTTAAGAGATGCCCCCAGACGTTTTCTACTCCGGAACCGGCAGTTATTATCAAGGAAATGATCGGCAATGCAAAGAGCGTTACAAGTGCCAGCGTGAATATATTCCAGCTTCCTGAAATTTTGAGGGAAGAACTCATATTAATTATGAAAATAAATTACTGTTGCTTACGTGCAGTTTTGTTTCTTGAAACCTCAAACACAAATATTTTTTCAGCAACATGGAAAGGAAGTGAGGTAGGCCCTTTATCAGATTCCAAAGAAATAGTACGCATGACATCTGTTTTCTCAACAACTGTGTGTTGATTACCCGGCATGATGTGATGTTCCTGCAGAATTTTCATCAAATCAATTGAATCCTCTAAAACCTCGCCAATCATGGCGATTTCCACTGTCATCCCCTGTTTTGTTTCCATGAGATTGATTGTGTTTTGCGGCAGGGCTTTTCCGGGCATTGGCGTACCATGAGGACAGAATTCAGGTTTTCCTAAAAATTCTGCCAATTTCTCCACAACAACAGGAGTCATTGCGTGTTCAAGAAGATGAGCGTGCTGATGCACTTCATACCATGGAATGCCCAAAGTATTGCAGAGAAAAAATTCAGAGAGGTTATGACGGTAGGCAATGTCTTCGGCGATTTTCTGACCATCTTTCGTCAAAGACAATAATTTTGATTTATTCACATCAACAAGTCCATCTCGCTGCATGCGGGCAATTGTCGCATGAACGGTTGGAGGACTTGTATCAAGGCGGTTTGCAAGAGTAACCGCTTTAGCTTTTTCTCCGGAGCGATCAAGTTTGTAGAGTGTCAGCAGATACTCTTCAATAACTTGAGAATGTTCAGACATGGCTGTTTTTTCATTAAGTTTAAGAAAATTATCAACCTGTCGCCAGAATTTTGGGAGTTTCCTCCCAACATTCCATATTTTTCAACAGTGTGTCACTTATCGTAATTCACTTCATCCAAAATTTGAATAGCTTTCTTCCGGTAACTTCCAATTTCACTCAGATTTCGCTTATCCTGTTTGAAAACTCCTTTCTTTACGCCTTCCTGGCCGCTGCCAAAACTCTTGACAATCCCGGAATACTGGACTCCTGATTTTACAGGATATTCATGATTAACCTGGGCATACATGAATTGGGCTAAATCTCCGGAAAGGAATTCCAGCAAACGCACAGCTTCCTTCTTATTCACCGCGGATTTTGTCACTGCTCCTCCGGAAACATTCATGTGTGTGCCCCTGTTATTCTGGTTAGGGAAAAATATTCCCACAGAGGCGGCCCATGGGCGCTGATCATCCCTTTCGAGCATTTTAACCATGTAATAGGTGTTGCCGATCGCAACATCACATTGACCCTGATAGATGGCCTTAACCTGTCCTCGGTCATTTCCTTGGGGCTTGCGTGCCAGGTTGTTTTTTAAACCCTGCAGCCATTTCTTTGCTTCAGCAACTCCGTGCTCTGCAATCATTGATGAAATGAGCGCTACATTATATTTGTTGTATCCGGAACGTGTACAGATTCGATTGGCAAATTTTGCATCTGCCAGTGCTTTATAAGTTGACAATTCATTTAATTTAACACGCTCCCTTGAATAATAAATAACACGAGCGCGCGCTGTCAGCGCTGTCCAGAGACCATCTGGATTGCGGTATTTTGAGGGGACGTTCTTATTGATAACTGAGGAATTTATCGGCTGAAACAATCCAGCGTCAGCAATAGCTGTAAGATTTGCAATGTCCACTGTCAGCAAAGCATCAACTGCACCGGGCTGTTGCTTGAGACGCTCGAGCGAACCTTTTTTCAGATAAACTACATTGGCTTTGATGCCGGTTTGTTCCTGAAAGACATCAAGAAAAGGCCTGAGCAAAAATTCCTGCCGTTCAGAAAGTATGTTTACTTCAGCTGATAAAACCACCTGTGGGACCCACAGCAAAGAAACACAGATTAAGGTTAACATTTTTTTATTCATTGAGATTATTACTCCTGGATTAAATGATTAAAAAAAGTCCTGACCATCAGGACGATGAAAAAATAAGATCCTATTTCAAGGATCTTCCACGGGGTTGTTTTCATTAAAATTCCTTGTGTTTACTCAACACAGATTAAATTACTGAGCTAAGCATTGAATTTTCGGGTTACCCTGCCAAAAACATGATGGGTATTATAATGAGCATAAATTATTTATTAGTCAAGACTAATTTTTTTATATAGTAAATATTTATAATTTTTTTATGCCTATCGTTGGAGGGAATTTCTTATTCATGAATGACGTATCCGTAAACAAGGAACAATGATGATGACTTTTTGCTTTTGCATCTTGAAAATAATTGACGCAGTTTTCAATCTTACTAAGAGATCTGAGGTGAGAAACAGATGATTAACCAGCAGGTTTGACTGGTATCAGGAAGCAGCAGAGAGCTTTTCTGAGAAGTGGCAGGCAACTGAATGCTTATCGCTGAGTTCCCGCCAAACAGGAACTTCCTGACGGCAGCGATCTTCAGCAAAGATACAGCGTGTATGAAATTTACAACCTGAAGGCGGATTAGACGGACTGGGGATTTCACCCTCTAGTTTTTGTGCTTTTTTGCTGTCATCTGGATCAAGAGAAGGAATTGAGGACAACAGTGCCTTTGTGTATGGATGACGTGGATTGGCAAACAATTTTCTGGTTGGGGCCGATTCAACCAGTGTTCCGAGATACATCACGGCAACATGGTCACAGATGTGTGCGACCACACTGAGGTCATGACTGATGAACAGGAAAGTAAGTCCCAGTTGATTTTGAAGAGACTTGAGAAGATTGAGGATATCTGCCTGAATGGAAACATCCAGAGCGGCTACACTTTCATCCGCAACAACAAAGTCCGGATTGCACACCAGCGTACGGGCAATTGAAATACGCTGTCGCTGCCCACCTGAAAAAGCATGGGGAAAGCGCCTCAGGTGTTCCAGGTTCAAACGACATTTGGCAGCTATTTCACGTACACGTTCATCTGTCTCATCGCGGGACTTTGTTAATTCCATCACTTCCAGCGGCTCAGCTATGATGTCCCTGACTGTCATGCGCGGACTCAACGCGGCATAAGGATCCTGAAATATCAGCTGTGCCAGTTTTCGGTAGTTTTTCAGCTCAGTCTGTGAAATTGTGACCAGGTCATAACTTACATCACCGTCATCAAATAATATCTTTCCGGAACTGATTGGTACAGCCTTGAGGATGGCACGACCCAATGTTGTTTTGCCTGATCCGGATTCGCCCACAAGACCATAGAACTGTCCAGGCATGATGTCCATTGAGACGCCGTTAACTGCCTTCAACATTGGAGGTTTGCCCAGCAGTTTCCTTCCCAATGGAAATTCCACATTGAGATTATCAATATGTACCAGAGGTGTTTCCGTCATGCGGCCTCTTCCATGTCTTTAATTGCGAAACAAGACGCAGCATGTCCATGACCGACGTCTGCTCGAGCGGGAATGGAAGCATTGCAGCGATCAGCAATGACTTCGGGACAGCGTGTGTGAAACACGCATCCGGGCGGACGTTCCAGGGGGCTCGGTATATCGCCGGGAACCGGGGTCAGTGGCTCGTCCAGTGCATCGAGCTTGGGCAGCGCGTTGAGCAATCCCTTTGTGTATGGATGCACTGGAGAGTGAAGAACTTCGCGTACAGGACCGCTTTCCACAATTTTTCCAAGGTACATCACCGAAACTCTGTCCGCAACCTGTGCGATGACTCCAAGGTCATGTGTAATGAAAAGAATTGCCATACCAAATTCCTTCACCAGATCTTTCATCAATTCCAGCACCTGTGCCTGAATAGTCACGTCCAATGCAGTGGTAGGCTCATCTGCGATAAGCACTTTCGGCCTGGTTGAAAGGGCCATGGCAATCATTGCCCGCTGACGCATGCCTCCTGAAAGTTCAAAGGCATACTGAAAGAAGCGTTTTGCAGGTTCATTGATTCCGACTCGCTCAAGCATCTCCACAGACAGCTCAGCGGCTTCCTTCTTTGACAGTGAAGTATGAATCAGCAGCTGCTCAACCATCTGGTTTCCGATTGTTATTGCAGGAGCAAAGCTGGCCATAGGTTCCTGGAAGATCATGGAAATTGCGCCACCTCTCACTATCTCAAGTTCCTGTGATTTCTTCAGCGACAACACTTCAACGATTCCGGAGTCCAGCTCGAGGTGAATGCCACTTTCCGGACCATATACAGCATTTGACGGATTTAGCTGCATCAATGACTTTGCTGTAACTGACTTTCCGGAACCTGATTCTCCGACCAGCCCCAGCACCTCGCCCTCGTTCAACTCAAACGAAACATCTTCAACAGCCGTGATGCGGCCCTCGTCGGTGTCAAATTGCAGATGCAGGTTTTCGACTGAAAGCAGGCTCATTTCTTGGTTTGCGAATAAGGGTCAGCTGCATCACGTAAGCCGTCTCCTACAAAGACGAAGGCCAGTACGAAAGCAATGAAGAAAATGACCGGGATGAAATACCACTGATAGTTCAAAAGCACGTCTGCCTTGGAGACATTTTGCATCATGGAGCCAAGTGAGCTTACCGGATCAATCAGACCCAGACCAATAAAGCTGAGTGCTGTTTCCAAACGTACCATATAAGGAAACGTAATCATTAAATCAACAATGATATAACTGGTAAAGCTGGGAAGCAGATGACGACGGATGATATGGTTTGAAGAAGCTCCACAAAGCTGGGCCGCAAGGACATAGTCCTGGCTTCGCTCACTGAGCAGATGGGTACGGATCCTTCTTGCAAGTGTAGGCCAGCCGATTAACCCTAAAATGGAAGAAATTACAAAGAAGACGGCCTCGGCACTCCATTCCTGAGGAAGAAACGCCGCAAGTGCCATGAATAAAGGCAGGGGAGGCACCGTACGGATGGCATCGGTGATCATCTGCAGAATCTGATCAATCCAGCCTCCATAATAACCCGAGATACCTCCAATCACTAACGCCAGCACGAAGGCAATAAAAACTCCCAGAACTCCGCACTTGAGGGAAGTCATGATCGCACGCAGGGTCCTGGAGTAAATATCCTTCCCGCTCTTGTCAGTTCCAAACAAGTGAATACCTCCTTTATCAACACCAAATAAATGTGTGCTGAATGTTAAGGCCTTGACGTCCAGATCAAAGGCTTCTCCGGGTAAATCCCAGTCAAGGTTTATGTAACTGTATTCCCAGCCATCAACGAAGAACTGCAAGTAACGCCGATCCTCTCTGTCAACAGAAATCACCCAGCGGAAGTTGGTCTTAATCGAGCGTTCCCGCTTGGTCCCATAGGTGAATGGTCTGAAGGAAAAGCCGTTTTCATCCCAGAATCTTGGTATCTGCGGGGGGCCATTCTCATACTTCTTGTCCCTGCCTGCCATCGTGGGTTCATAAGGAGAAAGGAATTCGCTGAAAAATCCTGCCAGGATCATCAGGGTCAGAACCCATCCCGCGACCATGGCGGTACGGTTACTTTTGTAACGAGCTCGAATCAGCTGTCCCTGGGAGGCAGTAAAATACGCCTCCTTCAGGTTTTGATCAGTGGCCGCATCAGCCTTCTTTGAAAAAAAGCCCATCCTTTATCCCATCAATCCCTGACGGACTCGTGGGTCCATCAGTGCCAGTATGATGTCCGTGACAAAATTTATGAAAACGATCGTGGCGGTCAACACCACAAGAATTGCACCGGCCAGCTGCTGATCATTTGAAAATGCAAGTGCGTCAATAAGAAGAGCCCCCATTTCAGTAAGGGTCATGATTAAAGCCACTACCGGCAGATCATTGAAGATGCGGTTGAGATCGAATCCGAGGGAGTTGATCACCGGGCCAAGAGAATGTTTAGCAGGGTAGCGCCAGAGGAGCTTGCGGCCGGAAATGCCTCTCGCAGAAGCTGCTGTGACATAGAGCTTGCCGATCTCGTCAAGCATCAGTGCCCTGACGGTTTGCAGTGCAAAGGCGGTGGCCGCCCAACCGAGGATGAAAACCGGCAGCCAGGCCCTTGACATGAAATCCATGAACTTGGCATAGGACCATGCCGCATCCCGGTATTCTTTGGAAAACAAACCTGACATGGATTCGCCAAACAGCACCGTAGTCGTGAGCATGATCATCAGTGCAAGCAGGAAGCTTGGTAGTGCCAGCCCAAGGTAACTGATGAAACGTACCGAATTGTTAGCAATCGGATTTCTGGAAACAGCAGAGTATATGCCAATCGGGATGGCCACAAGATAGGAAAAAAACAAAGCAGCCAGGCTTATCCCCAGACTGATCCATACTTTATCACTCAGAAGATGATTGATGTTCAGTCGAAGAATACAGCTGTCTCCAAATTCTCCTTTAAAAAAAACATCGCCCATCCAGCTGAAGGCACGAATCAAATAAGGCTTGTCCAGCCCAAGTCTCCGCTCTTCGGCACGGATGTCTTCAACTGTGATATTCTGTCCCTGGGTGTTCTTGAAGGCAATGTAACGTTCCGCGCAGTTGCCCGGAACAAGTTCCATCATTGAGAAGACGATAAAAGATACGATCACCAATGTCAAAATTGACATCACTGCCCGCGTCAATGTGAACTGAAGGAACTTTAACATAAAGGAGTAAAGGACGGCTGAAAAAGGACCGGACGAATGAATCGTCCGGTCCGGAGATAGTAGATATCAATAAAATCTACTCATCTAACCACCACTGAGTACCCCTGTAAGGATAAGTGCGGTAATACTCGTAGGAGTGAGTTTTGAACTCAACAAAGTTTTTCAACACATTACGGTGATAAATCGGAGCAGGCTTCTGTGCCACACCAATCTTGAGCAGATTTTCAGTCATGTTCTTAACCATCCGTCTGCCCAGTTCCTTGAACCGGTCGGAGCCTATGGCGGCTGATTGGAACTCGTTGACATCAGCAATCAACTGCATGACATACGCCGGAGGCTTCACGCCCTTGGCGCCATTCGAGTCAACATACTCCGCCCAGAGCATTCCGGTACGGTGACCGAAGTAGTTTTCAAACGGCGGAACCCAAAGCTCGTTGTTCCCCATCACAATGGCCAAAGGTTGGCTCGAACGCCACATGCCAACATCAAGCGTGTTCGAAGATTGCTGAGAACGATACTCGTCCGGAGTGACTTCTTTGACTGTGGTTTTAATCCCCACTTCGGCCCAGTGCTGGCCAACCATCTCAACGATCTGAGGATCAATACCCTGCGTGGCAAACTGCATATTGATCACCAGTTTTTTACCATTGGGAAGTTCTCGAGCGCCATCACCGTTTGTGTCCTTCATACCAAGTTGATCAAGCAGGGAATTAGCCATGCCCGGATCATACTGGATCATGTAGCTTTCCCACTTCTTATCAATGAAGTCAGGCATAGGGGAAAACCCTGTGTACTGCTTGGGTGTTCCTTGACCGAACAACGCGACCTCATTGATCTCCTGCCGGTTAATGGCTACCGACATTGCTTTGCGGAAGCGCAAATCTCCAAAAACCTTACGTTTGTCTAAATCTTGATGCGTTACATTTAATGAAATGTTAGACAGGGTGATCTCAGGTTTCAGGTAGATCGTGTAATCCCCTTTTTCCTGACCTTCCAAAAGCATGGGAGCCGAGGACAGTTGCAGCGACTGCGACTTGTAATCCGCTTCAGCGTTAACCAGCGTGAGGATCCTTAGCTCGTTGTCGTTTTTGTACACCTCATCCTGCTCGCTGATGTAAGGCAGCTGGTTACCCTGTGTGTCAACGATATGGAAGTATGGATTAGCAACGAGATGCCGACCTTCTGTGGTATCCGTGATGTAGATGTGACTTTCCAGTGTCGGAATTACGTCAGCCGGAAGCTTTGCTACCTTGTCCGGAGAATTCAGTAGAGGCGACGGAGTGTCGGTCCAGTCTGAATTACCAAAGTAGGCCTTGATCACTGCAAGACCATTCTCAAATCCGGCTTTTTGCGCCAGCTTGTCAGCATTCGCACTCAGTTCCGGATGATACGGGGCCAGAAAATGCTTGGGCTGAAAACCCTGCGCGAATGAAAACGCAAAGTGAGCCAACAAACCCGGCTTTGGAGCAGGCAGGTTGAAGACGACTGTCTGCGGATCAACCACATCGACGGTCATGCGTTTGCCGCCAACAAGCACGTAATCCTTGGGCTTTTCCATAATCAATGGAGAAAGCGCAAGGTGGTCGTACCAGAACTTTACATCCTCGGCGGTAAACGGTGCACCATCAGACCATCTGTGACCTTTGCGCAGGTAGAAAGTCAATTGCGTGAAATCGCTGTTCCACTTCCAGTCCTTGGCAATGTTCGGGACGATGGTCTGCAGATCGTCAGAGAAACGTACAAGATTGACGTGACGCACGGACAGGAAGTCTGATGTCCCTGCCTCAGTAGCGTTCGACAGTACGTCAAGTGTGCCACCGTATTTCCCAATCGACTCGTATGGAGCATAAACTAGCGGCTCTGACGGCAGTCGATTTGCAACGGAAGGAACTGAACTGGGGTTCCCACGGATTTTTCCGTTGAGTCTGGCAATATCCGGATTGCCCTGGAAGGTCATTTTGCAGCCCGCCAGTTTCTCGAACTCTGCAAGTTCGTACTGCTGTGGATATTTACCGGCTTTAACACCTTTCATATCCGCAACAGTTGCGGCAGGACAGCCTGCAACTGCTGTGTTTGCTGCCGAAAGCAGCAGTGTGGTGGATGCGGCAGCCACTCCTGCCCCCACCAGCATTTTTTTGATTATTGAGTAAAGCATACTATTTTCCTCAATGAATGGTTTCACCAGATTCACTTTGCGGACTGACCACCATGATCAGGCGCTTGCACATAATGCGGTTTCTGTTTCTGGCAAACAGAAAGGCAATAACTATAAATTGTTTTATAAAAAACACAAACCAATTATTCGATTTGCGCCATGGATCAAAAAGTACAGACTTCTTGAAGAGGTTGATCATATTAAAAAAATAATAAAAAAGCAACATAAGTTTTTTGATGAAGAAGTATAATCTTTTATAAAAGGAGAGTAATGAACCACTTGGAAACAAACCTGCGATGTTTAGTCAGGAATTATGACTTGCCTGAGAGGACACAGAGAATAAAGAGGTAGAAATGAGATCCTGGGGATTTTTTTCGAGTTCGGTGAAACTTTGTTCAATTTATCTTGTGGCGTTATACACCTGTCCATCAAGATCTACATAAAGCTGCAAAACCTCCTTTCCTTGTGCACGCATCACTTCCGGAACAAGATTAATTCCACGGAGTTTCAGCTGTACATTATAATCCGGCGGGATCGGTCCTTCATCAAAACCTGTAATGCTCTCGACGTCTTCGGGTTCAGCTGATGATACAACCTCTTTAATTCCGGACCAGCATACATTGCCAAGGCACATGGCACACATTTTCCCGCTTGTTACCAGACGGTGTGCCGGGAAACGTGCATCCCCCAAATCATAGTGTCCCAGTTTTTTTTGTGCCAGCATCAGTGCCATCATTTCAGCATGCGCGGCTGAGCAGTTTTGACCTACCACAACATTTACTCCCACAGACACAAGTTTGCCTGAATGCTGTTCGAAAACAGCCGCGCCAAACGGACCCCCTGTTTTTTCGCGGATATTTCTTTCTGTCAGTTCCAGCACGAAACGCATTTGTTTTTCCATGTCAGGAATAATTTCCGGATAGCCTGCCAAAAATGCATCAATCCACTTCGGCAGTGTAAGGTTAAGCTGATTCACGTTTATTTTGGAACAGGGTTGCGTGGATGAGTTTTACCGAAAAGTTTGTCACGTTCATACAACAGTTGCGCAGTAATGCTGATGGCGATTTCCTGTGGATGATTTCCTCCAAGAGAAAATCCAAGCGGACAAATGACTTGTTTGATCTGCTTCTCTTTTAGTCCTTCCTTTTTGAGCTCTTTTTTCAGTGTGGCAGCTTTAGCCCTGCTGCCGATCACACCTAAAAACGGCTGTTTTCTCTGTTCCAGGAAACTTCTTGCCACATAAAAATCAGTGCGGTGTCCGTGTGTCATGATCAGCACAAAAGCTTTTTCGGCGGTTTGTTCAACATTTTCCGCAAGAGACTCAACACAAAGTTTATTCAATTTTGGTGATTCCGGCAATTTGCCTAACCACTCACTGCGGGTATCAAAGCATGTGAGCTTGCAATCCAACGTCAGTAGCAATGGAATCAGTGCCTGAGCAACATGACCTGCGCCAAAGATCACGATCTCCCAGGGATTGGTGTGGAAACGTTCAAAAAACAGTTTGACTGAACCCCCGCAACTCATGCCGATATCACGGTTGAGATTCCACTGCACAAATTTTGTCTCTGCCGAAATATCGGTTTCATCCAAAAATTCCTGGGCAAATTCCAGCGCTTTAGCCTCTACCAGGCCTCCCCCTACTGTACCTGAATACAGTCCCGAGGCAGTTACCAGCATCCGTCCGCCTTGCGCTCGCGGTGTGCTGCCTTTGATTTCAACCAATGTAACACAAACAAAGGAAGTGCCAGCTTCCAGCAAGTCCTGCATTTGTCTGAGATGATTCTCCATCGTTTTTCTCAAAGCTGTACTGTGTCAAAAAACAGCCCGAAACGACTGTTCATCAATAAGTATGGGTTGTCCGGATAAGGCACTTCCTTTAAATACTTAACCGGACCATATTCAGAACTGATCCCCAAATTTTCTCTTGAAGACTGAAGCTTGCTGTCCATCCATTCCGCAAATCTTGCATTGTAATCCGAACCACTCAAATTTTCTTTTGATAACTGCAGAACAGATTCCACCGGCATTAACACAGCATTATTTTCATAATTCATCTCGTTTGTCAGGTCAATCAAATATTTTTCTGCCTGTTCCTGTGATGGAAGGTATATTTTTCTTGTTACCACATTTCCTTCGGCGGCAATACATAATCCGGAAATATTTGCATTATCCGGGATTAAATCTGCCGCACGCAGGATCAGAACATCCAGAAAATGACGCAGCCAGTTCTTGTCTTTGCTTTGACGTTCACAGAAATAAATACAATACCAGTTTTCTGATTCATCCGTATACCACCATTCCGTTTTTCCGTGAATTAATAAATTTGTATCTACTACATCTGCGGGCAAATCTTGATCATCTTGCAAATGCAGCCGTGGAACAAATTGATATGAACTGATCATACCATCATTTACAGTTTCTTCTTTCACTCCTCCAAAATTAAACTGAATCAGATTTTTCCGCAATATCTGCCAGTTAACCCCAATTGCTGATGTTGCCTGCACTTGCCATCTTTTCAAAATTCTCAGCTGTTTTGACTGTGCCGCCTCTCCAAATACACCAATAGGCAGTTCACCTTCAAGTTCCATGCGCTGTGTCTGAAGATCATAAAGCTGCGTCCAATCCGGTTCTGAGTCCGCAGAGTTCAGACCCCTATCCCAGATTTTTCTCAGGACTAACCATTCACTCAATCGGTCCAAAAGCAGCGGTTCTTCTATTTTTTCACTGATATCTTCCTCTTCTTCAGACAATCCCAATATATTAGCGGCAGTGGACTGCAAAGGTGATTCAAGAAATTTCCTGATTCGTGAAATTGATACAGCTGAAAGCTGTTTCTTTTCAACAGTTTCCTCTGAGACTGAGAGGGGGAATTGTTCAGTGATAGAATGTTTTATATCATCAGGAATCCACTCCGGAGCAATCCGTTGAAATCCGGGAAATTTTTGATCAAACAATTGGCGCATCTTCAATGCACGGGCCTGCCTGAATGAGGCAGGATCATAGTTTGGCAGTTTTAGTTCTTCTCCGGAATCCTCTGTCCCGGTCTCTGTCAATTCCGGAAAATATTCCAGTGAATAGGATTTGAGCGGATGCTGAGTTTTCTGGAATTTTTCCTTAAGATAGCCGCTTTCAAGTTCATCAATCAATGTCTGGATTATTGAGGATGGATTAAGTTCATCATCGGTACGGTCATTGCGTGAAACATAACTCATAACAAGATGTTTTCTTGTAGAAACCAGAGTTTCCAGAAACATGTATCGATCACGTTCAGTCATTGAAACATCTCCTAACTGCCGCTCGCGAAATGCCTGACCCTTCACTGCGGGAGTGAGCCGAACAGGAATATGCCTCAAATCAAGAGTATCACGGTGGTAAGGTGTGGGAAACAAGCCTTCCCCCATGCCCAACAAAAATACTGCCTTGAAAGGAATCGGACGCATTGGCTGAAAAGAAGAAATGGTTACACCTTCTGCTAAATAATGTCCTCTGTGCAAAACAGCTGATTCCTGTTTTTGTTTGAAAAATTCATAAATTGTGCTGAATCCAAAACGGCTGTTTCCGTTCATTTGCCCGGTATCAAGATCACGAATGGCAACTGCATTTTGCAGCAATTTCTGGAAAGCCTCTGAGTCAGTATCGCTGACGGGCTTAAGATAAGTTTTGAGTAGAGTTTGAAGAAACTGCCCCCATTCTTTGCCGCTCATTTCCCATTTTGGCAAATCTCGAGTGTCGGCAATTAAGGAGCGTACAAACAGCATGAAACGAGCTGCCTCTGTGCTCCATTCATCAGGCAGATCAGCAGGTGCTAGTAATTGCCCATCAATTGAAACAGTTTCATTTTCTCCATGTTTATCAAGCATTTCACCAAGAGTCAGGCGTCGAAAAGCCTGTTCCCAGTGGTACTTGTTTTCGTCCAAATGGTAATATCCATGTTCCTGTTGTGACTTAATATCTATGCCATAAAATACATTGAGCTGGTCAGCCCATTCAAGCCAGCGATCAATTTGCAGTTCCTCATCAACACGCCTTTTTCCTGAAGGATCAGTTTCTTCGAATTTGCTCAGAAAGCATGGATTTTTAAGCAATCTGGACAGATCACGACGTGAGTATTCAGTAAAACATAATCCTAAAAGAGAATTAGCCGCGTCTTCCAGACGACCCGCACTTCCGCTGATTCCATCAATCAGGTGATAAGGCAAATCGTAAATGCTTTCAAAAACCTGTTCAATTTCGAGTTGATATAGTTCCATATCATGCGCAATCACCGCGCAATCATTGAGCCGAATATCCGGATCACGACGAATCAAGTCCCAGATCATATTTGCCACTGCTTCAACCTCTCTTCTGGGATTTGCACAGGCCAACACTACTAAACTATTGTCCTGCTCCAGTTTGAGTGACTCACCGCGCCGCGGCTCTCTGCACAGGATATCATGCTGCAGCTGATTCAAAATACTTAACTGAGAACTCCCCGGATTTTGGACAGGATATACGGCAGATGCAGTTCCTGCGAACCATGGTTCAAAGTTCCACTCGCTCCATTGATTAAGCAGCCTGATGTTTTCTCGTCCGGGCCTGCCCCATGCCTGCAAAAATGGATTGTCTTCCTCATGCTGAAACAGTTCCCCCTGCAAAATTTCTGTTTCAGACAAACTTTTCTGATTTTCAAAAAGCTGTCGATTTGATTCCAGATTTCTGCGAACAGCTGATCTGGCTTCGCCTAAACTCTGGACATCTTCCCAGAATTCCATGCATGGATTAAGAGTGTAAACATGTATGTCGCGTATTTTGGAAAGATAATCTGTGAGGGCATTCTGATGGAATCGTGAAAGGTATGAAACACCAAATATATGAAGAGGATCAGTCTCCGGTTTCAGGCTGCTTTTCGAGGGGGATTGATGGTTCTGACTCTCACTGCAAATCCGGAAAAGCTGAGGTAATGTGAAAAGTTCCGGCTTTCTCTCCCTTGAGTTAAATTTTCTGACTCTCTGGTTGTAGTGTGTTACCTTGCCTTCAGCACCAAAAAGTGCATTCCAAAGAGCACGCTGCCAGCTTTCTGTGCCGTGAGGCTGTGGATCAATAGCATTGCACCCGTCATTCCAGGCAGCAATCAGTTCATCATTTCGGGAAAATTCATATTCCTGGAACAAATATGCAAGCCGTCCGGACAGATGAAAAAGCCTGTGTTCCGCTGCTTCATGACTGATGTTTGTATCCGGTTTGAGGTAGCTGCGTACCGGATTCCAGACTTGATCTGAATCCGAAAGTTTTTCCCGTAAAACATTCATCAACAGGCATTGAATGGTCTCCTGTTTCAGCAGTTCACAGTGGCGATTTTGTATGTAGTTTTTAAGACAGCGGTATAATGCCTTTTCCAGTGTTATGAAATTGAGGTTGGCGGCAATCCCCTGGAATTGCGCCAGCTTGAGGGAAATCCATTTCTCCAGGCTGAAATTCGGAACAACAATTTCTGCAGAATCAAACGGATTCCTTTTGTCCAGTTGCTGTGCCAACGGCACAATAAGACGATCAAGGCGGTTTGAATAGTGGAGGCAGGGCATTTATCAATGATAAGTTATCAATGATCGATGAACAGCTTATTTTATAATCCGATGGATTAATGGGATTTTAATCAGGAAGATCCGGAAGTACGAAACACAGGATTGATCACCTCAATTGCTGCTGAATCCCGCAGGCGCTTCAGTTCCTTGCTGAGCAGGGACTGCTGCAGACTTTGCCGGAGTTGTGCTCTGACATTTTCTTTTTGCTGTTTAGTATTTTCTTCTGCTAAAGTTCGTTTCCTGAAGCGAATCAGGTCGGCACGTTTATCATTGATGCTCAAACCAAAGGGCTGGTTTTCATTTAAATGCAGCCCAACTTTGCGGAATTCTGAATTTTCTCCCAATAAAGGAAGAAATCTGGTGTTTGCCGTGTATTCCATTATTTCGGTACTAAGTCCCTGCTGCTTTGCCAAAGTCTCCAGATCTTCCCCTCCCTGAACCTTTGTCAAAGCATTTTTTGCGGCTTCAAGCGCCAGCGCCTCAGCCTTTTCAAGACGCACTGCAGTTTCCACATCAGAGTTTGCATCTTCAAATGTGCGGACAACAGGCTCTTTGGTTTCTTGGAGACGGTAAATCACATGTCCTAAAACAGGATTTCGTTTCCAGATTCCCATTTCTCCTGGTTTGCGCTGCTGCAGTTCAGGAATCAGTTCAGCTGAAGAACCAAGCCCCGGAATAATAGCTGATCTATCAAACCACTCGGAATTGAGCACCTCTTTATTTAATCGCTGTGCTTCTTCAGTAAATGATTCTCCAGCAAGTTCAAGCAGTTTCTCCAGTTCTTCATCAAGAAGCTTTTGCGCCCTGCTTTCAGCAAGAATATCCGTGATTTCTTCACGTACTTCATCCAGAGTTTTTTTAATTTCCTCTTTGCGCTGATCAACTTTAATCAGGTGCAAACCAAATGGTGACCTGACAATCTCACTGACTTGTCCTGCTTCAAGGGCAAATGCCGCCGCCTCAAATGCCGGCACCATTTCTCCGGACTTGAACCAGCCCAGATCACCTCCTTCTGCCGCTGTTGCGTCTTCAGAATATTTGATTGCCAATTCTTCAAATGAAGAACCATCCCGTATCTGACTCAACAAATTGCTCAACTGTTCGCGTCTTTCCAGCAGTTTTTCTTCAGGAACATCCGGTGCCAGTTTAAAAAGAATATGCCTGCCTTTTATTTCCGCCGGAGTTACGTACTCGTCCGCATTTTTTTTGTAGTAACGCCTGATTTCCCGTTCCCTGACATTCACAACATCGTTGTAGTCATCCGCTGAAAGTGTGAAGTATTCCATTCTGAACTGATTTAAAGTTTTGAATTCATCCGGATTTTCCGAATGGTATTGTCTCAGTTCGCTATCATTCACCGTAGTTTCATCAATAAAGGACTGTGGATCAAAATAAATATAATCAACTTCAATTTTTTCAAAATCTCTCCTGTATGCACGTTCCACTTCACGGTCGTTAATCACCAGTCCTGCTCCAAGCAGCTGTTGCTTTTTAGTGAGCAGAATATCTGACCTCAGTGAATTCTCATATTCGTGACGCACAAGTCGATTCTGGCTTAAAACTGTCTCATAAGTCGTAAAATCAAACTGTCCGTCTCTCTGAAAATATGGCTGATTGCGGATGTAGTCCTGCAGTTCTAAATCAGTAGTCATCAGGTTCAGTTGTGCTGCCTCATATAACAAAAGATAACGGTCTATTAACTGATTAAAAACCTGTTGGCGCAGATTAAGCTGTTCAGCGATTTGTTCGGTGCTCTCACCAAACTGCTGCCTGAGTGCCTGCATCCGGTTTTGGTATGCTTCACGGTACTCATTAAGCAATATTTCCTGATCATTGACTTTAGCAACAACTTCTTTGCGGTCTCCAAAAAATCCGCCTACACCAAAGGACAGCACAAAAGTGACAGCAATTACTACCAGCAACAGTTTGAAAAAAATGCTTTTTGAATATTCTCTTAATTCCTGAATCATCTTGGATTTGTATTACTAGCTTTTTAATGTTTTTGTTGAAATGTCAATGAACTACAGAATATTAAATTGGATTTATCTCATTCTTGCAAGACAAAGACTGCTTCACTGCTGAAAAAACACCTTTTAAATGCTTAATTCATAGCAAGGCGTAGAATTTTTTTCGTTCGTTTTCAGCAGGACATTGTGATAGGATATACAAAGTCTCATGGACATAAAATACTGATGCCGGCAGAAAACACATTTACTGATTGCAAAATAATTCCTATAGAAGAAATTGGCCGGCAGGTACGGAATTGGAGAAAAGAATTCCGGAAACTGGTTTTCACCAACGGCTGTTTTGATATACTTCATGCCGGGCACGTCAGGTATTTGCAAACTGCTGCCACTTTTGGTGATATTCTGATGCTTGGCCTTAATTCCGATTCATCAGTCAGAAAACTGAAAGGCCCCCGCCGTCCAATTATGCCGCAGGCAGATCGAGCATATTTACTCAGCGCTATTCAAGCAATTGACTGCATTGTGATTTTTGATGAAGAAACACCGGCAAGATTGATTGAGGCAGTCAGTCCGGAAGTGCTGGTTAAGGGAGGAGACTACCTTCCGGAGGAAATTGTGGGATATGACACCGTTACAAAAAATGGAGGAAGTGTGCAAATAGTACCATTCGTTGAAGGCAAATCCACCTCCGGAATTGTTAACTCAATTTTGGAGCAGTCATGATCGTAGTAACAGGCGGAGCCGGATTCATCGGCAGCAATATTGTGAAAGGACTGAATGATGCGGGAGAAGACAACATACTTGTTGTTGATAACTTAAGCAACGCGGAGAAACACCTCAACCTGAACAGATTGTCATTTGCTGATTACATGGACAAGAATGAATATCTGGCAAACCACAGAAAAATTCAGAATGTCAGCGTAATTTTTCATCAGGGCGCATGTTCTTCAACCACTGAGCAGGACGGCAAGTACATGATGTCCAATAATTATGAGTATTCCAAAGTTTTGCTCCACCATTGCCTGGAAAACAAAATCGATTTTCTTTATGCCTCCAGCGCGGCAGTGTACGGAAATGGTGATGAAGGATTTGCAGAGCAGCCCCAAGCGGAATATCCATTGAACGTTTACGGTTTTTCCAAATTTGCATTTGATAATTATGTGCGTCGTGTTTTGCCTGAAGCAGATATTCAAGTGCTTGGGCTGCGTTATTTCAACGTTTACGGACCACAGGAAAATCACAAAGGCCGCATGGCATCAGTCGCATTCCACCTTTTTCATCAGCTTCATGAGTCAGGAAAAATGAGGCTGTTTGAGGGCAGTGAAGATTTCCGCCGTGATTTTATTCATGTTGCCGACGCGGTAAAAATTAATATGCATTTTTACCAATCCAAATCCAGTGGAATTTTCAACGCCGGTACCGGAAAAGCACGGAGTTTCACTGATATTGCCAGAACCCTGCAAAGCATTCATGGCGGAGGTGAAATTGAGGACATTCCATTTCCTGATGATTTGCTAGGAAAATACCAGCAGTTCACTGAAGCCGGACTAGATAACCTGAGAGCCGCGGGATTCAGCGAAGATTTCCTTTCACTTGAAGAAGGGGTGAAGCAATACTATGCTCAGCTTTCCTTAAGTGATGGGCACTACATATAATAGCTTTGATTCCTAGGAGGTTGCGGACTCCTGGGTGATTTACGACAACTCCGGTGAAACGCCGTTTGTTCTACAGGAAAAATTATGAAGGAAAAAATTTCATATGGAAAGCTGGGAATTGCTGCCATGCATCGAGCAAAAAATGATGCCATAAAAATAGCCGCTGAACATAACTTGAAAATGCCTGTATGGAAGGATGGTAAAATTGTCTACCTTGATGCCAAAGAAAGACTCAAGGAAATACCTTCATCCTGAAGCTCGTTGTTAGTCAAACTTCATAATTATTAATATGTGTGTCTTTTTCAGGTTTTGAGAGCTTTATACCAACATGTCTATAAAAAAACCATCCTTCAATATTCAGGATCACGGAATTTCTGAACCGCCCGGTTTTCTGTATGTGGATCACATTGCAATTGCCGTACTCGCGGGAGAACTTGAAAACCATGTTAAAATGTACAAACAGTCCGGTACAAAAACAAATTGACCGCAACAATGGCCGTGGTGGTCTGGCACATGTGGGATTGAGGGTGGAAAATGCTCAGGCCGCTTTTAATTTTCTGAAAGCAGAGGGTTTTCACATAATTGATCCGGCCCCCCGTTCAGGTTCACGAGACACAACGGTATTTTTCATTCATCCCAAATCACATGATGACACATCTTTTGGTGTGCTTTATGAAGTAGTGGAAGATACAAAAAACGCCTGATCAATCTGCTTATTCAATACATATTTGCTTATATCACTACATTTTGTCGTTCTCGCGAAAGCGGGAATCCAGGGGAAGCTGTCCTTAAAAACTTTAATTTTTCATGGTGGAATAAAACGGGGGGATGTATCAGAAAGATTTTACTGTTCATAGTTCAAAATCAAGTTAGCTATTCCATGATCAGATCAACTATAAGCTAAGTAGTAATATCACTGGATTCCGGGTCTACGCTTTGCTTCGCCCGGAATGACTAAGAATGCAATAGCAGATAAAAAAAAATTAGCATTTAAAACCAAGTAATAATAAATATTGAGCACTGAAAACAAAAAAATTCTGGTTACAGGAGGCGCGGGGTATATCGGCTCCCATGTAGTGAAAGCGCTGCGGGACGCTGGAAAATCTCCAATCGTATTTGACAATTTAAGCACAGGGCTGCGTGAAAATCTGCTCCCGGGAATTCCATTTATTCTGGGTGATACACTTTCATCTGAACAATTAAAGACAGCCATGAACGGTGTGGAAGCAATTATCCACATGGCTGCCTTGAAAGCAGCAGGAGACTCGATGACCGAGCCGGGGAAATATGCCCGGAACAATCTGTCGGGAACAATCAATCTGCTGAATGCTGCCGCAGAAGCAAAGGTAAAATACTTCGTCTTCTCTTCCAGCGCGGCTGTTTACGGTGAGCCGCAGTACCTGCCGCTGGATGAAGCACATCCAACTGAACCAGTGAATTTTTATGGATACACAAAACTTGGAATTGAAAACTTGCTTTGCTGGTACAGCAAATTAAAGGACATGCGTTTCGCAAGCCTGCGCTATTTCAACGCGGCAGGATATGACATTGCTGGAGAACTGAACGGACTGGAGCGGGAACCGAATAATTTACTCCCAATCGTTCTGGAAACGATTTTGGGACAGCGTGAAAAAGTTGTGGTTTTCGGAACAGATTATGATACAGAGGATGGCAGTTGCATACGTGATTATATTCATGTTACTGATCTGGCGGAGGCACACCTGAAATCACTTGATTATTTAGAAAGTGAAAATCAGGACCTTATGGTTAATCTTGGTACAGCAAGAGGATTAAGCGTACTTGAAGTATTGCGGATTGCCCGTGAAATTTCCGGAACTGATTTTAACTACACACTTGGTGCGCGTCGTGCAGGTGATCCGGCAGTTGTTTTGGCCAAAGCAGATTTGGCGACAGAACTGCTCGACTGGAGTCCAAAACACAGTGATGCTACCACCTTGCTGGAAACAACACTGCGTGCTTACAGAAAGAATTATTAGTCATTCAGACAACTTTTTAATAATCAATCATCACCTTCGTTATCTTAAGTTAACAGAACTAATTTTTCGTTAATCAATTATTTATTCTAATTTTTGTTGCAAAATACTATGCGAATATTTTTGCTGATTCTTATCACCATTGTTCTTGGCGCCTGTACCCTTAAACCAGTGGAGACTGTTTATTACGAAAAAAAGGATATTACCAGATTTACAACAAAGCCTTTTAAAACTGAGAAAAAAAACAAGGAAATAGAATTGACGGCCGAGAAGGAATGTGCCGGTAAAGTAATCTGCAGTGATAAGGAAATCAAGTTAAACGTGAGCCATGCAGGACGGTTTTCGTTTTTAAAAGGCAAAGACCTTGATCTGGAAACAGAGCAGGGAAATATTAATTTAAATCAAAGGGATTATTCATATACATATGATTCTACACGCAAAGCCAAAGGTGGTACTAGCGGGCTTTTAACTGAACAATTTTTAATCTGGGTTTCTGAAGCAGAATTCATAAAAGCCGCACGAGCTGAAAAAGCAACGATGTACATTGGAGACTATGCCTTTGATCTGTCAAGTGAAGGACGCGACTCCTGGCAGATAATGATGGACAAAGAGCGATTACTTGAAATTATGGACGAAGAACAGCAGCGGGAATATGGACAGTATCCTCATGAGAATAGCAAGAAGAAAGAGCTTGACCTGCGCAAAAAAAGAATGGTCTCAGAAGCTGCTGAGTCAACATGGAAGATGATTGAGAATTCAAACAATCCGGAAGATTTCAGTTATTTTATTGAGCAATTTCCGGATAGTCCATACGCGATTCCGGCAAAACTTAAACTCAAAAAGCTGGCAGGTAAAGGCCTGTGAAATGCAGACCAGTAAAGTTCTTATGGTTCAGCTAAAAAACGCTCTCTAAGTTCCTGAGTAGGGACCATGCACTGTTCCCGCCTGCCGAACCAATTGTAGCGGTATTTTGCGATAAAATGATAAAGAGCATCACGCAAAGGACGGGGTACAGCAGACAGTAACTGAAGGTGCCGCTCCCATCCATCCAAATAAGCATATATCCTTAATGCTGCTGTACTGCTTACCGAGAATCTTTCTTCTTCAAAGAAAACCAGACTGTCAGTATAGTTAACATCTATTTTATTTTCTTCAAGCATTTTTTTGCCAACTGAGCTTTGCAGGGGGGTGAACAGGATATTTTTGGCAGTATCTCTGTTAACTATCAGCTTGACCCAGGCATTACAGAAATTACAGTGACCGTCAAATAACAAAATCGGCATCAAAATATCCCTATGCAGGATTGTATGATTAATTCATTAGGTTCTCTACAAATATTGAATGTAAAAATACCCGCATCTTTAAGGGTACACTAAATTAGAACACAATGGTATAAGGTTAAATCATGAAAAAATGGCTATATCTCTTACATCAAAAAGTCTACGAACCCACTGATGTTGCCAGCTTAGTGATGTTGCGCATAGTGTTTGGTTTATTGATGTTAATCGATATCGTCCGATATTTTCATATTGGTTGGGTAAGTGAAATTTATGCGAAACCTAATTTTCATTTCCAGTATGAGTGGTTTTGGTGGCTCGTACCATTGCCGGAAGATTTTATGTACCTGCTTTTTGTGATACTTGGTATTTTTAGTATCTTGATTACATTGGGTCTTTTCTATCGGCTTGCATCAACCCTATTTTTCCTGGGATACACATATATCTTTCTATTAGAGAGAACCACATACAATAACCATTATTATCTGATATGCCTTATTAGTTTCTTTTTGGCCCTGGCCCCCCTTCACAAATCATGGTCCCTTGATGTCATTCGTGGGTCTGTACAGCATACGGACAGGTTCCCGGCAATATGGCTCTGGCTTTTTCGATTTCATATGGGTTTAGTTTATTTTTATGGTGGAATTGCTAAGTTTGATCCAGATTGGCTTAATGGCCGCATAACAGGAGAACTGCTGGGAGCAGCAAACCGTGGGACCATTTTAGAACCCTTGATGAAGTTAGACTGGATGAATCATTTCTATGTTTGGTCCGGAATGATATTTGATCTAGTGATCCCATTTCTATTGCTTTGCAAACCTATCAGGATTTGGGCTTTTTTATCAGCAGTTTTGTTTCATGCACATAATCACTATGTTTTTCCAATCGGTGTTTTCCCATCCCTTGCGATAATGCTAACACTCCTATATTTTGATCCAGATTTTCCAAGAAAAATTCTACCAACTAAATTAAGGAAACTCATCGGTGCACATTATAGAAAATATGTGACTTACAGTGGTCACTTGGCAGTGTCTTTGCAAAATCAAACACCCCGCCTATTACTAATGTTCTCTGTGATTTATATCTTTGTTCATATTCTACTTCCATTTCGACACCTGTTCACACCTGGGTGGACATCTTGGCATGAAGAGGGACACTATTTCGCCTGGCGCATGATGCTACGCCATAAAAGTACAAGAATTCAATTTAATGTTACCCACCCGGTAACCGGAGAGCAACGCTATGCAGATCCCAGAGACTACCTTAACCATATGCAATATACTGTCTTTGCTGGAAGCCCCGTAATGGTACTGCAGTTTGCCCATTATCTTGATTATCTGGTACGTGCAAATGGGGGATTTGACCCTAAAATAACTGCTAATGTTGAGGTGAGTATAAATGGGAGAGAATTTAGACAAATGGTAGATCCGAACCTTGACCTCTCAAAAATACCAAAATTCAAGACCACCTATCTCTGGATGAGGCCTTATGGAGAACGTTGATTTAATCAAATCTTCAAATCTTTTTTGGTAGGTTGTGAGAAAAGAGCAAAAAAAAACGGGACCGCCTGCATCAGCAAGACGATCCCGTTTAGTAAAAACTTAAATTGAATGACTAGGTTTTATAAACCTAAAGCAGTTCAATTAGAAGCTTATAGACATGGCAACCTCAATGTCGGTCATATTATAACCTTCGGTTCCGCCTGTCTGATCTGCGGTTTGGGTACCGTAGCCTGTAGATAAAGCAACTGGTCCAACAGTTGTGTTGTAACCAATTTCCATACCTGTTCTATTAGTAGCTTCTCCTGCAGTACCGTCAGTTTTCTGCTCAATTTCTGCAGTAGTACCATAAGCGAAGATAATAGTGTCGCTACCCATAGCATAAGTCAAACCAAGCTCCATACCAGCGTAAATTGCTCCAGCTGATGAAGTACTGTTAATTCCGCTATAAGAACCCCAACTTAAGAAAGGATCGATATCACCCATGTCCATCTTAACTCCCAGACCTGTGGTTGATGTCGTAGTTGAAGTACTGCCAGCAGAAGTGGTTGCTGTACCCTTGTCAGCGGTTACAGCATTACATACTGTCACACCAACTGATATTGTACCAAAGGTTCCACTGAAACCTAATCCAGTACCACTTATACCATGATTGTCACCTTCACTGTCATAAGCCTCTCCGGCACCACATGCATCGCCTACAGCTGACGAGACCTGGTATGCAACAGTAACGCTCATGGAGTCATCAATTTTGTATCCAAGGGAAATACCCTCGTATGCACCAACAAATGCGCCTGGGGAAGCGTCATCATCTGCAGCATCCCATGTAGCTAGACCACTTGCTGTACTACCAGTGGTCACATTCTGGCTGGAAAGATGAGAAGCATCACCCAATGTAATGGTCATTGTGCCATCAGTTACACTTACAGAGGTTGAGTCTGCAGCAGTCTGCTGACCACATCTTGATACATTCGCTGTACCTGAACCGTTGTCACTACAACCATATCTGTCCAGGTTATATGATACGCTACCGGAACCTGTCCAGTCACCCACCTTCTTTGAACCCGAAACTGACAAAGTTTCATCCAATCCAGCATCTGCCCAGTTTACTGCATAGGACAAAGCTGCTGAATTTGCACCATCTGTGTTACTAGATGATAAAGTAATTGTTCCACCATCACTGCTAACACCGCCTCCGGTAAGAGCATTGGCATCTTTGTCAGCCTTTTGAGTGGTTATATTAAAGTATGCTGCTGCGGATCCGCTTGCCGAGAAATCCCAGGCATACAAAGGAGCCGCAAGTGCGACGGAAGCAACAGCGGCTAGCATCATTTTGCTTAATTGTTTCATAACTCTCCTTAAAATTGTTATGAGGTTAGTTTGCAGTCCAACCATTTGGATACAAACTCAATAATACGGCTGCTGTAACCACCATGGTTCTCCAGCCATTTGCGGCTTCGGGAGACGCTCCCAAAAACCCGAGGTTTTACCCCTAAACAAGGGATAGTGCACCTTTTGGGCCAAATACCGCTGAAGCAGAAAACAAAGTCATAGGGAACAAACTCCCGTCAGCTTCTACCTCAATTCACCCTGTCATACTGACAGAGCGCTAACCTCAAAAACCCTGTTATAGGTGATGTTTGAGCAAAAGCCCTCGAAGCGACTGTTTCTGAGTCAGGCCGCCAGTTGCACATACCGAAGTTATCTGCGATTGAGTTTACCCCCTCCTGACGGTTTAAGATAGGTCTGTTCCAGATGGGGAACAGTCTGTCACCGCCAAGGAGTTTCGTTCAAACATGCACTGTAAACAGCAGATTTTTGAAGTTCAACCTACACATTATCGTGTTTATTTTATAAATGTCAAGAAAAAAATAACTTTTTTTATTTTTTTTAAATGGCAGAATTTGCAGTTTTTCTTGCTTTGATTTTCAAATAATTCTCAAATTTTTTCAATCTGTTAAACGAAAATTGCCGACCCACATTACCATATCCAATGTTAAAAATAAAAGATTTAATTTGGAAAATGAATTGGTAATGATCATTTTTCGCCTCAAATTTTACTAAGAAAGGAAAATATCCACCCATGACAGGTTCATTTACGTACTTACTGATTGTCAATCCATTATCAAATCTGAAATTTCTGATTAAAAAAAATTTGAATCATTGCTTTTGCAATTTATATCTGAAATCTGCTAATTTCAAGTTCCAAAAAAATTCTGCAAACTTTCAAAGAGGTCAAGTTGATAAAATTATTACCAGATGTGGACACTGGAATTGATGATGCTCTAGCGCTAATTTTCCTGTCGGAGGCGCATAAACAAGGTCAGCTGGAAATACTTGGCTGCACCGCAGTTGGCGGAAATGTCGAGGTTGAACAGACTGTCCGGAACACAATCAAAATCTGGGAAATGACGGGAGTTGATATTCCGGTTGCTTCAGGAGCAGAACGTCCTTTGCTGTATCCATTAAACACCTCTCCCTTTGTTCATGGAGATGACGGACTGGGAAATACTTTCCTGCCTCCGCCAAAAATTTCCCCCTCAGATGTGACCGCGACAGACATGATCATGCGGCTCAGTCATCAGTTTCCTGGGAAACTGACTCTGCTGACAACCGCCCCTCTGACTAATCTGGCGGTAGCTTTACTTCAGGATCCATCTCTGGCAGGGAGAATCTGTGAAGCGGTTTGCATGGGAGGCGGAGTTTTCACGGGAAATGTTTCCGCAGTGGCAGAGGCAAATATCGCCAACGATCCGGAAGCAGCACGGATTGTTTTCCGTTCGGGAATTGACATTACAATGATCGGACTGGATGTGACCCATCAGGTGTTTTGGGAAGAGAATGATTTGAAGGCTTTAGTGGGAATTGGCAATGAACGTGCCGATTTTTTACTGCAGATCATCCGTTATATTTCCGGAGCATACGAAAAGCTTTCCGGATGGAGACGCTGTGTCCTGCATGATCCGCTGGCTGCGGCTGTTTGCCTGTATCCGGATCTGGTGAAAACCGAGAAGTGTCATGTGGACGTGGAATTGTCCGGAGAACTTACACGAGGGATGACTGTGGTGGACCGCAGGGGCAGAACTCCTTTGGGGGAGGAAAATATCAAGGTGGCGCTAGAGGTTGACGCGGAGCGCTTCAAAATTATGTTGATGGATAGTCTGCTGGGGTGGGCACAGGGGGGTTGACTTTGGCCGCCATGTAATGCGGCCCTACCAATGGGTTTTACGGCCGCCGTGTAATGAGGCACTACCATTTGGTTTTAGGCTACCATGTAATGCGGCCCTACCATTTTATTTTAAGGCCACTTTTAATGAGGCACTACCAATGGGTTTTACGGCCGCCGTGTAATGAGGCACTACGTTTTAAGGCCGCCGTGTGATGCGGTACTACCATTAAGGCATATCTTATGGCTTCAAGTCTCAGGCAGAAAGAATAAACTGCCTGTCTTCCATCAGTTCCAGTCCGGAGCCAACCCAATCGTCAGTTTCAAAGTCCTGAAGCATTTCAAATACTTTTTGACGCGCGGTTAAATCGACCGGTGAATATGGAAGCCTAAAAACCGGCTGTATCGCTCCTGTCATGCTCAGCACAGTATTTAACGCGTTAGGGCTGGGCACATGGAAAAGCCAGGCCATCAGCGGCTGCAAACGTTCATTCAGATCAGGATCGTCATTGTCCATCAGCCGCCGCATCAGTCCCGGAAGCAGGTTGCTGGTTACGGAAATCACTCCGTGAGCACCGTGCCTGTGACGTCCTTCAAAACACTGGTCATCATTTCCGGACCAGCATGCTATGCCTTTTTTTTCATAGTTCCCCATTCTTTCGTTTCCGGCACATTCTTTCACACCAATCAAATTTGGATGCTCTGCCAGTTTCTCAATTAATTCAGGCTGCAAATCCTGTCCAGTACGCGCTGGAACATTGTAAATAATTGCTGGGCCCAAATCCAAGACACGTGTGAAATGCTCTTTAAGGCCTGCTTCAGAAGTTTTTCCATAATAAGGATTAATCTGGAGCGCGGCGTCCATTCCAAAGGCAAAACCATATTTAGTGCCCTTAATGGCTTCACGTGTGTTGTTGCTGCCTGTGTTGCCTACAATGGCAAGTTGATTGCTAAACTTATTAACGCAGTGAGCAATCAGCATCAGATGCTCTTCCCAGTCCATCAAATGACCTTCACCTGTTGTGCCGCAGACAATCAAACCCTCAACACCATTTTTGATTTGTGCTTCCACCAGGCTGTCAAAAGTTGCAAGGTCCACTTCACCGTCCGGTCTATAGGGCGTTTTGATTGCGGTCAACAGACTCGCAGATTTTATTTTTTCCATATTTTTCTGATTATAAGTACCATTTAAATGAATGGATGTTTATTGTCATTTTTTTCTATCTGCTGCCGGCAGAATTCATTTTTAAATATTATTCATTTTACTGCGACTGCACACTTTACTTTAAACTGACAAAACGTTCAAGGCAGACAGGAAAATAACTCAAGGCATTTTTTTGAGGTTCGATTCATAGTAACGCGTGTAAAGATTCCCGCGCTCAGCAAAGCGCACTCCGTAAACATTGCTGCGCAATCCCGGACGAAAAAAACTGTTTTCTATCACACCGACCCATTGATCTGTGAGATGTTTTTTCAACACTATTTGAACCCTGTCGCCCTGCTGAAAACGTGGATTAATTGCTTTTGGCTGAGGGCACACTTTTTTATACAGAGAGGTGTCGCCATAGCATATCCAGGAAGCACGGATAATTACGCCAGTACGCTGCGGATGGAGAAAATGAAGTAATAACTTTGCGCGATGTGTTGGCGATTCTGTCAAAAACTTCCAGTTCATAAGCACGGTATTCAGCAAAAGCTGCTGTGGAACTCAGCAGAAAAAGTATTGGAATCAAATTCAAGCTTGCTTTCAAGTTCATCGACTTATCCCTTCCAGGCTTGCGCCGTCATAAATTGTATCCAGTTCCAAAACACCGTTCATGGCTGATCCGTCAAAAATGCTGTTGGAGAAATCTGCCATAGTTAAATTTGCCTTATCAAGGATCGCGTCTTTCAATACTGCTCCGTCCGCTTTTGCACCAACCAGCAGTGCGGCGTTCAAAGCAGCTGAATTCAAGCGGGCGTTTTCCAATGTTGCGG
>LULR01000236.1_pt1 | contig 34070 bp, 37 predicted proteins | sample 729471 | NCBI WGS metagenome assembly LULR01 (sample SAMN03860284, study PRJNA289734) | marine metagenome | biome: seawater column; feature: ocean; material: water; isolation source: Red Sea water column Station 108 - depth 500m | place: Saudi Arabia: Red Sea | collected 2011-10-15 | depth 500 m
TCGTTATATCCTCTGATCAAAGTAAGCCTAAGAACAGTTCTTGTATCAAGAGTCGCTAGCATACCAAGAGTTCTATTCCATCTTTCCCAAGAGTCATCATATCTAGGTCTGTTGATTTTTAAAAATGATTCATAGTCTGCTGCGTTGGTTGAAAGGTAAAGCTGGGTTGGTAGTGCATCTTTATCTGCAAGTTTCTGTATCATATCTGGCTCCTGACCATTCGTTACCAAAAAAATTGATTTTGTCGCTTCAAGGGATTTCAAATATTTGATAAGTTCTGGTAATTTTGGGTACATGGTTGGTTCTCCAGATAATGAAATAGCATAATGGTTTGGAAGAAGTGATTCATCTAGTTTCTTTTTGTCTTGACTTGGATCACCGTAATGTCCCATGATCAATTTTCTTCTATCAACCATCAAGTTGGCTATAATCTCTTCCGGTTCAGCAACACTATCTGGTTCCATTTTTATCGAATCATAAAATTCCATTGGTCGCCAGCAGTATACACATCTGTTCTCACAATACATTCCTGCGGGAGAAAATTCCATACATCTATGCGTGCTAATTCCATAAAACTTGTGTTTGTAGCACGTTCCTTCATCTCTAAATGATTTTTTCGTCCAATGGCATAACTCAACCGTAGAATGATCAGATACACCATATTTTGCCTTCTTTAGTTGTTTTACGATGGAAGGTCTGATTTGAATCAATTCTGGTTCTTTTTCTACAACTTCCCCAGAACAGCTCATATTCAAATTCTTGTACAGGCTTACTTAAATTTGCATATACTATCAAATGATGGAAACATTCTATTACAAAATAAACGAAAATGAGTAATGGATATCTTGAAACTCGTACCAGTGTTTGTTTTGATTCTATCTAGTTTTGGTATTCCTATGCCTATGGTCAATGCCGAAGATGTGACAGAAACATTTGAAGGTGGTATGGATTTGCAAATTACTTATCCTGAATCAGTAATGATTGGTAGAACATTTTCAGTTGCTATACATTTAGAGAACAATGGTTGGGAAAATAAACAGAATATCTCATTTGCAATATCAAATCCAGATTTTGCTTTTAAATCACTAGGTAATGAAATAATCACAATAGAAGAACTAACAACTTCAAGCTCATTTGGAACTACGCTTGATTATGAAGTTTCCCAAAATACAAACGAAGGAACACACTTTCTTAACATTTCGTACTCTCAAGTTTTAGTTAGTAATAATGTTGATCCTATGCCAGCAACCAAAACTGCTATTGCTTTACCTATTATGGTTGTAAAAGAACCAGTTGTAACAGTTCAAACAACTACACCCGAATCAATCTTTTCAAATACTGAATTTCCGTTTGAGGTAAATGTAATTTCCCAGGACATAGACATCAATGATCTAACTGTACAAATTATTGTACCAGATGATATCGAGTTTAGGGGAGATACATCATATAATATGTCACTGTTGGAGAAAGGAACACCGTTTAACGTAAAGGCGGAAATGATTACTCCCGCTAATATTTCCACAGAACATACAATACCTATCAAGGTCATAGTAAGTTATACTGATGACCTTGGTGATGAGAAATCAGACTCCTCATCAGTATCATTGTTACTTAGACCAAAAACCTTCTTGGAGATTACTAACGATGGCGGTCTTTGGATAGGAGATTTTTTCATAGCACCATATGTTAGCATAGGTACAATAGTTGGCATACCTGCAGGAACTATTTTTTCATTATTACTCAAAAGAGCAGTAGAAAAAAGGAAGAAAAAAGCTTAAACACAAAAACTATTTTCATGAGCTGAAAGGTGTATATTGGATATTTCAGTTACTTACTCATGCTCAAGACGGTCAGTATTGCAGGTATTGCGGAACAAGGAGTTCCATTTAAGAAAGAAAGTATTGCGCTTGATGAGGCTGCGCAAACACTTTCTATTGGAAACCTTACCTGGATTGAATGCGTTGTAGATGATATTGTTAGCGAGACACCAAAAATTCTTGAAAAGCTTGATATCAAAATGGATCCTAAGGTTCTACTATCAGGATATGTTTCAGCATACGAAGATATTGGTGATACTCTAGGTATAATGTTACCATTTATTGTTACAGGAGATAGTAGAACACAAACATCACCAGTTTTGATTTTTATGAAAAGAGATCTAATAGTAACTATCCATGACGACTATGGAGGAAAGATTACAAAACTTTACAATTATTCTAATTCATTGATGAGAAAACTTCCAAAGGAACCAGAACAGTGGGCAGATAGACAAACCATTTTGTTATTTAGACTAATGGATGAAGTCAGTGAGACAAACTTTTCCAGTTTAAGAACAATTGTAGAGCAAGCAGAACAGATAGAAATAGATCTTGCTGGTCCAAGACAAGTTGAACGTGACGTCGGTTTTGAAATATCTAACATGAAAAGATCATTGCTGACGTTTCTTAACGCTGTTTGGGCTACTCATGATACAGTTAGGAATGTCAAATTTGGTGATCCTGACATGCTAACTGATGATGATGATATTCTTGAAAAGTTTGAGGTAATTTTGGGTAGACTTGACAGACAGATTCAGATGGCTGAAAACGTTATGGAAGTAATTTCTACAGGGGTGACTATCATACAAGCTGAAACTTCTAACAAACTAACAAAATTAATTGTCTGGCTAACTGTTGCGGCTACTGCTGTTTTGGTACCTAACACAGTAGCTACTATTTTTGGAATTCCAGATCTTCAGCTTTCATGGAGTTGGGTTGCTCCAATATTGATTATTTCAACTATAGTTTCAGCTGTTGTAACTTATCGCTGGACAAAGCAGTTTAGGGTAAACCCCTTTAGAACAAAAAGACTCCAAAGTATTGGGAATAAATTTAGAAGAAAATAGAGATAATACTATGTGATTAGAACCACCAGTTTCCATCGTGCCATGGAACCAAGGTGATAAATCCAGTATAAACTAATGTTACAGTTATTGCCATAGCAATGAACCAACCTTTACCATTTTTCATAACATGATTTTTTTATTAGGTAATAATAAATCTAAAGGTTATTTTTGGTTTGAGTAATTAGTCGGAGTAAGTTAAGATTATTAGAAGAAAGGGAAGCATATTTTTTGTGGCCTTCGTAGTACAGTGGTTAGTATAGGGGATTGTGGATCCCCGGACAGGAGTTCGATTCCCCTCGAGGGCCCTCGTTTTATGTTAAAAAATTCCGTATTTGCTAGATTCCATTTCTTCCTTGATTGCCAATTTTGCCTTTAGGTTTTTTTCTTGTGTCTGCTGCGTAAACCAAGTTAGAAACTTCTTTTCTAATCCCTTTCCCTTCAATTTTTGGAATCTTTCACCGATCTGGTCAGCTAATTTATCGACTAGTACCTTATTCACCGAAACAATATAGAAATGCCAGCCAAATGCAAATTCTGAATCTGTAATTACAAAACAATCTTCTTCATGGACCATTTCTTCAAGCTTTGTGAGTATAGATCTTATACCGTTACTTGATTTTTCATAATCAGTCGCAGATACGTTAATGTTAATACGTTCTTCCATAGTCAGATAAAACTTGGCTTAAAATTTAAGGTTGGTGTCATCTAGCAAATGTTCAACTTCAATGCCAAAAAATTTTTTTAAAATCCCCATGTAGTTTTTAATTGGAACTGGAATATCTTCACTACATGCAATACCAAGATTCTTTGCATTAATCCATATTACTAATGACTGCAAAATAGTTAAGAATCTATCATTTTCTGTATTGTGTGGCGCAATTGCATTTGTGTATCTCTCTGCATATTCCCAGGCACTGACGAAATCAATGCATTTTATTCCAAAAATTGCTAGAAGTTGTTCTTTCAAGTCAGCATGTTTGAAAGGAACTTGGTTTATTATGTATGGAAAATCTACTTGATCAGGAAGACATTCTGGCAGTGGACCCCAAATTGTGACTATCCTACACCCGTTTTTCAAACTTTGAAATCTTTTCTTCATTTTTTCAACTATTTCTGTATCAGTAAACCAAAACAGAATAACCGTTGCATCATCGATCTTTGCTGTTATAACATCATCACAAAAAAATTTCGCATCCTTCAACTGATTTTTTTCTGCTAGTTGTTTTGCTCGTTGAATTTTTTCTTTGTCGTTATCAATACCTATTGCATTTTTTACGTGAAATTCTTGTAAGGCTATTTTAATTCCTTCACCGTCACCACAACCTAAATGATAAAAAATATCATTTTCATCAAGATTCAAAAATTCAAATATTTTTCTAAGTGAATCAGCTGGCAACTGAACTTCATTGCCAGAGATTATATCGCTCGGCAGGGATTTGATGTATTCTTCAATCTTCACAGACAATTGTAAACATTTTAGGGATTTATTCTCTTATACTCTCTAATGTTGATACAGCCTGCCACAATGAAGTTCTAACATATGATGGCATGTTAGGATCCTGTGTAACATCGTCAAGTGAGCTAATTGTATTTGCAGCACGTACAGATATTGAATATTCATCTGATTTCAATGCTTCAACTATGTCAGAAATGTTTTTTCGAATGTTTTTAGGAGTTGAGGGATTAGTGGCTATTTGATTTAATGTGTTTATAGCATTATTAAGAAATTCTAAATTCTCTTCTTTGGTTGTCATTTTTCTTATTTAGTACAATTTTTTCGTAATTTTAAGTCTACGTCTATCTAAATAATTGTCTAGGCAATAAATTTGACAGTATTTTGAATTTTTCCAAGTTTTTCTATTTCCATATCAATTTTATCCCCATCATTAAGAAACGGTGTATCTGGATTATTCAATGCGACACCTTCTGGAGTTCCTGTTGCAATTACATCCCCTTTTTCAAGGGTCATAACATTACTTAGTCTAGATAGGATAGATGATATGTTTATGAACATATTATTTGTAGATGAATTTTGCCTAATCTGTCCATTTATCTTAGTTGTCATCTGTAAATTCTGTACATCTATTATTTCATCTGCAGTTGTTATCCATGGACCACATGGAGCAAAAGTGTCAAACGATTTACCCCGTGTAAATTGTTTATCCTGCATTTGTATGTCTCGAGCGGATATATCATTGAAAACCATATAACCAAAAACATGGTCTTTTACTGAAACTTCATCTATGTTTTTGCAAGTCTTACCAATTATAACAGCAAGTTCCACTTCGTAATCTAATTCTTTGACAAAATTAGGACACATAATCGCCGATCCAGTTCCACATAATGTTGTTCGTGGTTTGATAAAGATTACAGGATCTTTTGTTGATTCATAATTCTGTTCTTTCGCGTGTTTAGGATAGTTAAATGCAAGACAAATTATTTTTGATGGGCTTGGAAGTGGAGCAAGTAGAGTAAATGTTTCAAGTTTATCCTGAAACATAGAAGAAGATACCTTAGTCTTAATTTCATCATACCATCCCTCAAATAGAAAATCCATAATACTAAATGGAAGAGGCACGCCAGTTTGGTTTACAATACTATCTTTTGTTGCGACATTACCGTCCGTTATCAAACCATATGTTTCATTACCATCTCGCATTAATCTTGCAATTTTCATGTTAATCACTTATGAGTAAAAATAGCCTGTTTTGATGAATCCTTTCTACAATATCCGAACCTAACAAACTGTATCTCTTCATCATTATTTAATTCCAAATAATGTGGTTCTGTGTATACATGTATTTCTTCTAAACTTTCCTCATTGAACTTGTCATTAACAAACAACTGTTGTGGTATGAGAATTTTTAGTTCATGTGCATTTTTTTTGGAGACCCATTGTAATTTCATGAAATTCACATCATGGTCATCGCCAGTAAATTCTGCATCTATCTCTGAATTTATGGACGTGATTTTTACATTACCCAGTCCCATTAAGCGCAATTGATCTCCAACCTTAAGATCCCTAACATCTTCAGACGACAAAAATACACTATCTTCTATTGTAACTTTTCTCGTTCCCATTTTATTTGATGGATGGTTAGGAAGTTCTACAGTAGAGTTAGGTAGATTACTAATTTTCAATGTTTTAGGATCTTTTACCATAAATAATCTGATACTGTTTTCGTCCACAATTTTTCTGTTGAATGCCTCAAGCGAATCAAATGGTGCTAATGTATCAGCTTTTGTAAGGCTCAAAGATAGTGTAAATTTTCTAATTGCTTCTGGAGTAATTCCGCGTCGCTTCAGAGCTTCCAATGTTGGTAATCTTGGGTCATCATACGAAGAAACTTTTCCTTGATCTATCAATGGTCTTAAGACTCTTTTTGCAACTGGCATACCTTTGAACTCCAGTCTTGAAAATTCTAACATCTTAGGATGTTGCATTTCAAGTGAATCAAGTATTGCATGATACAATTCGTTTCTTAACTCATATTCTTTACTTCTTAATGCATGAGTTATGTTGTCAGTATAATCTTCAATAGCAACAGCAAAATCATAGCTTGGCCACACTCTGTATTTTTCTTCCAAACGTGGATGTCTTGCATCGTTGATTCTAAAAAGTACAGGATCTCGCATCACAGTATTCTTGGATTCCATGTCGCCACGGAACCTGACAATTGCTTCTCCAGGTTTGTATTTATCAAACATTTTTTTCCATCTATCTTCATTTTGTTCGAGATCACCTGCACTACATTCGCAAGACACCATCTCTTTCCTGTTCTTGCTTATAGTATCACGTTTACACGTACATACGTATGCATGATTTTTTTTTATCATCTCCATGCATTTATCATAAAGCAATTCAATGTCATCAGATGTATTTTTTTCATGATCAAATTTTATTCCAAGCCAGTCTAACCCCACTTTTATGGCAGCCCAATATTCTAACCGTGTATCCTCCGGGTTAGTATCATCAAATCTTAAAACTATCTTTCCGCCATACATTTTCGTATATTCCTCACTGATTATAGCTGCTTTTGCGTGACCAATGTGAGGATATCCATTAGGCGCAGGTGTAAATCTGGTTACAACCTTACCATGCTCAGCACCATCCAACGGTGGTAAACCCACGCGTTCCTCCTTCACAGTTTCTTTCACGTTAAGAATTTCAGGGAAATTATTCTGAATTTCAGTTTTTTGTTCTTCAATCGACATTCCATTAACCTGGGAAACAATTGATGCAATTTCAGGGATCGCTTCCTTGACATTGTTTTTGAGTTCAGGTATTGTTCCTAAAGATTTTGACAGGACAGCTTTGTCCTTTGTCTTACCGTCATGCTCAAATGCATTCTGTAAAGCTATTTTTCTAATCTCTTTCTTTAAATTATCATCCAAGCTACAAACGCCTTTTGATAACAAAATCCAATAATGAAATTATTTCATTTTTTGCAGGACCAGTATATGCTTTGAGTGACTTTTCAGCTTGTTGTGCATATTTCAATGTAATGCTTCTCACTTCGTCTTCTACTCCCAATGAACGAATTACATTGACTGCTAACTTGATCTGTTGCTTTGAAGCTTTAGAGTTTCCAAAAACGCGCATTATTGTTTTCCTGTCCTTACCTTTTGCTTTTTTAATTGCCAGAATAATTGGAAGTGACTTTTTGCCTTCGCGTATATCGTTTCCTACAGGTTTTTTCGTAATCTTGCTGTCACCAATAATTCCAATAAGATCATCCGTAATTTGGAATACTATTCCCAAATTCCTTCCAAACGATGAGAGGTTTTTTACATCCTTTTCCTTTCTTTTTGCGCAAATTGCACCCATAGCACATGAAACCTCAAAGAGTACTGCTGTTTTCTTTTCAATCATTTTGATGTATTCTTTCCCAGTTGGAATCCTCTTGTTTTCAGCAAATTTAATGTCATCAACTTGTCCCTCACAAATCTCAATGCATGTCTTGGATAATTTTGATATTAGTTGTGTTGTATAATTGGTAGATAGTTTTGATTTGGATGAAATAGTATGGTATGCCTTTGAATACAAAACATCACCTGCAAGAATTGCTAGTGGCATATCGAATTTTTTATGTGTAGTTGGAACCCCATGCCTCATCTCATCATTGTCCATAATGTCATCGTGTACCAGCGTGAAATTGTGAATCATCTCAACCGCACTAGCTGCTGCGATTGCATCAGATTGCTTTCCACCAAGCATTTGGCAACTCTTTAAAACCAAAAATGGTCTTAGGCGCTTACCACCGTGAAGTATTAGATGTGAGGCTGCATCGTACAGTTGTTTCGGGTTGCCTTTGAGTTCTTTTTTTAAGAACTTGTTTACAAAACCTGCATTTTTTTTAATAGAATTTGTAGCTTTCAAGGCACTAATCTCCAATTGTTGTCAGGTATGTAATGCTTAATTGCATTTTCATATACGTGTTTCAAATCATCTGAAGCCCATAATTAAAGAATTGAATTTTTCCAGCGTATCAGGGTCAGAATCCGCAAGAAAGTAAAGTGCTATTACCATCCATGGGCAGTATACGTCCTTGTTCTGTTCAAGTTCATTTTTCAGTTCATCTGGGTTAATCCATTTGATCTCAGAAATTTCATCTTTAATCAAAGACGATTCGTCAAAACTACTTATTGTCCCAATCAGCGTGCCACAAATTTCATTTTCAGAACCAATATCCTTGTATGGAACGTGATATTCGAATTTGTTAATGTAATTCATCTTGCAGTCTATTCCTATCTCTTCTGGCATCCTTCGTTCTGCAGATGATACATAGGTTTCAGATTCTCTTGGATGACTTGCAACAGTTCCATCCCAATCATTTGGCCATAACATTTTGCCGTCACCCCTTTTTGTTAACAGTAATTTTCCATCATCATTGAATATTAACGCAGTAAACGCCCTGTGAAGCTTTCCGTTCGGCAAATGACATTTTACTTTTTCTTCTTTTCCAATAGGATTATCATTTTCATCTACAAGAATAACATATTCTTCCATTATATCACCTGAATAGTGTACCTTCAAACTTTTTGCCAGAGACTGCACCAACGATTCTTTGTGGTTTGTTACCGTTTACAAAAAACACTTTCAAACCAGATTTTGACATTTTTGTAGCCTCTGTGATTTTTCGAGTCATTCCACCAGTTACATCCATTTTGTTTTTACTGATTATCGGTTTTTCCTTTTTGAAATCATAAATCAATTTTTTTGACTTTGTGTTAGAGTACACACCATCTACATCCAGAACAAAAACTGACAGTCTCGGCTTCAGTATTTTTCCAATTATAGTCATTATCACATCCCCAGACAAAATGTAAGATTTTTTTTGACCGTACCACAGTGCATCGCCATATGTGACTGGAACAAGTCCAGACTTTGCAATCTCACCAGTCTTCTGAATCTTGTTTCTAATAGGCTTGTTTCCATTCATGAAATCAGTAGGTGGCATAGAGTATGTGTTTAGTCTGTTTTTTGCTGCGCTGTCCAAGATAATTTTGTCCAGTTCTATCATGGAGTTTTTTACGACTGAGAGTCCTTTCAAACTATATTTTGCAGGTTTTGTATGCATGCCATATTTCACAGACCAGTAATGACCGTAAGAACCACCACCATGAACCAAAATCATTGGTTCATTAACCTTCTTGATTTGTTTTAGAATATTATCAATTGTCTTTCTTCTTGCCGATTCTGGTTTTTCCTTATTTGTGATTATTGAACCACCCAATTTTATTAGAATCATTCTTCTATCATACCCCACACTACTCCCTTTGTATCAATTTTTGCTGAAAAACATTCCTTATCCTTTCCTAAAAGTACAGGCACTTTGTCCATATTATCATCCTGTACTAGTGCAATAATACATCCACCATCTCCGGCTCCGGTAATTTTTGAACCCAAAGATATTTGATTTAAGGAATTTATCATATTCCGTAATGTATCATTTGAAATTTGTATCTCTTCAAGATATTTCTGGTTCTCTGACATTTTTAATCCCAATGTAGTGGAATCATTATTTTTCATGGCTGTAATTACTTCATCGATTAATCCGTTTTCAAGATCACATAATTGTGAAAACCTCTCTTCATCATTTTCCTTAAATTTACTGACCCTTTCAACACTACTTTTCGTGCTATGTGGAATCATCGAATTTGCTATTACAAGATTAATCTGAAAAGTACTTTCAATTTTTCTAGTTCCACTAGATTGATCATATTCAATCATTCCTCCATAAGTACAAACAGTACAATCTGCACCAGATGTATTAGGAAAGATTGTTTTTTCAGCTTCTATTGATAGATTTAGGATCTCTTCAGATGATAGTTTGTTAAATAATTCGGAGATTGAAGCTGCCGCAGCAACACAACACGCGGATGATGATCCAAGTCCTACTCCAATTGGAATATCAGAATCTATTGTAATTTCTAATCCTGTCACATTTGGTTCTGAATTAATTATTTTATTTGCCAGATAAACAAACGGTTTAAACTCATTCTTTACATCTTCATGTGATGATAGAATGGGTACTTCAATTGTTCCTAATTCTGAATTTATCTTTATAGTTTTATTCTCTGTAAAAATTGTGGTCACTGTCACTCTTTTGTCTATTGCAGCAAGAATTGCCTTAGTTCCATGAACAACAAAATGTTCGCCGAAGAGAATTATTTTTGCCGGTGCTGACGCTATTGATTTCAATATTTTGGTTTAAGATATTGCTCTATAATTCTTCTTCCACTTCAACAGTCTTGGTTTCAAAGTCATCAATTTCATATTTCATTTCTTTCGAATCTTGAAGAATTTGACGAGCCAAGAGCCAGTAGACTGTTGCAAGGGATTTTCTTCCTCTGTTATTAGCAGGAATCACCAAGTCAAGTTCTGATGTAACATTATCAGTATTAGCAATTCCTATTACTGGAATTCCTGCATTTGTAGCTTCGGTAACTGCTTGAGCATCAACCTGAGGATCGGAGACTATGATTAGTTGTGGTTCTGAATAATATGGAAGTAACGGATTTGTAAGTGTTCCAGGCATAAATCTTCCTAGCATTTTTCTTGCGCCGGTCAGTTCACAGAATTTTTCAATTGGTGTATTAGCATATGTTCTTCCAGAATACACAATTACTTTCTTGATGTCAAATTTTTTAATGAATTTACCAGCAGTCTCGATTCTGCTTAGGGTTATATCCAAATCAAATAGGTAAAGACCTTCAGGACTGGCTTGTGTAATATATGGAATCATAAATTTTGTCTTTACTTCTGTTCCTACACGTATCCCAGTGGAAAGAATTTTCTTTTTAATATCGTCATGTTCAGTCTGCTGGCTCATTTTATTTTTAAACCTCCGCCATTCCTCGTATTAAATCATGCTCTGAAAGACGAATTAATTCATTTAATTTTGCAACTCTTTCCCCACCAACAACACCAACTTTGAGCATTTTTGAATTCGTTCCTATTCCTATATGAGAAATTTGTGAATCTGTTGATTCTCCAGAGCGATGTGATGTGATCAGCTTAATATCATTACTTTGTGCTGTCTTGGCAAATTCTAACGCATCGTACAAGCTTCCTGCCTGATTTACTTTTAATATTGCAGCATTACATGATTTCTTTTCAATTGCTTTTTTCAGTATATCCTTGTTTGTTACAGTTAGATCATCACCAGTTATCATTGTTTTAGGAAATTTTGATACCAGTTCAGACATATCATCAAACGCTTCTTCATGCACTGCATCCTCTGCATAGATCAGTTTGTATTTTTCAATAATATTAGCAGCAAATTCAATTTGTTTTTCTGGAGTATTTTCAAATCCCGCCCTTTCATATACGTAAAGTTGCTTTTTTTCATTCCATTGTGTTGATGATGCAAAATCAACTCCTAAGGATACTTCCTGACCTAAAGTATATCCCAAGTTTTCACAAGCTTGTGCACAAAGCTCTAATGCTTTTTCATTATCACATTTTGGAGCCCATCCACCTTCATCGCCCCTTCCGTTTGTAAAACTGGGGTCTGTTTTTTCTATCACGTTACGTAATTCCTTATGAACTTTGAAATTAGTTTCAATGGCATCCCTAATTGTTTTGGAGCCCGTTGCAGAAATTAAAATTTCTTGTATATCAGGTGTTCCAGGTCCTGCGTGTGCACCACCACCTAAAATATTCCCTATCGGAATAGGAAATCTGTAATCATTTTGCTCTGAAATTAATTCAAACAAAGGCTTTCCAGCTGATTTTGCTGCTGATTCCATTGAAGCAATTGTAACTGCATAAGCTAATGCTCCACCAGTCTTAGAATAATTAGATGTGTTATCTATGGATTTAATCACTTCATCAATTGATTTCAAGTCGTTTGATTCGAGTTCAAGAAATTTTGTTGAATTTTCATTTAAAATACGAAGGCTTTCCTCCGTACCGCCTTCTGGGAAGCTAACAGCCTCATACTTTCCAACACTTGCACCAGATGGTGCAGCTGTTCTACCAAGATATTGGTTGTCAGAAATGACGTCAACTTCTATAGTTTTAGTACCTCTACTATTGTGAATTATTCTACCTTTAATTGACGAGATTTTAGCCAATCTATTCTAACTCTGACTGAATTTCTAAATTCCTTTTGTACATAGCTTCATAGAATGGAATTACTTGTTGTATTGTTTCTACCGTGGTTAACAGCATTCTTCTACAACAGTATCTTTCTATTCCTAATGAATCTAATATTCTCGCAGGTTCTTCATCTGATTTTACCCTATTCTGATATTCTTCAAATTTATCAGCCACAAGATTACCGCATGTAAAACATCTTACCGGTACTAACACATCTGCAAAGACTGTTAAGGATTATAAAAACCATACATGAAAATTATTTGCGGGTGTCGCCCAGCCTGGCCAAAGGCGCTAGCTTGAGGGGCTAGTCTCTCAGGAGTTCATGGGTTCAAATCCCATCGCCCGCATTTCTTAAAATTATGTTATTTTTTCGTTAAAGATTTGACGAAATGGTTTCTTCTAATTTCTTCGGTAATCACAGCCCGTGTTTCTTCTACAAGAACACGGTTAACATCCAATTTTCTTCTTGCTTCTCTTACAATTTTATCATACATTGCGAATGGGTACAAAGTTTGATAGAGATTCTCCATGACATTAAAAATTCTATCAGCCTTCTTTAGTTGTCCATTTCTGATATTATCTAATACAAATCTCTTAAGCTCACCAATACAATCGAGTAATCCCAAAATGTATGCTTCGTCTGACACTTTTAGAGATTTTAGTGAAGGGATTTCTTTGTTTTCGACAATAGCTAGGAATGAATGGGCTTCGACAAATTCCTGTTCAGGTGTAATTAAATATTTTTTAAATTCATTCTTTGCTTTTTTTTGGTTTACTTTTAAAACTGATTCCGCTTTCTTGATTTTTTGTCTAGCCAATTTGAGATCACCCTTGTGAGCTGCTATGATAGAATGACTACATAATATTACAACGTCTCTAGTATTTTTTATCAAAAATTCCCTTGATTCATTTGAAGTCTTCAGAGATTTTGAAATTCCTTTTAGTGATGATTTTACGTTCTTCAATGCCATAATTTGTTTTAAAAAAACTGGGATAAAGTCGTTTGCAAAAGCTCTTAATTGCCTTATTAATTTGATTTAGACATGTGCATAACCGTTCAGCAAATGATGCAGATTGAGGAAAATGGTCATCAGATGGGATTTTTGAGAAAATTTATGATGGAAAATGCTGGTGCAGCATCAGTAAAAAGATTAATAGAAAAATTTGGAGATATTAAATCAAAAAGTGTTCTAGTTTTTGCTGGACTAGGAAACAATGGAGGTGACGGTCTAGTAATTGCGCGACATTTATCAGGATATGGTTCAAACGTAACTGTTTTTCTTTTGGGTGAACCAGATAATATTAGATCAGAAGAATGTTCGTGGAACTGGAACTTGCTAGAAAAAATAAAATCAGTAAAACTGATTACTGGTGGAAATCTTGATCACCTCAACAATTTAGAATTTGATATAATTATAGATGCAGTTTTGGGAACTGGCATTTCTGGTAAAATACGCGAACCACACGCATCAGCTATTACATTTGTCAACAAATCAAATGCATTCAAGCTGGCTGTAGATGTTCCCTCCGGAGTCGATCCAGATACTGGAAACAAAAATTCACCACATGTTATATCAAACATAACGGTAACATTTCATAGAATGAAGGTAGGTATGCCAAAAGCGCAGGATGTGTGCGGTGAAATTTTTGTTGAAAAAATAGGAATTCCTATCGAGGCAGAGATTGGTATTCTATGAAAGTATATCAAATTCCAGTAGGTCCAATGCAGAACTTTTCATACATTGTTGAGGATACATCTACACATGAGGCAATAGTGATAGATCCATCTTGGGATTTAGAAAAACTAACAAAAACTATTGATGAACAAAACCTCAAAATCAAGTATATTGTTAACACTCACTGGCACGATGATCATACCAGAGGGAACGAAGAACTGTCAAAACAACTTGGTGTAAAAATTATTCAACATGAAGCATCTCAACTTAAAAACGATTTGACAGTTTCAGATGGTGATTCAATAGAATTTGGCTCTTCATTTCTTATGGTGTATCATACACCTGGTCATTCAAAAGATAGTATATGTCTCCTTGGTGGAGGGAAAATTTTTACAGGTGATACATTGTTTGTAGGAAACTGTGGCAGAGTTGATCTACCAGGTGGTAGTGCTAAGGAATTGTATCACAGTCTGTTTGATGTCCTTGCAAAATTTACTGACGAGTTGGTTTTATATCCTGGTCATGATTACGGTTCATCTTCAACATCTACTATTGGGAAGGAAAAACAAACAAACCCGGTAATGCAAAGGATATCTGAGGCAGAATTTATTGAACGGATGGGTGGGTAATTATATCTGATATCAAAATTCATTGCAACGAGGAAAGAGGACAAGAATTCATTAAAGATGTTGAACAGAAAAGATTTCTTTTTTCATTTGTAACTTCCTATACAGAAACATGTGAAATTCCTGGGATCACAGTTGCTGGCGCCGATGCTGACTTTGTTAAATTTACCCCTCCTGCAGATGCGGAATTTCTTCACTATGGTTACTGTAAGAGCATAGATATGATTCCAATGACACCTGACGGGAAACCCACACCTGCACTTCTGACTAAGGCAGCTTTGGAATCTGCAAGTATACCACAAGTCATTATAGATGCAGGAAGTAAAATTCCTCCCAAACTACCGTATTTTCAAACTGATATTGTTCATGGAAAGAATATAGCAATAGAGCCTGGACTTGACCAGTCTAATGTTGTACATGCAATTGATTATGGAAGAATACTTGGTCGAACACTAGGTTCATGTACTGATTGCCTTGTAATTGGGGAAAGTATTCCTGGTGGAACCACAACTGCACTTGCTGTTTTGAAAAGTTTGGGAATAGACGCCCAAGTCAGTTCAAGCATGCCAAAAAACCCTCAATCATTAAAAAATGGAGTTGTTGCAAAAGCATTAGAACGCTCTGCTTCTAAGGAACCATATGATGTTATGGCAAACGCTGGCGATCCAATGATACCATTTGTTGCCGGCATGTTAAGTACAGCATCAGAGATTACAAACGTAATTCTTGCAGGTGGAACTCAGATGGTGGCTGTTCTTGCTATAGCAAAATCAACAGGATATGACGAAAGCAAAGTTGCACTAGGAACTACATCATACATAATTGATGATAAAACTGCAAACTTGTTGGATGTAGTAAAATCGATTTCAGATATTCCTGTTTTATCTATTAACCCAAAACTAAAGGATTCAAAGTTTGATGGTTTGCGTGCTTATTCGAAAGGATTTGTAAAGGAGGGAGTTGGGGCTGGTGGAAGTATGATTGCTTCAGTTCTCAAAACTGGAATTGATTCAAAAAAATTGCTAGAATTAATTGATAAAGAATATTCACGAGTTACTACTTCACAGTAACCGACTTTGCAAGATTTCTTGGATAGTCAGGATTAGTTTTCTTTTCTAGTGCAGAGTAGTATGCTAAAAGTTGGATAGGGATAATTTCTATTATAGGGTATAGTGATTCATCAATCTTTGGAATTTCAACCCAATAATCATAGACATCACTTTTTTTATTTGATATCCCAATAATTTTTGCACCTCTAGCTTTGATTTCATTAGCACTGTTTAATGTGTCGTTATAGGTAGAATCATCCGGATTAATTATTATCACATATACATTTGAATCCATTAAAGCTAGTGGTCCATGTTTTAACTCTCCACCTGCTATACCTTCTGCATGAATGTATGAAAGCTCTTTTAGTTTTAGAGCAGCTTCTTTTGCAATTGGAAGATGAATACCCCTACCAAGAACATAGATATCTGATACATCTTTAAGGTCTTTTGCTATTTCCTTTATCCCTGAGTGATTTGATATAATTTTGGAAACTGTAGATGATATTTTTTTCCAGTCTGGGTTAATACAACCATTACATAATTTATCAGCTATTTTGTATAGTATTGCAAGTTGAGATGTAAAGCTCTTTGTGGCAGCAACTCCAATTTCTGGTCCACAGTTTAATCCCATGACTAATGATGATTCCTGTGAAAGTGATGAGTTTAGATGATTTACAATTGACAGGATATTTGTATTGGATTCCTTAGCAATTTTAACAGCCTCTAACACATCAGCGCTCTCACCGCTTTGTGAAATAGCAACAAGCGTTGAATCATGTTCAATATCATCTGGTGAAAACGGTAATTCACTTGCAATTACAGTACTAATCTTAATTTTTGCAAATTTTGACATCAAGTATTTTGCTACCTCAGCAGCATTGTAACTAGTTCCACTCCCTGTGATGTACAAATTTTTTGCTTGCTTTATACCATCAACAAATTGTTGTATTTGTTCATTATTTCCTGCCTGTGATATTGAGTCAGGTTGTTCTGAAATTTCCTTCAGGGTAAAGTGTGCATAATCTCCCTTGTAGACGTCTGCAAATTCTTTTGAAACTTTTGTAATTTGATATTTGACAGACGAACCATCAAAACCATAAATGTGTATTCCTGTGTCATTTAGAATTACAAAATCTTCATTATCTAGGTAAATTGCATCATCCGTTTTTTCTATGAAACCCAACACATCGCTAGACAAATAGTAACTATCTTTTCCTATACCTACAATTAGTGGTTCATGAAATCGTGCGCCAGCAATTGTACCATCCTCAAAAATTACAACAAAAGAATAATGTCCTTTCAGTTGTCCAACTGTTTTAATAATAGCTTGTTTGACATCTGGGATTTCATCAAAATTAAACTGAATCAGGTTAGCAATAATTTCCGTATCTGTTTCACTATGGAAATCAAAGCCCTTTTTTTGTAAATCTGATTTTAATTCTTCATAATTTTCAATTATTCCATTGTGAACAATTGCAATTTTACCAGAATTACTTTGATGTGGGTGAGCATTATTTTCAGTTACTTTACCATGGGTTGCCCATCGTGTGTGACCTATACCAGTGTTACCAGGAAGTTCGTCAAGTTGTACAGAATTATTTACTTCAACAACTTTCCCAACTCCTTTTCTAAGAAGAATTTTATTCTTTGATTTAGTCGCAATTCCTACACTATCGTATCCACGATACTCCATTCTTTGTAATCCATTGACCAAGATTGGTGCTGCAGAGTTCTTTCCGCGATATCCGATAATTGAACACATTTTGATTCTTAAAAGATTAGATTTTTGTATATTGATAAGCTTAACTTATGATTATTCAGTTGATTCTTTCGTTGTGTCTTGTTTAACTGCCTGTTCTTCATTTTCAGGTTGTTCATTGGTTTGAATTTCTAGATTTTCTGTTTCAGGACTTCCCAAATCCGATTCTGGTTTAGATAACATTTCATTAAAGTGAGATTCTGGTGTTAAGTGAATTTTGTTTTCTTCCGCCATTTTAACAATATATGATGGAATTGTAACAACATTATCTCCAATCATTATATGTCCATGGACAATTGCTTGGCGCGCCTGATATGGAGTTTTAAAAAATAATTTCCTTTGTGTAATAGTTTGTAAACGCCGTGATAGTAAATCATTAATCTGTAGGTTTAACACATCATCCAGAGTTGAACCCTCATCAACTAATCCAATTTTTGTAAGTGATTGCATTAGTATAGGTTCTTTTCTCTTTCGTTCTTCTTGTCTTAATGCAAGTAAAGAACGAGCTTGTAATCTAACTCGTGATAATTCAGTTTGTGTTTTCCACAGTTCTTGTTTTGTTTTTAATCCAAATGTTCCAAGAGTTTTTAATTCATCCATCTTGAGATCATAATTAAGTGGACGTTTTGGTTTTTTCCAAACTTTTCTTGATGTTTTAGGATCTCCCATCTGAACCACCTATTTCTTTTTATCAGCTGCAGGTGCTTCTTTCTTTTCAGCTGCAGGTGCTTCTTTCTTTTCAGCTGCTCCTTCTGCACCAGCTGCTCCTTCTGCACCAGCTGCTCCTTCTGCACCAGCTGCTCCTTCTGCACCAGCTGCTCCTTCTGCACCAGCTGCAGGTGTAGTACGCTGACCCCTAACTTTTAACCCAAACATGTGACGAATTCCTCGCCAACTATTACTTGTTTTCTCTCTCTCAATATCATTTCTAACTGTAAATGCAATATCTGAAGTTATCAGATGTTTATTCTCACCCGTTTCAACATCTTTTCTTCTGTTTAGAAACCAAGATGGAAATTTGGATGCTGATGGATTTTTGATAATTTCTTCAATTGATTTAATTTGTTCTTGTGACAGATAACCCATTCTTTGATTAGGATTTATTTTTAAAACGTTTAAGATTGTGTTTGCAAACATATAACCGACACCCCTTATCTGTGTCAACCCAACTATCATTTTTCTCTCTCCAGGAATATCATTTCCCACGATCCTTACTATATACTGGTATTCAACGGTCAAGTATCGAGATTTTCAGCGTCCTAGATAAAAACCATACTAAGCATCTGGATTGTTTTAACCTGATTTAAGATAGAATTATAATTTTCTTCTCCAAGATTAATGTGATGTCAAACGATGATTCAAATGAAAGCGAGAAAATTCTTGAATCATTATTCGAACCTGATAACGCTGAAATTTTATTAGAATTAAAAAGTGGTCCAAAACCATTATCTATTCTCACAGAGAAAATTACTATTTCAGAAGTGGAACTTGATGAAAAATTGTCATATTTAATGGAAAATGGTTTTGTTAAAAAGGAAGAAAATAATGATGACATTTTATATTCACTTGATGCTGAAAAGCTGGCAAAAGTACTAGAAAATGATGATAATTTTAAAAATATTAATGATGGACTAGCGAAACTTGATAGCTTCCTAAATTGATCATAAATTATTCAGAATAACATGAAAATTAACAAGTAATGTTACTTTTTTTCCTGATTAATATATAAATACTCTAAAAATCTCGTAGCTTTGTCAATATGAAACATTTGGGGAAATTCTTTTTGGCAATTGTGGCTTTATCACTGTTATCATCTGGTATATCTAGTGCGGCGTTTGCTGCGCAAGAGCCTGTTTCTGTTTCAACAAATAAAGAATGGTATGCAGAGGGAGCATTGATCATTATTTCAGGAGCAGTGAAAGATTATGTCCAGGGAGATCCACTGAAAGGTGCTGACGTTTCAATTCTAATTTTTGCACCAAACGGTAATCTTGCAACAGTTGATCAAGTAACACCAGACTCTGATGGAAATTATTCTACTACGGTTAAAGCTGCCGGTATGATTAATGCTGAAGGTGATTATACTGTTAAGGTAAAGTGGGGTGCGAACGAAAATGAGACTGAGTTCAAGTATGGCGGTAGTAGCGGTGCACTACCTTCAGAACCAGGAGAACAAGAATCAACAACAGTGGAAGTAAAAGAGCAAGAACAAGATGAAGAACCAGAAGTGGAACCTTCTATGACTCAGCCTATTTGTGGACCTGGTACTGAATTAAAAAATAATGTTTGTGTAGCTGCACAAGAGAAAGGCGGTGGTTGTTTAATTGCTACAGCTGCATTCGGCAGTGAAATGGCACCACAAGTACAATTCCTTAGAGAAATTCGTGATAGCACAGTGTTACAAACACAATCAGGTTCAACATTCATGTCAGGATTCAACCAATTCTATTATTCCTTCTCACCTGCTATAGCAGATTATGAGCGCGAGAACATTGTATTCAAGGAAGCTGTTAAGATTACAATTACTCCAATGTTAACTTCACTGGCAATTCTAAACTATGTTGATATTGATTCAGAAGAAGAAATGCTAGGATACGGAATCGGAATTATACTTCTTAACATAGGAATGTATTTTGTCGCACCTGCGGTAATCATATTTAAAATAAGAAACAGAAAATAACTCTACGTTCTTATAGTTTATTCAATTGATGAAGTTTAATGACTGTGGAATATGAGGAATTTGATTCTATCGAGGATGTATTTCTCTATATGGCTTGTGTAGCACAACCCATGAAAAGCGTGTTGCCAATCAACTCTTACAAGGGATATATCTGCTCCATCATACCACTGGGTCACAGTGAAAACGAAACATATCTGATGATTTATACAAAAGGTGAATTAGAAGCGGGGATTTTGGAATTTGACGTGAACACCAAATCTTACAAAAAGGTTGAATCTATAGAAAGATCAGACAAAACCTATTTTGTAATCATGAAACCAAAAAGAAATACTATAGCTGACGCAGCAATAGAAAAATTATAATTTATTTTGTATAAGTAGGAGCAGTTACAGATCTACTTCGTGCATATTTATCAATAATTTCGTCAGGCATTCTTCCATTAAACAAGTCCTTACATAATCCACGCAAGTATCTCATTATTGCCCAGGTTCCAGCTTTAATCAAACCATACATGAAAATCTTCATTGGAGGACCGTATGTTTTATTTCTAAGAATAATTGGGATGATGTCATTAATAACACGAAGGTTATTTTCCCAGCATTTCCAAAACAATGTGAATTGTGCTTCGTTCAGGTTTCCAAAGTGCATTGAATTTTTCTCACTAAAGTCTTGGTATAGTAACGGAGCAACTAATCCTCTAAAGTCAAATGCCCTAAAGTCACTCATCATGTCAATTGTATACTGAACTTCATCAGGAGTTTCATCTGGCCAACCAATAATAATAGTAGCAGCAGGGAACCAGTGATTTTTGTTAAGGATCTTTGCTCCCTCTCTTACTACCCAACCCCACTCTTCTGGTGAAAATGGCTTTGCTTTAATTCCAAGATGTTTTTTCACCATGCTAGGGGCAACTGTTTCAATTCCAAGATTTGTGGACAACCATCTGCCATTCTTATGCATGTCATTAATTTCAGAAATATCCTTCATCAGTTTTGGATCAGCAACAACAGCTGAGAATGTCATGTGTGTTGTTCCAACAAAATTTGCACCCTGATCCTTTAGTCCTTGCCATAATGAAGTAATTGCATCATAGTTTGGATAGAAGTCTTTGTTATCACAACCATATAGTAACATTTCATCAGAGTGTAACCAAACAGAATCAAATCCATAATCAAGATTTACTTTTGCTTCGCGTCGTAATCTTTCAACTGGAAGATCTTTTTTGGATCTTTTGTTAACATCACAAAAGTCACAACCTCTTCCACACCCTCTCATTGCTTCTATTAAGGAATTTACACTTGGTTTAGTAATCTCTGGAATATTTTGTATATTTCTTACAAAACAATGCATTAATTCTGGTGCATCTCCTTTTTCCAAGTCATGGAATAAATCCAAAGCAAGTTCGTCTGCTTCTCCAACAACCACTGTGTCAATACCATGAATTCTCATTCTGTCTGACTTTGCTAGTTCCCACGCACCATTTCCTCCAACGACAACTTTGAAGTCATATTTTTTCTTTAATTGTATAATATCGGCACACATCTTCTTGAATTTCATCGCAACATAGGATAGTTTTTCAGGTGACATAGTAGTTGTAACTGGAGCCATTCCAAGCGGATCCATCACATTGATTCCAACTATCTTAGTATCAGAACCAATTGATTTTTGAATATAATCAGGGTTTACAGTGAGAATTTCATCTCTCTTGTAACCTTGTAGTAATGCACTTTCTACCCTTCTTAATCCAACTTGTGCAACCTTTGCCTCACCAGTGTTAGGGTCTGTTTCAACTGGAGGACAAAATACTTTATCAAAAACCCATTCTGGAAGGACCTCATATGGTCCACACGCTATAAAGCCATAAAGAAAATTACCTCTATAATTTGTCATTAAACTACGATCTGCTGTAAGTACGATTCGTTTACCGGCCATTGTAAGCTTGACCTTGTCGATAGTATAAAATTTTTGCGACAAGACATCTAATATTTATCAAAAATTTGATTACTAAAGGGTCTTGAGATAAAATGAAGGAAATTAGTGAGCCTAGGCATTCTGAGCCACACATGACTGAATCTAGCACGATTAGAGATTTTGTTTTTGGGTTTGGTGACGGAATAAATACTTCACTTGGAATTGCGGCTGGTGTTGGTGGAGCAAATGTTGCATCTGATATCATAATTTTAGCAGCATTGGTAGGAATGTTTACTGGAGCAAAAGCAATGGCTGTGCAAAACTATCTTGCTGTGAAATCTCATAGACAATTGTTAGAATCAGAAATAGAACGAGAGAAGTGGGAGATAGAAAATAAACCTGATGTTGAACGTGAAGAGATTGAGGATATATACAAAGCCAAAGGATTTACTGGAAAAGACCTCGAGATGGTTGTAAACAAAGTTACTTCTGACAAAAAAGTTTGGCTAGATACAATGCTTACTGAAGAACTAAAATTAAACGTAGATGTTGTTGGAAGTCCACTAAAAAGCGCATTGATAATGTTTGTTTCTTTCTTGGCTGGTGGTATGTTACCTATAATTCCATTCTTCTTTGGAAGTGGTTATAGTGCACTAGCAATAGCAATAGGTGTCAGTGTAACAGCTTCATTCATTGTTGGTGCCATAAAATCAAGAATGGCAGAAACTGGTATAGTAAAGGGTGGTTTGGAAATGGCTGGACTTGGAACTGGAGTTGCATTAATTGGGTTTGGTATTGGTAACGAACTTGCAAGCCTGGGAATAATCAACATCTAGAATTATTTTTTATTCTGCTTGCTATATTTGCAGCAGCGGCACCAGCACCAACACCATTATCTATATTGACTACAGTGAGACCGAGAGAACAACTTTGCAACATTGATGCTAGGGCGGCAACTCCTTTTTCACCATATCCATATCCAATTGAGGTTGGGACTCCGATTACTGGTACATCAGCTATAGATGATACAATTGATGCTAACGCTCCTTCCATTCCAGCCACCACAACTATAACATCAACTTCTGCTTCAACAAATTGCTTAAGCACTGGAAAAATTCTATGCAATCCTGCAATTCCCACATCATAGCTGGAAATAGAATCACAATTCATTGCTTCACATACTAGTCTAGCCTCTTCAGCTATACCAATGTCTGATGTGCCAGCAGCAATTATTCCAACTTTACCACCTATTTTTTTAATATTTTTTTTGTAAATTAGAACAGCAGTGGTATTTTTTCCTTTTTTCATTTTGTATTTATTTTTTCCAGAAAACTCTAAAACTTTTGGATAGTCCTTTTGTTTTATTCTTGAAACAAGTACTTCATTATTTTTTGATAAACTTTTTGTAATTATTTTTTTTAAATCTGAAAGTTGTTTTTTCTCAGCAAAAATAACTTCAGGTATTCCCTTTCTATTTTTTCTTCCAGTATCGATTTGGGCAATATTGCCTATCTTTTCAATTGAATATAGTGATAGTAATTTTTTAGCCCTTGATGGGGAAATCTTTCCTTTTTGTAATGATTGGAAAATTTGTTCTACGTTCAATTATCTACATTAAATTTGATTAGTTTAAAAAATGATCAGATGTCAATACCCGCTAGGGCACTTTTAACACTGTTTACTCCCTTATCGAACCATTCTTTTTCATCTTGATTTAAATCGAGTTCATTGATTTTTTCCACACCGTTCTTTCCTATTACGGCAGGAACACCAATTGTGACATCTGAATAACCATATTCTCCATCCAAGTATGTTGAAACGGGCATGACCTGTTTTTTATCTTGAACAATACTTTGAATCATAGATGATATTGCATTTCCTGGTGCATGAACTGTAGCTCCTTTTAATTTTATCACTTCAGCTGCAACATTTTTTGTTAGAGTAAATATCTCATCTAACTTTTCTTGAGAAAGTATTTCTGGTAAAGGCTTTCCAGACACTTGTGCAAATCTAGTTAGTGGTAACATATTTTCTCCATGNTATTTTTTTATATTTCCAACAACGTCTTTTACAACTCCTGCATTGATCTTCAGTAAATCCATTCTGGTCATTCCTGGTTTCCTACCAGCACCGGCTACAACAACGACAATGTCTGAACCTTTCATATCTTCATAATTATTAGAACCAGTGATTTCAACATCTATTCCCTGTTCAGATAACAAATGATTAAGATCCATTGCTTCTCCTTGTGGAAGTCCCTCTGCAATATCCAAGAGAAGAATTTGATCATCTAATTCCTTCATTGCAGAATTTAATGCAGCTGAGCCACCTACTTTTCCTGCCCCAATTATCGTTATCATATTCTGCACTTAGATTTTTGATAATTAAATCTTAGGTGAATAAGCATTGAACAGAATTTATAAGCATTTTAATGAATTTAGTTTCATGGTATTTGTTATTGATGCTCAGGTAGCTGGTATTTCTGGCGATATGTTACTTTCAAGTCTTGTAAATATTGGTGCAAACAAATCAAAGATCATAGATGGGATTCATAGTGCTGAATCACTCGTTAAGGATGTTAAAGTAAAAAAAATTGATTTTATAGAAGAGAAAAAAAAATCATTGCAAGCGACTACATTAGTATTAGAAATAGACGATGATGCACATGAAAGAAAGGGTAAAGAGATAAAGGATATAATTGAAAAATCTGCGGAGAAATTAACAATTTCTGAAAGTGCAAAAACTTTTGCAGTGAAATCTATTGAGACTCTCATACATGCAGAATCAAAAATTCATGGCGAACCGGAGGATTCGGTGCACTTTCATGAGGCAGCAAGTTTTGATACAGTTGTAGATATCTTAGGAACTGCTATTGCTCTAGATGACTTGGGTTGTTTTGATGATGATATAGTTGTCACACCAGTTGCTATTGGTGGTGGTACAGTGACTTTTTCTCATGGTACTAGTTCTAATCCTGCATATGCAATTTTAGAAATATTTAGAGAATCAGGAATTATCACAGTAGGCGGAAATGTAAAGGATGAGCTCACAACTCCTACAGGTGCTAGCATGTTAGTTAATTTGGTTAAAGAGTGCTCTGAATTTTATCCTCCTATGAAAATCCAATCTATCGGCTACGGTGCGGGCCAAAAAGATTTTGAAGGATTTTCAAACGTATTGAAAGTTGTTCGAGGAGTTGCATCAACTAAACTTCAGCTTGATACAGTAAAAATACTTGAAACAAATGTTGATGATGTATCGGGCGAAGTTCTTGGAAACATGATTGAAAAAATAATGGATCATGGCGCAAAGGATGTCACAATATCTTCTGCAATCACAAAAAAGGGCCGACCTACAAATTTAGTATCTGTTATTTGTGATTCCCATACTATGAATTCTATTATGGATTTGTTGGTTACTGAAACAGGAACGCTTGGTGTACGAGTAAGAACTTCTGAGCGATACATAGTTCCTAGATCTGTTAAAACAGTCTCGGTAAATATTCAGGGTCAGAGTTTTGATGTTAGATACAAAACTAGAGATCTCAATAATGGCTCTCATTTTAAAATCGAATCTGATGACATCAAAGAAATTTCTGGAACACTTAGTATTTCATTTAAAGATACAGAAGAGTTACTAAATCAAGAAGTTAGGAAAAAGATATGAAAACACAACTTACTAAACTGCTAAATTGGTTTGATGACAAAAATAGTGTGCTTGTAGCACTTTCAGGGGGTGTTGATAGCGCTTTAGTTGCTTATTCTGCCTATGTGAAGTTAGGTAAATCAGCCATAGCAGTAACTGCTGATTATAAGACGCTTGCACAAGAAGAATTAGAATATGCAAAAAAAATATCATCAGAGATTGGAATCAAGCATATAGTAATAGAATACAGTGAGCTTGATAACGAGAATTTTGTTAAAAATGATGACAAGCGTTGTTTTTACTGTAGAAGCGAACTTTCGGAACATCTCTTAGGAGTAGCAAAAGAATTTGGTTCTGATATAATTGTAGATGGAACAAATATTGATGACTTGGGTGATTACCGTCCAGGTGTATTAGCACTGCATCAAAATGGAATTCGAAGTCCATTAGCAGAGACTGAATTCTCCAAGAAAATGGTAAGGGAAGTTGCCAAAAACGTTGGTCTCTCAGTTTATGATAAACCCTCTAACTCATGTCTCGCATCACGTATTCCTTGGGGTCAAAGTGTTACTGCTGAAAGGTTAGCTAGAATTGAAATCGGCGAAAAAATTGTAAAGCAACTCACAGGAGCTAAACAGGTACGTGTTAGAGACATGGATGGTATGGCAAAAATTGAGGTTGGTGTAGATGAATTATCATTACTTGAAGATAATTTGGTATTACAAAAAATCAAGAATCAATTAAAATTGGTAAACTTTAAGGATGTTTCTGTGGATCCAGAGGGTTACCGACCTGGAAAAATTAACGTGATAACTAATTGATTTATTTTGATAACGCTGCTTCAACTGCAGTCCATCCAGAAGTAGTTAAGGAAATGACACAATATTTTGACACAGAGTATGGTAATCCATCATCAATTCATCAATTTGGTAGGAAGGCAAGGAATGCAATAGAAAAAGCACGGAAACAGGTAGCCACACTTATTGGTGCTGAACCCAATGAAATCCTATTTACATCTGGTGGAACTGAATCAAATAATACAATTTTGTATGGTATTCCAAAATCTCAAGGACCAAAGTTTGTACTCAATCATATCATAACATCAGCAATAGAGCATGAAGCAATTTTAGAACCATGTAGGGATCTTGAAAAAAATGGAGTGAAGATTACATATCTGGCAGTTGATGAACATGGAACTGTAAATCCAGATGATATTATCAATTCAATTAATCCACAAACAGTTATTGTTAGTATTATGTTTGCAAATAATGAAGTAGGTACAATACAACCCATTAAAGAAATATCAGAAATCTGTAAAAAATATCAAATACCATTACATACAGATGCAGTACAAGCAGTTGGTAAGATTCCAATTAATGTAAAAGAACTTGGAGTGGACGCGTTATCAATTTCTTCACATAAAATTAATGGTCCTAAGGGTGTTGGTGCATTATTTATAAAAAAAGGCTTGACTGTGGCTCCTGAAATTTTAGGCGGTGGTCAGGAGAATGGAATGCGTTCAGGAACAGAAAATGTTGCTAGTATTGTTGGATTTGGAAAGGCATGTGAGATTGCAAAAGAAAGATTAAATGAAAATATTTCTCATTTTCAATCATTACATTCTTCAATTCTTTCAAAGATAGTTAAAGAAATACCTCATGTAAAACTAAATGGCCACCCTGAAAAAAGAATTTTTAACAATATTCATCTTACATTCCTTGGGGTAAACGGCGAGGACATGATCATAAAGTTGGATGAACATAGAATTGCAGCATCAACTGGTTCTGCATGTTCAGTTCATACACAAAAAGCATCACATGTGTTGAAGGCAATGGGATTTAATCACGAACAGATAACTGGTTCATTACGTCTATCATTTGGATATATGAATACATTAGATGAAGTCGATCAAGTAGTAGAAGTTTTAAAAAAAGTTGTAGACGAGCTACGTAGTGTTTCACCTTATAAAACAAAATATAATTTTTGAATCTAGTTATATCTAAGAGAAATCCTACTTTTAGAAATTATAATTGTTGATGTTATCGCTACAATCAAAATTATAATTACCACACTTCCAAATTCAGGAATTACATACGTACCTATCACTTCAACCTGCATGTCGCCCTCTTCTATTGGTATGCGTATGGTTCTATAATTATCGCTAGTAGCAATTTCTGTATATTCAACTTGCACAAAATTCTCTACAGTATCTTTACTAACTAAAACAATAAAAGTTTCATCTGTCCCATCACTTTGGGCATCAAAACTTTCTCTAGGTAGTTTTAGAACAATATTACCATTAGACTGAACTACTGTTTCGACGAGAATTGAGTAACGCTCCAAGTTCATTTCTATATCCTTAACCTCACCTCCTCTCATTGTATATCCCACTTCAAAAGTTCCTGAATTAGGAATCTGAACAGGAAAAATTGCAGAACTCTTATCAATTATTTGAGTATAAAACTCAAAAGTGGTTTCTGCAATTTGAGTTGTAGTATATTGCACCCTAACCAGATAAGTTCCTTCATCATTCCATAATGGTCCTGTAGCACTAAAACTCTTGGCAAACGTTCCATCTTTTGCAACAGGAACTTGAGCTACATCAATCAGATTCCCTGAGGATTCATAATAGATTTGTATCGTTACAGGCAGATTCTCAAAGAGAGTACCAACATCACCAAAAACCACCACATAATCTCCATTATAGTAAATATCATTGGAAGTGGATATTGACATAGACTCAGCTGCAGCGGTATGAGATATTATACCGACAACAAATATCAGAGTAAACAAAATACAAAAAAATCTACTATGATACATGATCATTTTAAATTTGGATTCTATATTTCCTTTACTGATTTAATTATGGAAATAAAAGATGAATTTTAGTACCTTGGTACTATACTCAATCTTGTCTTTGCTGTAACTACAATTATTGATACTATTGCTACTGCAAGTATCATTGCTGCAATTTCAATTTTTTCAGTACCAGCCAGACAAGGAATTGTCAATGTATTACCAAGCTGGGAGTAATCTTCCATTTCTTGATTATCTACTATAACCACAAACGTTCCATCTTCAAATGGTTTGATTAATTCTTCATGTAAGGTAACTGTTAGTACTCCATTATTAGTTGGTTCAATATGTATAACAATGCTATTATCATCGGCATTAACATAGAAACTGGGAGTAGCATTACAAGTTACAGCATATTCTATTTGTCCTGTACCTAATTCGTAAAGTGTTCCATCATCTGTTTCTAATGTTCCAGTTATGGTTGTTCCAGCTACTGCTGTTCCAGCTACTGTTGTTCCATCTTCATATGTCTCTAAAGCATTCGTAAGTTCCACCGATACAGTTGTTTTTGCATCAACATAGTGTGCGTCAATCAGGTAAGTCCCATCATATTTCATCAATGCAGTAGATGTATTAATTGTGGCTGAAAAGCTGCCATCATCGTTCACATCAAGTTGTTGTATACCACAAACACCTCCCACTGGACTCTTGCACATAAGACTTACAGCAGAACCTGGGTCTACAGGATCAACATGTCCTGTTATGGTAATTATTGTTGCATGATCATAAACAGACTTGTCAGTATCCATTGTGATAGAAAATGCAGCAAATGCTTGTGACATAAGACCAATTCCAGCAAGAAGTAAAATAGCAACTGGAACAAACATCACAAACTTATTCATATGATTAGAAAATATGGTGTAGCATATTTACCTTGTAAGTCTAAGAAACAAAATAAAAAGATGAATTTTAGTACCTTGGTACTATACTCAATCTTGTCTTTGCTGTAACTACAATTATTGATACTATTGCTACTGCAAGTATCATTGCTGCAATATGACTTGAAGCTTCTCCCTGATGTGCAGAAATTTCATACATTCCGTCTTGACTCCATAATGGTCCTCCTACTTCAATAGTTGTTGAAAAACTACCACCTGAAGGAGTTATCTGAGATACTGCTACTACATTTCCATTTGGTGCTCTGACTGTGAGTGTAATGTCTCCATTTCTGTCAGTTGTTCCACTTACATCAATTGTAGTAGAACCTTCAACACCACCAGCGTTTAGTTGTAATCCACTTGTGCTTGTTGTTGTTGTTGTTCCTGCTTCTTCTTCTGATGCAGCTACTTGATTGCTTACCGAGTCAGCTGAATCTGAACTTCCACCTGAAACATCAACACTAACTGATAGACTGTACTTTGAAGAACTACCTTGGTTTACTGCAATTGTGTAAGTACCATCATCTAGGTTGCTTACATTAAGTGTTGTAGAAAAGCTACCACCTGATACACTCATTTGTGCAACTCCATGTATTCCAAGACTATTTGATACAGTCATAGTTACATCTTGGTCATTCCTGTCAGTTGTTCCACTGACATCACAACTTGAACCAGAACAGTCTACAGACAATGACATGCCGCCTCCACCTGCATAGGCACTTTGACCTAATACGGAAACAGACATAATAGTTACTGCCATAAGAACTATCGAAAGTGATGTGATCGTATGTCTACGAGAATTCATTATTATATCGTCAGAATGAGTCCTATTTATGTTTCTTCATTAGTTTTGTATATGGATCTATCCCAATGATATTAACATCAAAGTCTTAATTGTCTTATTTTGTATTTTTGTCCAAAAATAGATCATAATAAATCCTAAAATTGAGAATTTCCCCCAAAACCTCCGAGTAAATATATATTAAAGCAAAGCAGGTTTTTGATGTTTGTGTTGCTTATTCTTACCCCCAATTGATATTATACTCGGAGGTTTTGGCGATGGTAAGTAAAAAGGAGATAGTTTTAGCACCCGATCATGTTTATGTTCCAAAACATGAGATAATGACGAAGCAGGAAGCTGAAGATGTGTTGGAAAAATATCACTGTAAAGCAACTGAATTACCATTAATTCTTGTAACTGATCCAGCTATTATTGGACTTGGTATAAAACCTGGAGATATGATTAGAATTACTAGGAATAGTGCAACTGCTGGAGAGAGTTTCTATTACAGATATGTGGTTGAAGTATGACTGATTCTATAAACAAACGCTGGGCTATAACGCAAGATATTCTATCCAGAGAAGGAATTGCTAAGCAGCATCTGAACTCATTTGATGAATTTTTAGTAAAAGGACTTCAAGAAATTATTAATGAGATTGGTCATATAGACGTTGAAAATGCTGAATATCCATATAAAATTCAACTTGGCAGAATTCAAATTCAACGACCACGAATGATGGAGCTTGATGGTTCTGTTACAAACATTACTCCTGCAGAGGCACGTATGCGTAATGTCTCATATGTTGCACCTTTGATGATGGAAGTAAGTATTATCGAGGATGGAAAAACTCTAGAAAGTAGATTTGTTCACATTGGAGATATACCAGTAATGGTAAAATCTGGAGGTTGTATATTACAAAATTACTCAGAACAAAAATTAATTGATCATGCTGAAGATCCAGATGATCCTGGTGGTTACTTCATCATTAATGGGTCTGAACGAGTGATAGTTGGACTAGAAGATTTATCATATAACAAAATCATTGTAGACACTGAAAAAGTAGGTGGAAAAAAAGTATTCAAAGCAAAAGTTTATTCTTCCATTGTTGGCTATCGTGCAAAATTAGAGTTGATATTAAAAGAAGATGGACTTGTAGTTGCAAGAATACCAGGATCGCCGGTTGACATTCCAGTAATTACTTTAATGCGTGCACTAGGATTAGAGTCAGATAAGGAAATCGCATCAGCAGTATCTATGGTAGATGTTATACAAAATGAACTTGATGGTTCTTTTGAAAAAACAGATATAGCTACCTCAAAAGATTCTATTGTATACATAAGTAAAAGAATTGCACCTGGTATGTTAGAAGAATTTCAAATTAAACGTGCAGAGACATTATTGGATTGGGGTTTACTTCCACATTTGGGTAAACAACCTGAACATAGAAAAGAGAAAACACAGTTTTTGGGTGAGGGTATTTGTAAATTATTAGAATTAAAACTTGGATGGATAGAAAGTGATGACAAAGATCATTATGGTAACAAGGTTGTTAAGTTTGCAGGGCAGATGTTGGCTGATTTGTTTAGAACCGCATTTAGGAATTTAATTCGGGATATGAAGTACCAACTTGAACGCTCTGGTCAAAAAAGAGGAATTAATGCCGTTAGCGCAGCAATTCGTCCTGGTATAATAACTGACAAACTCAATAATGCTATTGCAACAGGAAACTGGGGACGTGGAAGAGTCGGAGTTACACAATTACTTGATCGAACAAATTACTTGTCTACTATAAGCCATCTACGGCGTGTCCAATCACCATTGAGTAGAACTCAGCCCAATTTTGAGGCAAGAGATTTACATTCTACACATTTTGGACGACTTTGTCCTAGTGAGACACCAGAAGGATCTAACTGTGGTTTAGTCAAGAATTTGGCTTTATCTGCCATAATTTCACATACCACATCTTCAGATGAGGTTATTGAAAAGTTGTATGAGACTGGAACAACTCATTTCTCGGAAGTTAAAGATTTGGTAAAAAAAGATGGTACTAGAGTTTTTGTTGATGGAAGGCTAATTGGTTTTCATAAAGACGGCGAAAAATTAGCAAATTCATTACGTGACCTACGTAGGGCTACCAAGATTCATCCTCATGTTGGAATATCTATACATGTGCCAGAGCAAGAGGGAGCCACAAAAAGATTATACATTAATTGTAATGCTGGACGTGTTTTGCGTCCATTGATCATATTAAAAGATGGTAAATCGACATTCACACAAGATATTCTTGACAAAATAACAAAGAAGCTTATCTCATGGACTGATTTGATTAGAATGGGTATAATTGAACTAATAGATGCAAACGAGGAAGAAAACTGCTTTATAACATTTGACGACAAATATACTAAGAAACACACTCATCTTGAAATTTTTCCTTCAACAATTTTAGGTGCAGGTGCATCAATAATCCCATATCCTGAACATAATCAATCTCCACGTAATACGTATGAATCTGCTATGGCTAAACAAAGTCTTGGTTTTTCAACACCAATGATGAACACTAGTACTTATGTAAGACAACACTCAATGTTGTACCCTCAAACACCTATTGTGGCCACAAGGGCGATGAAACTTTTAGGTTTAGAAAAAAGACCAGCCGGACAAAATTGTGTGGTTGCTGTATTACCATTTGATGGATACAATATTGAGGACGCTATTGTTTTGAGCAAATCTTCGGTTGATAGAGGATTAGGACGTACATTCTTTTACAGGATTTATGAATCAGAATCAAAACAATACCCTGGTGGAATGCGTGACAAATTTGAAATTCCGAATGCTGATGAAAACCTTCGTGGGTATAAAGGTGAAAGATCATATCGCTTATTGGAAGAAGATGGTATTGTTTCTACAGAATCCAATGTATTTGGCGGTGATATCGTCATAGGTAAAACTAGTCCACCTAGATTTATGGAGGAATATCGTGAACTTGAATCTAGAGGACCATATAGGAGGGACACCTCTATAGGTGTACGGCCCTCTGAAACAGGAGTTGTTGACACCACAATTTTGACTCAATCAACTGTGGAAAAATGTACAAGGCTAGGATCAGAGATATGCGTATTCCCGAAATCGGAGATAAATTTGCTTCACGACATGGACAGAAGGGTGTTGTTGGTTTACTAGCTAAAGCTGAAGATTTACCATATACTTCTGATGGCATATCACCTGATGTTCTAATTAATCCTCATGCTTTTCCATCAAGAATGACAGTTGGTATGCTGATGGAATCAATAACTGGTAAATCAGCTGCAATACGAGGTAAAAAAATTGATGCCTCAGCCTTTGTAGGTGAAAAGATGGATGACGTAAAAGATGTAATGGATGCTGCTGGGTTCAAATATTCGGGTAAAGAAATAATGTATGACGGTCGAACAGGCAAACAGTTTCCAGTTGAAGTGTTTATTGGAGTAGTTTATTATCAAAAATTGCATCATATGGTATCTGATAAGATACATGCACGTGCACGTGGGCAAGTTCAGATGTTAACTAAACAGCCTACTGAGGGTAGAGCACGTGGTGGTGGTTTAAGATTTGGAGAAATGGAGAGAGATTGTCTAATAGCATATGGGGCATCTATGATTCTTAAAGATAGATTGCTTGATGAATCTGATAAATATCAGATTTATCAGATTCATCAAGCAATCTATCTTTAAGAATCAT